>Ga0247721_100052_pt1 | contig 62389 bp, 63 predicted proteins | sample MSEWel2017_08_16_FD_189089 | JGI IMG/M metagenome (GOLD analysis project Ga0247721, IMG submission 189089) | Subsurface sediment microbial communities from gas well in West Virginia, United States - MSEEL Well Study Marcellus 3H_2017_08_16 | ecosystem: Environmental > Terrestrial > Deep...
TAACACATTACTGTATGTATCAGTATCCCGGTGTCATCACTCATTACGTTATTATTGCCGTCATGCAATATTCGTTTTTCATCTTTTATGACATGTGTTGAAAGAAATACCTCTGCTGAATAATCCTGCTCAATTGTTTTTATCAGATATCGTATTTCTTCCGAATGTGTAACCCTTAAATCCGGTAAAAACTCCCCCAAGGTTGTATCAATGGAAACAAAATCCCAATCAGCTTTGAATAACATTGAAAGTTTCTCGTCTATTTGCCTTTTATGATTATTTTTAAACAGTGTCACAAACTGAAAAGCATTTTGCTGTATCATGCTGAATGACGTCATTATTCCTGCCTTCAACCCATAACTGTGCGCTTTTTCTACAATTTCAGGGGCATAATCTGACCACTTTTTTATATCCACACTCCGTAAAAGAAAAAATTGGAAAACATTTTGTCCGTTTCTTACAAGCCATTTGAGATAGTTATCTATCTTATCTAAAGATTCTCCTTTCCATGGTGTATGCAGATATTCTGTAAGTTCAGTCGGGTGCAGAGTATGAAGATGAAAGCCACGATTTTTGAAGTTAGGCTGCTTCTGGTAACTCATGCTATTTAATAAAACCCTGTCAGGAATCACAGTTTGCTCAGGATGCACAAACCGAAAGCCCGCGGCATCCTGAAGAAAAGAATACAAACCATAAACAATATTCTGCTGACTGCTGCCACTAATTTTAATATTCCAGCTATGATCTGTTTTCATAATTGATACTTTAAAGCCATTTTTTATTTCCTTGTTAACATCCAAAAGAAAAATAAGTGGATACACGGACGTTGTTTTGTCCAAAAGATCAGTTGAGTCTGAAATAGCATTTGTTAAGCTTAAATTAGCAGTCAGATTGTCACTTAAATGAAAAGACGTTTCAGCTCCAAAAGAAAATTTAGTCAAAACCAAAAAAATCAAGATGACCAATATTTTTCTCATAAGACATCTTTATATACGTTTAAGGTGAAAATTATAAGTAATTTGTTGTTATTTACAATTATTTTACATTTATACACTTTCAAATAAGTTGGAACGCAGAAATTATTATCATATAACCACACCAGTACACCAACATATATTCTTTTACAATTATTTTTGATTTTTATCACAACATTATAACAACTTTGGTTAATATAAACAAAAACCGGAGGCATTATGAGTAATAAATTAATAAAAGCCGATTTGCATCTTCATTCAATGTATTCAAGCCGCCCTTCGGAGTGGTTTTTGAAAAAGCTCGGGGCTTCAGAATCTTATTCAAAACCGGAAGATCTTTACAAACTAACACTGCAAAGAGGCATGAATTTTGTAACCATTACTGACCACAACGAAATAAAGGGTTCACTGGAGTTAAAAGAAAAATACCCTGAAAATGTTATCACCGGTGTGGAATCTACAGTATATTTTCCCGAAGATGGATGCAAAGTTCACATTCTGACTTACGGCCTCGATTATGAGCAATTTAAAATTATCCAGGAAGTTCGTACTAACATATACACCTTCAGGGATTTTATAAAAGAGGGAAATCTTGCCTACTCAGTGGCTCATGCAACGTATTCAGTAAACGGGAAACTAACAAAAGAGCATCTGGAAAAGCTGATACTTCTTTTTGATGTTTTTGAGATAAGAAACGGCAGCAGAAGCGAACTACATAACAACTCCTGGATGTCAATTCTCGGCGGACTGAATGAAGATTACATTAATAAATTATATACAAAGCACAAAATTGAACCGATAAGCGATAATCCCTGGTTAAAAGGGTTCACCGGAGGTTCGGATGATCATGCCGGACTTTTTGCAGGCAAAACTTATACCATTTCAAAGGAAACAAATATCGATGATTTTTTAGAAAGCATCAAAAATAAAAAAACAATGGCTTCAGGCAGAACCAATAACTTCCAGGGCCTTGTATTTGCCATTTATAAAATAGCCTGTGATTTCGCCAGACAAAAAAACAAAACTTTTAAAAAATCCACTATTCAGGAAATCACCACCCTGATTTTTGAGAAAAGTAAGCTCAGTTTTAGAGATAAAATAAAGCTTAGTAAAATGAAATCTAAAAAGAAAAGTGCTGTTTATAAAGCAATTGCCGAACTTGTGGAAAGTGTTCAAAGTACGGATACTGACAATATAGATAAAAGGCTGGATTTGATTTATGAAAAAATCACTGACAGTACAGATCAGGTTTTTAAAATCCTGCTGAAGTCATTTGATAAAGGTGTCACAAACCTGGATATTGTAAAAATGGGGAAATCTGCTTCTTCAGTTATCCCCGGAATTTTCATAACAATGCCTTTTTACACTTCTTTTAAACACATGTATGCCGGTAAAGAGATGATAGAAAATCTCAAGGCAGATGTTTTAGATAACAAATCTTTAAAAAAGAACAATATATTATGGTTTACCGATACTATAAATGATCTTAACGGAGTTTCCATAACACTTCAAACAATTGCAAGGAAAGCCCCTGAAGTGGATTCAAATTTGATGTTTGTTGCCACGCTTAAAGATAAAGAAACCCCGGAAAATCTGCCGGAACGTATTAAAATAATACCATCTGTGCATAATCTGAAAATGCCATACTACAGCCATCTTGAGATAAAAATCCCATCAATGCTGAGACTATTGAAATTTGCTTATGAATATAATCCCGATGAAATTTACATTTCAACTCCCGGACCCATGGGACTTGCCGGACTTTTGATTGCAAACCTTCTGGATATAAAATGCACAGGAATTTATCATACCGATTTTGCCAGTGAGGTGCATGAGATCGCAGGAGATAAAGATATTACTGATATTGTAGATGCCTATACCGACTGGTTCTTTTCAAAAATGAATAAAACACTTGTACCTACATATGAATATATGCAAAAACTTGAAAATAAGGGATTCAGCAAGATGAACATAGACTACTTTAGAAGAGGTATTGAAACAGATATTTTCAAACCCCATTTTAACGCTAAAGAAGAAACGTTTTTTAAATTGCTCTATGTTGGCAGGATATCCAAAGATAAAAACATAGATTTTCTTGTTGAGTTTTTTGAAAAACTTCAAAAAAGAATAAAGGACGTAAAGCTTGAAATAGTTGGTGATGGCCCTTACTTCAAAAGTTTATACAAAAAAGTAAAACGGAATAAAGATATTATTCTTAAAGGTAAGATAGATTATAAAGATTTGCGTGAAATCTATAATTCAGCAGACCTTTTGGTATTCCCCAGCGTGACTGATACATTCGGAATGGTTGTTTTGGAAGCACAGGCATGTGGAGTTCCTGCAATAGTGTCGAATATTGGAGGTCCCCAGGAAATAGTAAAAGATGGAGAAACCGGTTTTATCGCTCCTGTAAACAAAGATATTTGGATACACATTGCAGCTAACATTATCGAGATGAAAATAAATAACAATATTGAATACCTCAAACTAAAAACGGCATCGAGAAATCGTGTCCTTGCAAATTACGATCTGAACAAAATTCTTAAAGAGCTTTTGGACAGGGAAGTAAGCACACAAGAAAAAGAGGGGCAAATCAGAGAATCGGGCAGTACTAAAAGTATTTTGAGTGCTTAAAGTCTCATCCTTTCTGAATGCATATTTTCTGTTTCCAACAGTTTAAACAGTCCTGTAACCGACATATATCATTGTTATAATAGTCAACATACACCCTTTGCAAAAAATAAAACCTTTGAATAAGTACCCCTTCCCCTGTTGAATATAAAATCTACTCAACAGGGGAAGTTTAAGTTTGACTCAGCATCCCGTTTTTATAATATAGTGGTTTTTCAGCGGAGAGCTATTTAACTGAAAAAATCTCTGATTCAAGCAATGCTTTCCACAAGTTGGCGTAAGCTGATGAAGCCTGGCTTTTTGATTCAATCATCTGAACAGGGGTTCTTTCAATGCCCATTTTTTCAACAACAGCAGAATAAGGTATTGCCACATCCAGAAGGTTGTCTTCTGTTTCTTTTACTTCTTCCATGGTATCGTTATGCATTTTTTTTCTTTTATCCACCATTGAGAAAAAAGTGAATATTCTGTTCCGTGATTTATCATTGGCAATTTCGGATTTTAACATACTGTATGTCCTCAGTGACAATACCGTCGGGACCAGAGGAACCAGCACAACGTCGGAAATATAAAGCAGATACTCTGACAGCACTGATGCAGATGGAGGTGAATCTATAAAAACATATTCATAATCATCAAACATCCCGATTATTTTTTTCTTTAGATCCTTTTTTGAATCCTTCATTTTCGATAACATAAAATCCAGATCCCTAAGCAAAAAATCAGCAGGCAAAAGGTCAAAACCGGAGAAATCAGTTGCCTTTATGTTTTTTTGGTAATAGCTTTTTTTAGTAATAATACTGCCGGTTTTACCTTTTATCTTGGGCTTTACACGAAGATAAAAAGTGGATGAAGCTTGTGGATCCCAATCCCACAACAATGTCTGGCTGCTTTTGGAAGCTTCATATGCCAAATTTACAGCCGTAGCTGTTTTGCCCACACCCCCTTTGATACTGTACAGCGAAATAATTTTCATTTTATACCCCGGGGTCTGAATTTGCTAACGTTTTTCTTTTGTAAAAAGATGTCCAGACGGTTTAATACTCTGTTTTTTATTTTATCACTTTTTTTGGTAAAGATTTTTTCCAGCTGTTTTACAGTTTTTTCCATATTGTCATTTTTAACGGACATTTCATTCAAAATATCATTTAACATAACAATCTGATTGTGGTAATCGTGATAAAGACCGATTTCATCCTGTAATTTCTTCAATTTTTTCAAAAGCACCTCTGCTTTTTCTCCGTGAACAACATTACCAAAAGCCTCAATAAGATATCTGAGCTTCTTGAAGTCTATTCTCAGTTTATGCAATATCTCAGGTGACATCGATTTTGATTTTTCCGCACGTTTCACTGCATTATCAAGACAGTTATTTATAGCTTCAGCTGCAACATTGTAAATATTTTTTTCTGCTGATTTGCCGGGATAATTAACATATTCTTTCTGAAAAAAATCTGCAGCTTCCGTAAAATCTTTTTTGAATTCAGGACTTTGAAGAAAATTATTAACCTTTTTAAACTCACTTTCTCTGAGAATTAACAGATAATTTTCTATATCATCCAGTCCGTAATCCATATGTTGCGGCAATTCCTCTCTGAATTCAGGTATTTTAAGCAAATAAACGTCTATATCTCGTAACTTATTGGTGATTTGTGCGAATGATTTGAAAACCCCTCTGAAATATTTCGTCTTGTCCTTATCAAACACATCCCCCACTCCGCTCAGAATTGACCTCGCTTTTCGGAGGGACACCCTGTAGTCGTGTAAAAATTCAGTGTCATAGTCGTGAAGAATTCCATCTATATTAGCTTCTGCTTTCCTCAAAAGCTCTGTAACAATTAAAGAAACTGACCTGTCCGACAAATAATCCTGCTTCAAGACAGTCTGTATTTTATTTGAATATGCTATATCTAATTCCGGATATTTGTTAAGTAATTCACAAACGAGGCTCCCCCTGCTGTAATTAAGACCGAAAGATCTTAATAAGTTAGCAAATTCGTCTGTTTCGTCTTTAAAACCTTTTAAAGGAGTTATAGCAAGAAAAGTAAACAAATCATCATTTGATTGGCATTTAGTACACCTGGCAATTATCTTCTTATCACTGTTTTTGAGGTTGTATACCGTTAAGGTTCCGCTCAGCGACAAAACCGGCATGAGTGACCTGACAGAAGCTGGTGACAATGACTTCTTTATTTTTTCATCATTTAAGTCAGAGATTTTAAACGGTGAGGAAAGATGCTTGAATTCAAAATAATTATACTTTTTATTTTTTGGCTTCAATAAATAAAAAATCTCATCACTGCGAAAAAGCAGGACATTTTTTGATAACAGTCTCCTGTCAAAGGAATCGTAAACAGTTATATCAGATTTTTCTGAATGACATGAATCAAAAGAATATTCAGAGCACTTTTTAATTGCTAAATCAAGCTCTCCTTCCTTTATCAAAAATACGTATGATTTACTGAGCAGGTTAAAATTCATAACAATATTTTTTGTTGTATCAACCCCATTAAAGATTTGTTATCCACATAACAAATACTGCCCTTTTTCATGATCAAAAACAGCTCACCTTCAGCAATATAAAAGGAAATGAATTTTGTCATATCCGGCTCATGCCCTACCACTGCTATAATTTTATCAGAATCATCGTCGTATGTTTTAATAACACTTTCATAATCCAGGAAATCGGCACCGGGATTAATCAATGGATCTTCATACAAATAGCAATCGCAGTACTTTTTCAATATTTCTGCAGTTTTTTTTGCTCTTATTGCCTGAGAGCTTATTATAACATCAGGCTTTTTAAAAATATTACTAAATCTGCTGAATGCATTCTCTGCACGCGATATACCTTTTTCGCTTAAAGGCCTGTATAAATCATCGCCTTCAAAATCGTTCCTGCTTATTGCATGGGCATGTCTTATAAAATATATTTTCATTATTTACCTCCTTGTTTAGTTTAATCAAATTAACATAAAAATAATTTAAGAATGTAATATTTTTGCAAAATTTTTTTAAAAATACTAAAGATAAGCTTTATTATTTTTAAGTGGAAAACTGTCAAAATAATGAACGGATATGCCAAACACCACTCCACCAAATAGTAAATACATATAATATGTAAAAAAGCGCCATAATATTACAGTCACTCCTATGAATTGTACCGGCAAAAAGAATGCGAGCATTGCTGAAGCCATTATTTCAACTCCACCGGAACCCCCCGGAAGAAACAGCATATGCCCCACAGATATAAATATTCCCTGAATCAAAAAAAGAAAAAAGACACTGCCATCGGCTCCTAATGCATAAGCAATAAGAGGCAAGATTCCATACCTGCATATCCACTGGATAAAACTAAAGAAACTCACTGCAATTAACGCAGACTTTTTCTTATGGAATAATTCTTCTAAGCAGCTGAAACTTTTTTTTAGTTCAGACAGCAGATTAAGCCTTTTAAAAAATGCAATCAGCTTACTTCTAAACGTTAATGTTATTATGGATAAAATTATAACGCAAAAGAAAACAATTAAGCCGGCAATACCCAAATGATCCTGCAGACCCGGAATAATAAGTTCGGTTTGGGCAACACCTAAAAATTCATTCAGTAAATTGTTTCCAAAAAAAACAAAGAACATAGGGATAAAAAGTATAACAAAAATCATAATATCGATTAGATTCTCCAATGCAACTACACTTATAATTTCTGAAGGAGTCAAACCGATTTTCTTCAAAAAAGCGAACTGCACGACGTTACCCCCGAATCCGGAAGGGGTGGCAGCCACTGCAAACTCAGAGGAAAAAGAGATCATGAAAGATTTTCGCAACATTACCGGATAATCCATTGCCTTTAAAAGAGTAAACAATCTGAGACTTTTGGAAAACCATGCAAAAAAAGTCATAAAAAACAGTGCATACCAGATTTTATAATCCATATTTAAAACAAAACCAAAGCTAAATTTATCCCTGTTCAGAAAAAAAATTACGGATATTACTGAAACAGATATTCCAACAGCAAACAAAGCCCACTTAAGTATCCTTTTTATTAATTTTCTCAAATCAGTCTGATTCTGCATATAAATCTGACAACTCCTTGTAAGTCATACAATTCCTGCTCTTTATCAGAATTATTATTTCTGATAAAAGTTGTTCTTTCAGAATCAATGTTTCCAGATCTCCGGGATGTACCGCCACCCGTATAACAGAGAAAAAACCGGAAAAAATCCTGAAAAACCTGGCCCATATGAGTGAAAAAAGTTTCCTCAAAAGATTGCGTGAACTGAAAGATAAAACCGGTGCTTTAAGAAATATGTCTGATTTAAGCAGCAAAATACCTGTTAATTTTGTAGTATAGGCTAAATCTGTATTTTTTAAGGCTTTGACGGTATTATCGTTAAGCAGCCAGGCCGGTGCTACAAAACCATAAGTCTTTAAATCTTTACTGTGGAATAGCTCTAAACCTTTCCTGATTCTCCCTTTTGCACTATCATAACTTATCCTGTAAAATTCCCCTTCATGGGCGGTGTAAATACTGCTTATGAGATTTTTTATCATACCGTCTTTTTTATTCTCTTCGTAATGATAATACCCGTGCAGTACAATTTCATGACCCTGAAACTGTTTTTCCTGAAGCCAACGGACAAATTTAAGGTTAGAAACTAAATCGTGCTTTTTGTGCATACAGGGTACAACAAGTAAAGATGTGGAAAAAACATTATTCTTCTTCAACATATCTATGAATTCATTAAAAATGTGATAGTTTCCTGCATGAACATCATGCAGGGTAACAACAAGGAATTTCCCGGACATTTCAGGCAACGTCCTTAACAAAGGTGGCAATGTACACATTTTTATCTAATATTTTGCCAAATTTAGTTGTCTTCTTTGAATTAAACAGTTTAAAGCCAAATCGTTCAAATATATGCACATCCCTTCGGTCATCATAAATCTGCGTTTGAAAGGCTATTTTATGAATATTTTTCTTTTCAGCCTTTGTTAACAGTGTTTTCAATAATTTCAGCGAAATACTGCCGTTTCGGTATTTTTTTATAATATTCATGTGAAAATGGGCTGCCATAAAAGGTATACGGGGTGTTTCGATGAATCCTTTCAGAAAAAACCATTGAAGAAATTTTCTGTCTTTTTTCGTCAGCTTACCCTTAAAAAAATTCAGCGTTAGTCTGAAAAGAAGTTTAATGTTTGTAACAAAAATACCCAGAAACAAATATTTTACAGGATGAAATGATGCTATAATATAACCGGCAATTTCACCGTCCACCAATGCCGCAAAGCAGTTTTCCGGTTCATAATCCAGATAGTACTTTGTAAAAAAATCAGCAAATATTTCACCATCGCTGAAGACATATTCCACATCACTGCCCATAAAACCTGTTTGTCTGCATATCTGCCTTACCGGTTCTTTTAAGTCAGAGGAGACGTTTACTATTTCCACTTTCAACGGACAACACCTCCTTCACATTTTTCCCGGGTAAGTAAATCTGAATTTCTTCCGGTTTTTAAAAGATTTTCATATTCCATGATAAGATTTTCATAGAAACAGCCCCTTCCGAATTTTTCACGTACACGCTCAGCAATTTCATTACTGCGCACTTCTCTGATATTTTTCTCCAGAATTTCATTAATCTTTTCAGCCAGGGGTTCTGCTCCGAAAGTTTTAATAAGATTATTCCTGTTGAGGGTTGCATACTCCAAACCACTTTTTTCAAAAGCTACACATTCTGTCCCGCACGCCTGAGCTTCCAGCAAACTGAGTCCGAACGTCTCGGACATCCCCGGATGAACAAACAGATCAGCTGCGGAATAAAGCTCTCTGAGAAATTCTTTGTTATCAATATAGTAAATATACTTTATTTTCGGATTATCACGGCTTATCTGTTCTATTAGTCGTCTCTGCTCTCCATCCCCTGCAATAATAATATAAATATCAAATTTTTTGATCAGTTCAAATACAGACGAGAGCATCAATACATTCTTTTCTCTTGCAATCCTCCCCACATACAAGAGTAATCCGGCATTTTCCGGTATACCGTATTTCCTGAAAATTTTATATTTGCTGTCCACAGGATAAAAAGATTCTGTATCCACTTCAAAAGGGTTAAGTTTTAGATTATCAACCCCGAGATTTTCCAGATATTTTTTAAAATCCGGATTGGTAACAAAAATTATATTCATTTTTGAATATAACCATTTCAGATATTTTAAAATCATAAAATGAAAAGGATAGAAACAAAACGATGGCAAGAATTTCAAAACAGTTCTTTTTATTGCACCCGGTATATCAGAATGATAAAAACCTGCTACGGGCACATTATTTTTTTTACCGGCAATCAGGGCAAGTATGCCGGAAATATAAGGATCACCGGTTTCAATAATATCCGGTTTTTCATCAGTTAGTATTTTGTAAATTTTTCTCAGATTGATAAAAAAACGATAGCTTTCGGAAAAAGGCAGTTTTGGGGATTTGATATAATAAGTTTTAAGATTATTTTCCTCTACTGTTTTGTCCTCGTACCAGGGAACAATTAAAATATGCTTAAAATCCGTTTTTTTGTGGAAAAAAGAACGCTTATTATTTAGATAAGTTTTAACACCGCCGCTGATAGGACTGTACAACTGGGTAATATCACAAATTTTCATGAAATAAACTTATAAAATAACAGTTAAAAAAATATCAACCATTTGCAAAAATAATGTCAAATAAAGCATATCTGTTTACTATATCGTTTCTTATGGTCGAGATTTCTACCCGCGCCCCCTCCTATCTTAGGAAGGGAAGACCAATAAGGGGGCACTTGCTGTATGAATAGACTGAACAGATATAATTGATAAACGGTAAACCTTGAACGTTGAACATTGAACTAAGACCTGGGGGAGATAAAGAGGGGGTACTTTTTGCCAAACAACAGTTTTGTCACCTCGAGCGGGGTCGAGAGGTCTCATTGTCAAATAACGTCATTACGAGGGTCGGAGTCCCGAAGTAATCTCTTGTCCCATATGGGAGATTGCTTCGCTGCGCTCGCAATGACGGTTTTGCGACGTCATTACGAGGGTCGGAGTCCCGAAGTAATCTCGTGTCCCGTATAGAGATTGCTTCGTCGTTGGCACTCCTCGCAAGAATGCCTACGGATAGCACCAGTCGTTTAGACTGGTAAATATGTGTAACATCCTATTTATCCGCCTACGGCGGATGCTAGACAGTTTTTTGTGTCATACCTGCCCTGTTAAATGGCCTTCGGTCTATCAGCGAAGCTGATATTTAACAGGGGCGACCGAAGCGGAGGGATCTCATTGCCAAACAACAATTTTCATACCACCCCCAGTTGAATAAATGGCTACGGCATTCAACGGGGCAAGCCCTACCCCCTCCTATCTTAGGAGGGGGAAAATACTTCATCCTAACCTTCCCCTAACTTAGGGGAAGGAACTTTAATCTCTCCTACTTTAGGGAAAGGTCTTAGATTTCAGCATACAGCAAACACAGGAAACTAAATTTACGTAGATATTACATAAAGACAATAATTATCTAACATTACACTCCTATTGTTACATTACAATAAAAAAGCAAAGAGGTGAGAGATGTTCAGAAAATTATTAGTAACGGTTGCGGTTTTAATATTAGGCATCAGTTCCGTATATGCTGAATCCCACGGAAAAATGCCTGAGCAGATTAATTTCGGAATTATACCAACTGAATCAACAACTGCACTCGAAAAAAGTTTCAAACCTTTCCTTGAAGACATGGAAGATTTTCTGGGAATTCCAGTAAAGCCTTTTTTCGCTTCTGATTATGCCGGTATTATAGAAGGGATGCGCTTTAATAAGGTCGATATCGCCTGGTACGGTAATAAATCGGCAATTGAAGCAGTTGACAGAGCCGGTGGAGAGGTTTTTGCCCAGACTATAAAAGATGACGGTACCCGTGGGTACTACTCCCACCTTATCACCTACAAAGGCTCAGGTATTGACAGCCTTGAAGATGTTCTTGAATGTGATAAAACGCTGACTTTCAGTAACGGGGACCCTAACTCCACTTCAGGCTTTGCAATCCCGGGCTACTATGTTTGGGCAAAAAACGGTATCACCCCCGAGGAATGCTTCAAGAGGGTAACAAGCTCCAACCACGGCGGAAATGCTGCAGCTGTGGCAACCGAGAAAGTCCATGTGGCCACAAACAATAATGAAAACCTATATCGATTTTCTCAACAAAAACCGGAATTAGCCAAAAACATAAAAGTTATATGGACTTCGCCGATTATACCTTCAGATCCAATAGTATGGAGAAAAGATCTTCCTGAAAAATTGAAGGAAAAGGTAGTGTACTTTTTTATACAATACGGCCGTTACGGGAATATAGATAAGATAGATAGGGAAAGAAAAGTACTCGCAGAAATGGCAGATGGATGGGGGCCTTTCCTGGCATCATCCAATGCTCAGCTTCTGGATGTTCGTCAAATAGAAGCATTCAAGAAAAAACTTAAAGCTGAAAAAAATAATGATAAAGAGGCCATAAAAGAAGCAGAAGCAGAAATTAAAAAACTTCAAAAGTTAAGCAAAATATATGGTAAAGGCGGTTATTAACCCCCTGCTTTTTCACTTGCCGCTGTTAGTAAATAACAGCGGTTTTTTATCCTGAAACGCAAGAGGTTAAATATGGAGAATACTGATCGACTCGGCCTTTCCGTAAACGCATCAAATCACCTGCGGGTAAAATGGCCTGAAATTTTCTCAAAAGCCACATATATTTTTGTAATTATTGCAATATTAGGTATTTCCTATTTCCCTGCAGAAATTTACAGATGGCCTATGATATTCACAGATGCAGCAAATATGGCTGATTATCTTTCCGATTTCCTTAAACCGGATTTTACTGACTTGAAACTTTATGTGATGAAAATGTTTGAAACAATTACAATTGCAACATGGGGTACTTTTTTGTCAATTGTATTCGGCATACCTTTTGCCTTGTTATCATCAAACAATATAGCTCCCAAATGGATTGTTCAGCCTGTCAGAAGACTAATGGATGCTACAAGAGCAATAAACGAACTGGTTTTCGCAATCCTTTTTGTGGCAGCAGTGGGTCTCGGACCTTTTGCCGGAACAATGGCTGTTTTTGTTCATAATACCGGCATAATAAGCAAACTCTTTTCCGAATCCGTCGAAGCTGTAGATATGCGTCCTGTAGAGGGTATACGCTCCACCGGAGCCGGATATTTCCATGAAATTATTTACGGTATAATTCCGCAGGTGATGCCACTCTGGTCGAGTTTTACCTTGTATAGACTTGAAACAAATATCCGTTCAGCCACCGTATTAGGTATCGTTGGCGCAGGAGGCATAGGTTTTACTTTTTATGAATCTTTCAGGGCATTTAAGTACGCAGATGCTGCAGCTATAATTATCGTGGTGGTAGTCACGGTTTCAATAACAGATATGCTTTCATCTCAGTTAAGAAAAAGGCTTATTTGATATAATAAAGTAGATCGGAGTGTTATGTGAGCATAATCAAAATAAAGGATATTAACAAATCATTTAAAAAGGGAAACCCAGCTTTAAAAAATATAGATTTAAATATTGAAGAAGGGGAAATAGTGGGATTGATAGGTCCTTCCGGTTCTGGCAAATCAACCTTGCTACGTATCTTAGGCGGTTTTGAAGTGATTGATGCTTCAAGCAGCGGAAAGATTGAAATCCTAAGACATATCACACAAAAAAACGGCAAAAAGACCTCCAGCTGTCGCCACTCACATCAATATATAGGTGTTATCTTTCAGCAGTTTAACCTTGTAGGTCGTTTAAAATTATTGACAAATGTTTTAATGGGCAGACTTGGAAAGATTCCGTCATGGAGAGGAACCCTCGGCTTTTTCCCAAAAGAAGACAAAATAAAAGCCCTGGAGGCTTTAGAGCGTGTGAATATGATAGATTTTGCTTTTCAGAGAGCATCCACACTGTCCGGGGGACAACAGCAGCGGGGTGCTATAGCCCGGGTACTTGCCCAGGAATCAAAAATAATTCTTGCTGATGAGCCTATAGCATCCCTTGATCCGGCATCTTCAGACAGGGTTATGAATCATTTGGTCAATATCAATAGAACAGACAACACTACTATTATCGTTTCTCTTCATCAGTTTGAGGTTGCCAGAACAAGGTGTAAAAGAATAGTTGCCTTAAAGGATGGTGAAATCATCTATGACGGAAGTCCGGAAAATATTTCAAGAAATGACTTAATAGATCTTTACGGTGTGGAAAGTGCAGACGCACTTTATGCTTAAATAAAAAAGGATGTTATATGAATAGAAGAGATATAAATTTTGTTTTACAGAACTCAGAAATTACTAATTTGAAAAATGTTTATGAAAAAATCAAAGCCGAACAAAGTATTAAAGTGATGCAGGAGCCTGACACTCAGACTCTTTTATTACCTGTCAAAGATCCTATAAGTGAAGGGGAATTTTATGCAGGAGAGGTTCTTGTAACGACCACTACGGTTGAAGTTAACGGCAGCAAAGGTTGGGCGATGGTAATGGATGACAATTCGGAACTTTCAATGATGATAGCTGTGATAGATGGATGTTTTGCTTCGGGGTTGTATATTGACACAATAAAACGTCTGTTTTCCGCCGCAGATACTAACATCTGTGAATCCCGTAAAGAAAACAATCAGATGACCAATGCCACAAAAGTAAATTTTGAATTGATGTAGGTGTGTTATGACGGATTACAGCTTTAATAAAATTAACCGTGAAAACTTCAGGGCAATGGTAAACGCACTTTCCAGACCAGGCTCGAAAGAATGCTTAATTCCGGTTTCCGGATCATGTTTATTGGGTGTTGCGTCATCTCTGCTTTTTTCTGAAGTTAGTTATTATTATGAAGGAAAAGAAGACTTTTCTTTCATAAATACGGTTACCAGTACAAAATATGCCCCTGTAAACGAAGCTGACTATATTTTTTATGATTATATAGATAAAAACACACTAAAATATGCCAAAAAAGGAACTTTCAAAGAGCCTGATTTTTCAGCCTCAATCTTTTATAAGTGCGACTCTTTCGAAGGTATGGATATCGAATTGAGTGGGCCCGGCATAAAAGATCATTGCCGAACTTCTTTGCCGGTAAATGATGACTTTATAGCTACATTAACAGAAAAAAACAGTGTCTTACCTATGGGTGTGGAAGTTTTTTTCATCAGTGATAGCTGTGAAATTATGGCTCTAAGCAGAACAACAAATATTGAGGTGATTTAAATATGGGATATGTGGCAGTCAAAGGAGGAGAAAAGGCTATAGAAAACTCTTTGTTTTTTTACAATAAAATTATAAAAAACCACCAGGAATTAAGTGATGATGCAATTATCAATAGCCTGCGTTTTGCAGTCGATAGAGTTCTAAGCGAAGGCAGCCTTTTTACTAAAAAACTCAGCGCCAAAGCTATTAAAAAAACAGGAGGCGATCTTTTAAATGCTGCCTTTTATGTAAGAGCACACAGAAGTACCTGTCAAAGAGTAGGTATTGCCGGAACAATTTCTGTTGAAGATATAAGAATTTTACGAAGAATATCTTCAGCTTTTAAAGATATAAAAGGCGGTCAGCTTCTTGGACCGTCAGATGACTATGCTGTGAAACTGCTTATAGATGATAATTACAGACAAAATAAATATGAGCATTATGACAGTAAAGATGTTTTCCTGGAATCTGCCCTGACACCACTCAGAGAAAAAAATCTGGTGAAAAGATTACAAAAAGATGAAAAAATCTGGGATATTACCAGAAAGTTTCCCAATCCACCGTACCCCAGAAGTGCAGTACAACAGGTTATGGCCAGAGGGGAAACAGGCTCAATGCTTGCCTTTGCCTACACTTCAATGCGTGGATACGGAGATGTACACCCCACCGTTGGGGATTTGAGGATAGGATTCGCTCCCGTTTATTTTAAACACCCGTTCCTAAACGAAGATGTAAAAATTGGTGAAATAGAGGTAACGGCATGTGAATGTGCCGGCTCTTTTAATAAGGATGAAAATGGAGAAATAAAATTAACTACTGGATTTGGGTTCTGTTTTGGATTTAATGAAACAAAGGCTATCGCTATGTCCATTCTGGACTTATCACTTTATAACAAAGCCTATACCACCGGTGAAAAATCCATCGCTGATGACTTTGATATGATTATGTTTCATATCGACGGAATAGAATCCTTCGGATTTACAAATCACTATAAACTTCCCCATTATGTAACCTTTCAATCAGATTTGCAGGTATTTAACAAATCAAGGGAATACAGCAAGGAGAAATATAAATGAATTATGCTTTTTTGGATGAAGATGCAAAAAAAGAAATAAGAAGAGCCATTCTAAAAGCAATCGCAATCCCGGGCTATCTTGTACCTTTTGCCTCACGGGAAATGCCTATTGCCCGTGGATGGGGGACAGGCGGGCTGCAGGCAACACTAACACTAATAAAAGAATCCGATGTGTTAAAAGTAATAGACCAGGGTTCTGATGAAAGTGTCAATGCTGTTAACATTCGTAAATTTATCAGCAAAGTAACGAATAACAGAACTACCACAGCAACAGAAGAAGCTACAATCATCCAGAGCCGCCACAGAATACCGGAGAAACCTTTAAACGAAGGACAGATTATCGTTTTGCAGGTTCCTTACCCGGAAGTTTTGACAAATGTCGAAACGGATTACGAAAAACAAAAAGAGATGCATGCTAACAAAGATTATTCCAAACTATGGGTTTTACTTTATGAAGATACTGCACAGTTTGGAGACAGTAGAATCGGAAGCAGATATCCGGTTATAGTTAACAACAGATACATAATGGACCCAAGCCCGATACCCAAATACGATACCCCAAAACTTAATAATTGTGAAGCTCTGATACTCCTGAGTGCAGGCAGGGAGAAAAAAATCTACGCCGTACCACCATATACTGAAGTTAAGCCTATAAAATTCGAGGATAAAGATTTTCGTATAGAAAAGTTTGAGGGTGTTAAATGTGAAAAGTGCGGTTCAGAAGGAATATTTTTCGATGAATTATATGACGATAAAAAAAATGTACACTACTACTGCAACGATACTGATTACTGTGAAAGCAAACTGAGAGGATTAGATGATACTATCAACTGAAAAATTAACTAAAATTTTCGGCCGTGGTTGCCCTGAATGCCTTGACAACACAGGTTCAGAAAAGAAAAACTCCATCTGCAGCTTCTGTGGCAGTGTAATGGCGGTAAAATCTGTGGATTTGAAATTAAGTGAAGGAGAAGTTCTGGGGATTGTGGGAGAATCCGGCAGCGGAAAATCCACTCTCCTTCAGTTGATTTACGGGGATATTTCTCCAACAACCGGTTCTGTGTATACAACTTATTTCAGAGATAAATCGGGAACAATGAAAGATATTTTAAAAGCAGATCTCAATGAACGCAACCAAATACGAAACTCACTGATGTCTATTATATATCAAAATCCCCGTCTTGGTTTAAATTATCTTTTTTCTGCAGGTGGAAATATAGCTGAAAAAATTATCATGAAAGGCGAAAAAAGGTATAAAAGTATACGAGATAAATCGCTGTATTATATGGAAAAAACTGAATTACCTCTAAGCCGGAACGATGATTATCCTGATAGATTTTCAGGGGGACAGCAGCAGAGGATCCAGATATCAAAGGCTCTTTCCACTGAACCAAAAATCCTCTTGCTGGATGAACCAACTACCGGTCTTGATCTTTCTGTACAAGCTAAAATTCTTGATCTTATCAGGCACCTGCAAAAACAGTATAATTTTACAATGATCATAGTTTCTCACGATCTTGGTGTGATTAAGCACCTGACAGACATTACCGTTGTAATGAAAAATGGTGAAATTGTAGAAAAAGGGCTCACAGATCAGGTTTTGGAAGATCCCCAACATCCTTATTCACAACTGCTTGTGTCCAGTATTTTATAAAGAGGTCAATATGATAAGACTGCAAATTAAAAATCTTTTCAAAAAATTTGTTCTTCATAACAAGGGGGACATAATCGTAGAAGGTTTTGACAATATTTCATTTGAAGTTAAGGAAAAGGAATTTATGTCGCTGGAAGGCCCGAGCGGGTCCGGCAAATCATCTATATTGAAAAATATTTACGGTACATATAAAACAACAGGCGGTAAAATTCTCTATTTTAAAAAGGATGGTAATGTCACAGATATAGCTGCTGCTTCTGAAAGCGAAATACTGAATCTCAGAAAACATGAAATAGGATATGTATCTCAATTCCTCAAAATTTTACCGAGAATAACTGCCCACGAGTTTGTGACTGAGCCCCTTATTGAAAAAGGAGATTTCAAACAATCGGCACTGATTAGGGCAGCAGAGCTTCTTGAGTATTTCGGAATAAAAGAAAAACTGTTCAATCTGTCACCTTTAACCTTTTCCGGCGGCGAGCAGCAAAGAGTAAATATTGCTCACGGAATAATAGCACCCAAAAATCTATTGCTTATGGATGAGCCAACATCAGCTCTTGACAGTGAAAATTCTGAAAAGGTTCTTAATAAACTAACAGAAATAAAAAATTCAGGAACAAGCATTATCGGTATTTTTCATAATAAGAAAATTATGCAAAAAGTCAGCGATAAAATCTACAATTTAGAGGAAAATGCATATGCAGTTAGTAATCAGAAGTAGTCAGGTTTTAACCGGCGGCAAATTTATCCCTGCGGATATTGCTGTTTCAGGCAGTATTATCTCATCAATAGAATCGTATAAAAGCCTGGATTCAGCTATAGACATGGGGAATATGAAAATCGTTCCGGGGTTTGTTGACCTTCATTCGGATGCAATCGAAAAAGAGATTGAACCAAGGCCCGGGGCAAGGTTTCCCCTAAAGCCAGCGGTTATGAATTTAGACAAGAAACTCGGTTTGTCAGGAATAACAACAATGTTTCATGCAGTGGGGTTCAATGATGAAGAGCTCACCAGAAACAGAAGGGGAACGGCTAAATCAGCGGAGCTCATCAATGAAATATACATCAGCAACAAACGATTTTTAAATGTTGATAACTACATTCATGCCAGGTTTGAAATTACAAGCCGAAGTTCCCTTAATACAGTGAAAAATCTTATCAGTGAACATAAAATTAACATGCTTTCACTTATGGATCATACCCCCGGACAGGGTCAGTTTAAAACGCTTGAGTCATGGAAAAAATATCATCTTTCGGCATACAGTTTTGATACGATGGACATAGAAAAGTATATAGAAAAGAAACTTTCATCCGATAAAACAGGTATTGTTGAGCAACTTGTAAAGTTTGCAATATCATATAATATTCCGGTACTCAGCCATGATGATGACTGCAAGGAAAAGTTAAACACACTTAAAAATCTCGGTATAACATTTTCAGAATTTCCACTGAGTGTAGAAGTGGCAGAGTATGCAAAACGTTTAAACATAAGTACCGGCATGGGTGCCCCAAATGTGGTAAAAGGAGGATCACAGAGCGGAAATATTGCTGCAAAAGAATTGATATCCAAAAACTTATGTGATTATCTTTGCAGCGATTATCATCCTTCCTCTATGCTTTTGGCACCTTACAAACTTAAAGAAGACCTTCACATCCCTCTCGAAAAGGGGTTTCAACTGGTAAGTACCACTCCTGCTCATTTATCAGGTCTAAAAGACAGAGGAGAAATAGCAATAGGTAAAAAAGCTGACATAATAGTTGTAGATGAATCCTACACACCCAATGTCGTTCTTACAATTAAAAACGGTAACCCAATATATAACGGAATAAAAAATGATAAACAGGTTTTAAATCATGCATTATTATAAATCACTCAACAAAACAGATAAGAAAAAACTTTCTCCGGAGCCTTATATAGACAGCACTTCCAGTATTACAGATACATATATCGGCAAATATACAGAAATCGGCAGAAATAACAGTATTGCTGAGTCCTCAATTGATGATTACAGCTATACATGCGAGAACTGTCAGATTATTTATTCAGAAATTGCCAAATTTGTAAATATTGCATCCTATGTCAGACTTAATCCGGGGCAGCATCCTATGCAATGGGTATCACAGCACCATTTCCTTTACAGAAAAAATATGTATGGTTTCGGGGAAGATGACAACTCATTTTTTGAGTGGCGGAGAAACAAAAAGGTTACCATTGGAAACGATGTATGGCTCGGACATAACAGTTTGATAATGGGAGGCGTATCAGTCGGAGACGGGGCAGTTGTCGGAAGCTGCTCGGTTGTTACAAAAGATGTACCCCCATATTCTGTAGTTGCAGGAGTTCCTGCCAAAGTGATTAAATACCGATTCAACAAGGAAATTATAGAAAAAATGCTGGAAATAAAATGGTGGGACTGGCCGCATGAAGTAATCGGGAAACGTTTGGATGATTTTAAAGATACCGAATACTTCATTAGAAAATATGGTGATGGCTAAAAACAATGCAAAAAATTATACTGATAGTGGGTCAAAGCGGAGCGGGTAAAGATACGCTTCTCAATAGTGCGTCAAAACACTTGAGATGTAATTTTGTGAAACGATACATTACAAGAAGTCCCGATGAAACAGAAAATAACTATTATATAAGCCGTGACTGTTTTGAAACACTTTCAAAAACCGGATATTTTCTTGCTGAGTGGAGTGCCCATTCCAATTTATACGGTATAGCAAAAAATGATATAAAAGAAGGCACCAATATAATTTCTGTGTCAAGGCAGGTTGTGGAAAAATTTGAGCAAATTTTCGGAGATGTAACTACTGTTGAAATTACTGCACCTAAAGAAATATTGCATAAAAGGCTTAAAAAACGAGGTCGGGAAAGGCCGGAGCAGCAGCAAAACAGACTGGATAGAACGTATGAAAAAATAAATGCAAAAACTTTGATAACGTTCAACAATTGTCTGGGAAAGGAAGCGAGTAGCCGAAAATTTGTAAAACTTTTGAAGCTTATAGAAAGAAATGAAATGTTTCAGTGTAGCAACATTTAAATAAGCACAATTGTATATTTCTTTGCTATATCGTTTCTTACGGTAGAAAAATGACTGCGATGGATGTTATACAGTTTTTTGTCATCCCGAGCGAAGCGGAGGGATCTCCTTGTCAAATAACGTCATAAATTATTGAGATATAGAAACCTCAGTCATTAATAATAGTTAATTCCTTAAGAAAATCTTTGATTCTATCCTCAATTTCATCTCTTATTTTTCTGATTTCTTCCAGTCTTTTATCCTCAGTGCCTGTAACTGCAGAAGGATCCGGGAAAGCCCAGTGAATTTTTTCGCTAAACCCCGGAAAAAGGGGGCACTTTTCAGCTGCTTCTTTATCACAAACCGCAATTACATAATTATAAGTTCTGCCCTCTTTAAAAAAGTCAAAAACCGATTTTGTTTTATTTCCGGAAATATCAATCCCTTTCTCAGCCATAACCTTAACAACATCCTGATTTAATTCACCCGGTTCCAGGCCAGCACTTTCAACAAAAACCTTGTCGCCTCCGTATTTCTTTGCAAATGCCTCAGCCATCTGACTTCTGGCAGAATTGTGTACACACACAAAAAGTATTTTCTTAAACATTTTAATCCCCTGCAGGTTATTTTTCATAAACTTATTACAACTGATAGTCGAATCTGTTCATCCACCTTCCGCAGTGCCTCTTTAGCTGGTCAAACATCCTTTTGTCCCAGTCTTTAAAAGCCGGAAACGTTCCTTCAGACCTTGAGTGTATCTTTCTGTTAAGCAGATCCGGTTTTAAAACATAATCATAGGTATTTAAATCAAAATTCGTTGCAAATTTCAGCATATCTTCAAGGGTAGAGGTGTCTTCCCTGTCAAAAACATCCTCAAAACGGTAAACCCTGAAATTGTTTTTCCCTTCCATTGTATTTATTACATGTTCGTTTAGTTTGTTATAAAACCAGCAGTATTTCTCAAATTTGCTCATACTTTTCCACTTTTTTGCCCAGTTGTCGTCAGAAAAATCCATTGCAGTGGGACTTAATTTCAGAAGTTTTTCATCAAACGGTCCGTATAAATAATATTCAAAGGTATTAAGGGCAGATGTTACCCATTTTTTCGGATCCCTGACTATATGTATAAATTTTGCATTTTCGAATACCTTATCAATAATCCCCAAAATCCCGTAAATATGCCCGCTCGATTCCACATAAATATCTTTAGGCAAGCTGTCTACAAAATCCTTCCGCATAGCTAAGACATAATCAGCTGTCTTTTCACTGTCAAGTTCACCCACTATATATTTTCTGCTTAGCTTAAACATACAGTGCTTAGGGGAAAACTGGCCGGCAGTCATATTGTAAAATCCGAAATCACGAACCTCTTTAATAAAATCCTTAGGTCTCGTTATCCAGGGGCTGCCCGGTTCATGGTAAGCAGCGGCATCCTTCACCATCAAGCTTATGTTTTTAGCCAGAAACTGAGTTCCTGTTCTGCCGGTGGAAGTTATAAAAACAGACGGCTTGGTAATCTTACTATACATTATATAACCTTTTGCAGTTTTTGCTTCAATTGAGAGTAATACAGTTCCTCAACCCTTTGTCCAAATGTAATATCGGAAAATTTTTTGGCACTTCTCACAGCATTGCTTTTCCATAAAGCTGTCTCTTTTGCAGAGAGTGCCCGTAAAACAGCCTCCGGCAGATCATAATCCTCAAAGAAAAAACTGCCGTTATATCTTTCCTCAACAACATTTTCCAGATTACTGTCATACTTGGCAATAACAGGTAACCCCGAGGCAAGGGCTTCAATATAGGTAAGTCCTTGTGTTTCCGATGTGGAGGCACTTATAAAAAAATCCGCCATTTTATAATATTTATCTATCTCAGTATATTTCACTTCACCTATGAAAATAATATTATCCGAAACCCTGAGTTTCTCACCCAAGTTTTCAAGACTGGATTTCTCATCCCCGTCTCCTGCAATGACCAAAACCGTTTCAGGCTTTTTTTCAACAATTTCAGGCATTGCTTTAATCATGGCATTTATATTCTTTTCTTTTGCAAGTCTCCCAACAAAAAGCAAAACATTTACACTTCGGCTAATACCCAGCTTATCCCTGAAACTGTTATAAATTTCCAAATCAGGATAAAAACGCTTAATATCGACACCTGTGGGAATTATAGTTAAATTGCTCCGGACCCCGTAATCTTTTAAAACACTGTAGGTCTTTTCAGATGGTGCTATCACACAGTCACTTTTGTTGCAAATTATACGGCTCAGTTTTTTGACAAGTTTTGCCGCATATCTATCACCAACACCCTTAGTAACATAATGGGTATAGTCCTCATACATGGTATGGTAAGTATGTATAAGCGGAAGATTTAATTTTCCGGCAACAATTCTCCCGAAGGTTCCTATGGAAAACTCAGTATGCGTATGTATTAAATCAAACTTCTCCCTCTTTATCATACGTATAGTTTTATAAGAATAAAACATTGCCACACGGTGCTCCTTCTGCATAGGGAAGGGTATACTTGAGACTCTGATGACATCTGTTTCATTGCCTGGATTCGGTACCTTAACAGTTATAATCACAACTTTATGCCCAAGCCTTTCCAACTGTGATTTCAGGATACCGATGGAAGTGACAACACCGTTTACCTGTGGGTAATATGTATCTGTGAAAAAAGCAATTTTCATATAAACCTCTTTAAATTTTTTTGAATTTAACTGCTTTTTGTAAAATCACTATCAAATAAATGTTATCTTTCTGTGAAAAATAACCTGTTTTGAAGGGTCATTTTGGAAAAATATTCATTAATATTTTACAAAATTTTAACATCTTTTTTACATAGAAATGCAATATTGAAAAAGGAGTAAAATTAATGACTAACAAAAGCCTGACAATAGGAATAATAGACCTTGGCTCTAATTCCATCCGACTGCAAATTGCAAATGTTCTGGAAAAAAGTTATCGCATAGTGCATGAATACAGGGAAATCGTACGAATAGGTGATGACCTTTTCAAATACGGTTTTCTCACAGAATATTCGGTGAACAAGATTTATACATGCTTCACAGATATAAAAAAGATACTGGAAAGTTACAATGTCGAAATAATAAGAGCAGTAGCCACTGCAACACTCAGAGAACTGGAAAAAGGCCACGAAATTGTTCACGAAATTAAATCCAGATTTGGTATAAATCTGAAAATTATAAGCGGTGAAGAAGAGGCAAAACTCTCTTATCTTGCAATTTCCGGCAGTTTTCAAATAGATAAATATAATGCAATAATAACAGACATTGGTGGAGGAAGCGCAGAGTACACTCTTGCACTAAAAGGAAAAATTGAAAATATAACAAGTAAAAAGTTAGGTTGTTCACGCTTAAAAAATATGTTTCTGCATCATAATCCTCCGGAAATAGTGGAAGTCTATAAAATGAAGCAGCATATACAGGAGAATATAGAGAATTATGAAGATTATAATATCGATTTGGTAGTAAGTACAGGTGGTACAATTAATAATATTGCAAACATTTATTATCTTTCATCTGGTAAAGATGAAAAAACAAAAATTAAATATGTGCCCCGTAAATTTCTAAAAGATTTCATAAACAAAATCAAATATATGAATATCGAAAATATAAAAAAGATAAAAGGTGTCGAACCTAAAAGAGCTGATATTCTGCTGCCAGCAGCTATAAACATCGAAGTTTTGCTTTCAAAATCATCTTCCAACGGTTTTTATACATTTACCGGCGGACTGAGAACCGGCTTGATTATCGATACACTGAATTCAATGAATATTACTATGCCTTTTCAGGATTTAGGGGAGGATATTTTTTACTCTCAGCTGATAGAAATCGGAAACAAATTTCAGTTTGAAGAAGAACATGCCAAACATGTTGCTTTCTTATCGACAAAAATTTTTGATGAACTCAATAAAGAATGGCGACTGGATAACAAAAATAAAGATATGCTTATAGCAGCAGCAATCCTGCACGATATCGGAAACTATATCTCATTTTCCAAACATCATAAGCACTCATACTACTTAATAAAAAATTCCGACATTGCGGGTTTCAATTACAAGCAAAAAATAATGACTGCCCACATTGCCAGATATCACAGAAAAAGTCTGCCCAAAAAGAATCATCCGGTTTATGAAGAACTGGATTCTAATGATATAAACATTGTAAAGAAGCTGGCTGCTATACTGCGGGTTGCAGATGGTCTGGACAGAGGACATAAAAAATTCATAACGGATATTAATGTCAACGTTACAGAAAATAAGATTATCATTCATCCTTTATCTGATGAGGATATCACTTTGGAAAAAAAGGCATTTGAGTCAAAAAAAGATTTACTTGAAAATATTACTGGAAAAAGTGTGGAGATATCATGAAAAACGGCATTTTTGCAATAATTAACGTAGGGGCAAGCGCTCTGCGAATGCAGATATCAGAATTTACCGACTACAAAGAAAGAACATTGGAATACCTCATAAAACCGCTAAAATTGGGTAGGGACACTTTTTCTAAAGGCTACATTACTTTGGATAATGTCCACAATGCTACAGAAATTTTGGGAAATTTTTCTGACAAATTCAAAGAATACAATATTAAAAATAACTATAAGGCAATTTGCACAAGCAGTGTAAGAGATGCAGAGAACAAATACTTTTTTATAGATCATGTTCGTATCAAAACGGGGATTAAACTGGAAATAATTGATGAGACGGAAGAGCTGTTTATAAAAAGTTTGGGAGTAAAAAACAATATAAAAGATTTTCCGGAGATGGAGAAAAAAGGACTTCTTTTTGTAAATCTTGCCAGTGGAAACATAGGTCTTAATGTAATAAAAAATGATTTGCGATTATTCTCAGCCGCCCTGCCTTTCGGAAGCCTGAGAATCTGTGAACTTTTTAAGGATGTAAATGAAGACCTGAAATATCGGGCTTATGAACAGTATATTCACAAAATGCAGCATCATATAGAAAACACCTGCAGAAAAATAGATTCCATTAAGTATTTAGTAGGATCGGGAAGCTCCATTAATCTTATTATTGAAGTTATGAAGCCATCAAACTTTTCTATAGATAAACATTCCCTCAAAAGACTTTACGATAAAACAAAACGGTTAACAACAAGTGAAATAGCTGAGCAGCTAAATATAAACAGCTATTACGCAGAAATCCTCAACCCAACGTTATATGTTTATTTATCACTTATAGATCTGGTGAAAACAGATGTTATTTATTTCAGCAAACAAAATTTTCCCCACCAGCTGACGTTGTATTATACTAAAAATATAAAAGAAAAAAAATTAAATAGAAAATTTATTATCAACATAAAAAATTATGCATTACGATACGAAACGGATGAAAAACATGCAAATCAGGTGGCTAAATTCAGCAAAAAAATATTCAACAAACTTAAGTCCCTCCATTCGCTGAGCTCAAAAGATCTTTTGATTCTGGAAGCGGCAGCCTTACTACACGACGTGGGCTATTTTATCGGAATTAATAACCATCATGAGCATTCCTACTATATAGCTCGTGCATTCAGTATGCCCGGTTTTGATGCTGAAACAATTGATACAATTTCCACAATAGTGCTATTTCATAGGGACAAACATCATTTAACATTTGATTCCAGATTCAATTCGCTTCCTATAGAAAAAAAGCTCCTTATTCGTAAACTTATTGCTTTGCTGAAAATAGCTGACGCACTCGATGCCAGTCATATGCAACTGATCAGGGACATAGACATTGACACAAATTCAGATGGAATCACGTTAACAGCAAAAGCCTATAGAAAGCCTTTTTTTGAAGAGATTACATTTTACAGAAAAAACAGAGATTTTTTGGCAATATACGGCATACCTATTAATTTCAAACTGGATTTATTAAATGTCTGATCCCTTGGTATTTAATAACAGAGAGCTAAGCTGGCTTTCGTTTAACAAACGGGTTATACTCCAGGCTGTGGATGAAAATGTTCCTCTTCTTGAAAAACTCAAATTTCTGGCGATTTCATCATCAAATCTGGATGAATTTTTTATGGTGAGGGTTGGAGGATTACTGGACCATATCGCAGCCGGTTACACGGAGAAAGATATTTCAGGACTCACCTCCAGCCAGCAATTAAAAGAAATATCAGCCGAATGCCATTATCTTACCACTATTCAATCTGATCTCTACTATGATTTAAAACAAAGATGTGCCGAAGAGAAAATATATATCGAAGCACCAATACAGAAAAACTTCGAATGGATTGAGTCCCTTTTTCACGAGGAGATTTTTCCAGTAATATCCCCTGTTACTCTGGGACCGGCAAACCCTTTCCCCTTCCTGGTTAACCTAAGACTGTGTATTCTTGTCAAGATAAAACAAAACGATAAAAGCTACGTCTCTCTGATTATAATCCCTGAAATGCTGGAAAGAGTTTATAAATTGAAAAAAAATGGGAGAAGTTACTACTATACCGTAGAGCAGATTATAATTAATTTTTTGCCCGCTATTTATAAAGGATATGAAATTATCGACAGTTTTGTATTCAGGATTACCAGGAATGCGGATTTATCTCTGCAGGATGAAGAAGTGGAAGATCTGCTGATTCTTATAGAAAAATATCTGGATAAAAGGCAAAAGAGTAATGCGGTAAGGCTGGAAGTAAACAAGCCGTTACCACAGGATTTAAAGATGAAATTTTACGAATTTTTTAATATAACAGATTCACATATTTACGAACTGAATCATCCTCTGGATCTGACTTTCCTTTTTAATATAAGCGAAAATAACGAAAAATATTATTATCCCGGATTTAGTCCGGTTCTGCCGAAGGATGTAAAATTTAAAAACCTCTTTGACTATCTTAAGACAGGGGATTTAATACTTTACAGACCGTATCACGATTTTGGATTAATAGACAATTTTGTCCAGCAAGCTACTGATGATCGTAATGTTTTAAGTATAAAGATGACCCTTTACAGAGCTAATGAAAATTCAAAAATTATCGAATCGCTGGCAAAAGCAGCCAAAAATGGCAAACATGTATGTGTTATTATAGAGCTAAAAGCCCGATTTGATGAGGAAAGGAATGTGGAATGGGCAAAACGGCTTGAAAATGCAGGCTGTATCGTAACATACGGTTTTATGGATTTAAAGGTTCATGCAAAAGCACTTCTGATAGTCAGAAAAGAAAATGGGAAAATTCAGCGCTATGTCCATTTGTCAACGGGCAATTACAATGAAAAAACAGCCGGGTTGTATACGGATATCGATTATTTAACCACGGATAAGCAAATCGCAGAAGAAACGGTTAACCTGTTTAATTATCTGATGGGTTATTCGGATATATATAAGTGGAAATTATCAGAAAATACAGAACAAAAAATCACTACAGCACCAAACAGTTTAAGAAAAAAACTGGTGGAACTTATTGATGAAGAAATAAAAAATGCCAGAAAAGGTAAAAAGGGTCATATTATTGCAAAAATTAATTCTTTATACGACAAAGAGATCACTTTAAAACTTTATGAAGCGTCCTCATCTGGCGTAAAAATAGAGTTGATAGTAAGAGGTATATGCTCACTAAAACCTCAGGTTAAAGGTTTAAGTGAAAATATTACTGTAAAAAGTATAGTTGGCAGATTTCTGGAGCATCCCAGAATTTTATATTTTTTTTCATCCGGCTCACACAGAGTTTTTATTTCAACTGCTGACTGGATGGTGAGAAATATGGACAGAAGAGTCGAACTTTTGACAGAAATCGAAGATAAGGAAAGTAAAAAATTTCTGCGAAAATTACTTCAGGATAACCTTAAAGACAGAGCAAAGTCATGGTATATGAAAGATGACAAGTATTTTAAACTAAATCAAAAAAATAATCCCGGATATAATTACCAGGAAGAGTATTTAACCGATATAAAAGAAATTTTGTAATAAACCATTTTAGTACCCTCCCATTTTTTAAGAGCTATGGCAACAGAAGGATTTCCGAGAATGAAGAGATCGATGTCTAATGTATTCTACATATTTACCAGTCTTTCAGACTGGTAAATATGTGTAACATTCTATTTATTCACCTAAAGGTGAATTCCGGACGGCTCATTGGCGTCATCGCGAGGGCGGCAGCCCGTGGCGATCTCCGTTCTTCAAGTCATTACGAGGAGTCCGCTCAACAGCGGACGACGTGGTAATCTCATGTCCCGTATACGAGATTGCTTCGTCGTTATCACTCCTCGCAATGACGGCTGAACCACTCTTAGGAGGGGGAAAATACCCCATCCTAACCTTCCCCTAACTTAGGGGAAGGAACTTTACTCTCCCCCTACTTTAGGGGGAGATAAAGAGGGGGTACTTTTTGCCAAACAACAGTTTTGTCACCTCGAGCGGAGTCGAAAGGTCTCTTTGCCAAACGGCGTCTGAGATCTCTCCGCTCCACTCCGTTCCGGTCGAGATGACATTTAGTTGGCACTCCTGCCCTGTTAAATGACCTTCGGTCTATCAGCAAAGCTGATATTTAACAGGATGGGCAAAGAATTGTAAAAAGTGTAAATGCAAAACTTGAATTTTAAATTCTAAAATGTGTACTTTGCTTCCCAAAACGTTATTATTTTGCTTAATGTGAATGTTAGTATAAAATATAAAAGGGTTATTACTATCCAGATCTCCATAGTAAGAAAAGTTGCAGACATAAGCTCTAACCCCTGAAATGTCAGTTCCGGAACTGCAATAACGGACACGATAGCTGAATCCTTTATCGTTGAAACAAACTGTGATGCAAGAGGCGGCAAAATTTTTCTGAAAGCCTGCGGAAGAATAACATATCTGATAACTTTATACTTATTCATACCAAGAGCATATGCCGATTCAACCTGGTTTCTTGGAACAGACATTATTCCCGATTTTACAATTTCGGATATGTACGCTGCCTCGTAAACCGTCAAAGCGAGCACACCTGCAAAAAAAGAAGACATAATAGGCAGCGGTGCAAAAATAACTTCTGTAAAGTTTCTAAAGTTTTCTCCCATACTTCGTATAATGCTGTCGATATGCAATATATTAAAAAGCTGGTCGCCAATAAAAAAGTATGAAATGAAAATTAAAACAATGGGGGGAATATTTCTATGCACCTCAACAAATGTTATCGAAACAAGATTGCGAAAAAGCTTATTACTGGATCTCAGAATTCCCAGAACAGTGCCAAGAATAGTAGCAAATATTATAGACCATACGCTGAGCTTTATTGTATAAAATATCCCTTGTATGAAAACACCCGGGTGGAGAGAACCTTTTTCAACGTAGAAAAAGCGTGGGGGAATTTTCCCCCACTGCCAGTCATACATAAGATAACTGTGTACTTTCCATAAAAATGCTGCACACAGAAAAAGCAACAAACTTAAAAAGAAGAAATCAAATAAGGTAAATTTGATTTTACCGGTCTTTATCATTCAAAGGATCCTATTTGATTCTCTCTTCCCATTTTCTTGTTTCAAACCAATATTCATATCGATCTTTCAACCAACCGGAATCCCAATTAAGACGAATCCAGCTGTTGAATACATTCAATGTGTCTATATCCCCTTTCCTGACGGCAAAAGCTATAGGCCCCTTTGTGAAATTCTCGTCAATCGGCACATAAAGTCTGTCCGGATATTTTATAGTCTGAAAGTGCGGAAGGGGAGCCTGAGACACCATCGCATTAGCTCTTCCCACAAGCACTTCCTGTACAGCCTGAGACTCCGAATCAAAAAGTTTCAGTTTAGCCTTCGGTAGGTATTTATTTGCGGCAACCTCCGCAGTTGTTCCGAGCCTGGCAGCTATAACCATACCCTCTTTGTTGAAATCGCTGATTTCATCCATCCCTTTTGCATTCATTTTGCTCGCCACTATAGACATACCGGAATATTCATATGGTATTGTAAAATTAACCTTCAGGTTACGTTTGGGGGTAATGCTCATACCACCTATGATTACGTCATACTTGCCTGTAAGCAGAGCCGGTATGATGCCTGACCATTTGGTGGGTATAAACTCCACTTTTACACCGAGATCCTTAGCCAGTTTTTTTGCAACATCGATTTCAAAGCCTATGAATTCACCGTTTTTCGCTTTCATTGCCCAGGGAACAAAAGTGGAAAAACCCACTTTTAAAACACCTCTTTGGACAACCTTTTCAATTGTACTTTCATTACTCAGTTTCTCACTTACCGATTCGGCAAAAACCGGTGATGTTAGTGCAAACATCAGGCTGAAAATAATCAGCGGTTTAAAAATACGTCTAAACATAGCGTCCTCCTTTTTATTCGTACACCTTCATATTAACAAATTTTACCAGCATGGATAACATTAAATTGATCAAAAGATATATACCCGCTACAGTAAACCATATCTCAAAAACCAGATAAGTCTCGCTCACAAGCCTTTGAGCCTGCATTGTCATATCATAGATAGATATGGTGCTGACAAGGGCAGAATCCTTAACCAGGGCTATCATCTGGCTTGTTAAGGGCGGAGCTGCCATCCTTAAAGCCTGCGGCAGAATAATATAACGCATTCGCTGATAAAAATTCATGCCCAAACTCATCGATGATTCGAACTGTTCTTTTCCCACAGAAAGTATAGATCCCCTGATGATTTCAGAGATATAGGCTCCTTCAAAAAGGCTCAGAGCTATAACACCTGAATAAAAGGCATTGATACCAAAAGGCGGAGCTATAACAAAATATACAAAAAATAGCTGAATTATAAGAGGTGTATTTCTTATAACAAGAATGTAGCCGCGGGCAATAAAATTGCCTGAAAAAGATTCTGTCATCCTGAGAATTGCAGTAAAGAAACCCAGTAAAATCGCCAGAACAAGACTCACGGCCGATATTTTGAGAGTTATCCCAAGCCCTTTGATAATGGGGCCTAAGACCAGCCGGCCGTTTTCATAAGTATATAAAAATTCTTTTATCCTGTAAAACTGCCAGTTATAGCCTATACGTTGAGACAGAAAAATTACAGCCAAAACAATTAAAATTAAAAAAACAGCAAATTTAAAAATATCAATGAGTTTATAATTATAAAAAATGTACTACTCCGATAAAAAAATACTAAAAGTTTATAAGCTTTACTTCCTCTTCAAGCAAAACCCCTTTCTGCCTGTAAACCACATCTTTTACATATTCAATAAGTCTGTAAATATCCGAACTGCTCGCATTGCCTTTATTTATAATAAAATTGGCATGTTTTTCCGAAACCTCGGCATCACCGATTCGCGACCCTTTGAGCCCGCACGATTCAATAAGAGTACCTGCATAATTGTTTTCAGGTCTTTTAAAGACGGAACCGCAGGAGCAAAATTCCACAGGCTGTTTTTCATCCCTTTTTGACGCCGTTAAATCCATCTTTTTTCTCAATGAAGAAGAATCTCCGTATTTAAGATCAAACTCTGCATTAAGAACTATAAATCCTTCCAGAGAAGATTCTCTGTAACCAAATTCAATTTCTCCTCTGCTTAGTTTAAGCACTTTTCCTTCACTGTTTAACACTTCCACACTCTTTAAATTATCCGCAATCTCGCTGCCGAAAGCTCCGGCATTCATTAAACAGGAGCCTCCTGTGGAGCCGGGTATACCGTAAAGATTTTCCAGACCGGCAAGTCCGGATAAAGCAGTAAATTCTATCAGACAATGCAGAGAAACCCCTGCCCCGCAAATCACATGCTGTTGGCTTCTTACAATCCACCTGTTTAAGCCTGCCAGTACAATAACAAGTCCGTCAAATAAATCATCACTGAAAAGAACATTGGAACCGGCACCGATAACTATATATTCTAGCTTCTCTTTTTTGCGCCATTTCAAAACTTCCGCCAGTTCGTCCGTTGTTTTCGGACGGGCAAGATAACGTGCAACACCGCCGGCCCGGTAAAAATAATAATCCTTTAAAGGGATATTTTCGCTAATCAGTTTCATTCACCCTTGCTGATCCTCGTATTTTCAAGTGCATTTCTGCAATCACACCTTCTGTTTTCAACGGCATTGGTGTCAATATTCAGAATAATCCGCTTCAGTTTATCTTCACTCTTCTTCACCGTTTCCACCACTTCATCCGCCGTTAACTTGCTTTGGGAAATACCGGCGGCATAATTGGCAACAACACTGATATTTACATAGCAGATTTCAGACTCCCTTGCCAGTGAGCACTCGGGAAATAATGTCATTCCAACAATATCAGCACCCATCCTCTTAAAAGCTTTAATTTCAGCAGCCGTTTCCATTCTCGGCCCGTTAGTACAGATATATACACCTTTATCTGTAAAATTCAAACCTGATGATGTACAGCTTTCTTTGACTGCCTGTCTGAGTTCCGGGCAAAAGGGCTCTGTTATATCTATATGGTGAATATTGCCCCTGGTTGCAAAGGTATTATTTCTCCCGCTTGTAAAATCGATTGCATTATCTGAAATCACAATATCTCCCGGATTCAGGCTTTCGTTGATTCCACCAACCGCTGCAAACGAAAGTATTGCATCAACACCCGCCTTTTTGAATGCTGAAATATTTGCCCTGTAATTAATCAAATGCGGCGGGAATGCATGATTGATACCATGTCGTGCCAGGAAATAATATCTGTTGCCGGAATACTCATAAATTTTAAATGCAGCAGAAGGTTCACCGTAATCCGTGTCAACATTTTCTTCGCCGATATAATTAAAAGCTTCGATGGAATATAACCCGCTTCCTCCAATAATACCGATTTTCACACAACCTCCTTTTTAGTTCAATGTTTACCCTGTTAAATGCCGTAGGCAATCAACAAAGCTGATATTTAACAGGGTTCAACGTTCAAGGCGTAAGACATAAAACGTATTATACCTATCAACCACTTCAACACCCTCACTTAATACTTAGCACTTAGCGCTTAATACTGTTATGTTTTGGGTTTAGGTAAATGCCAGTTTTTTGTAATAGAAATCATTCGTATTGTGATAACGATAAAAGCCGAAATAAATATATTAATATTGGGAATAACATTCAAAATATCCAGGCAGACAAAAAGCAGACCACCGGCGATACATGCAGAAGCATAGATTTCCTTTTGCAATACAAGCGGGACTTCCCCTTGAAGGAGATCCCTCATCATACCTCCTGCCGTGGCAGTCATAACACCGAGAAAAACGGCACCGAAATAACCTATATCAAATGTTAATCCCACTGAAATTCCGATAACAGTAAATGTTCCAAGACCGATTGCATCCATTATCAACAAAAGTTTAAAACGTCTCTCGACATATCTGTGAAAGAAAAAGACCAGCAAACCGGCGGTTATGGAAACAAAAAAGTAAGTAATATCCCTGAATATAAAAGGGGGAATCCTTCCCACCAGCACATCTCTGATTGTACCGCCCCCCACTGCGGTGACGGTAGCCAAAACAAGTATTCCGTATAAATCCATCTTTTTACGCACCGCTGCTATCGCACCACTGACGGCAAAAGCGAATGTACCCAATAAATCAAAAACATATAAAACGGTCACATCAAACCTTTTCCAGCCTGATTTCCTTATCGGAAAGTCCGGAGAGGTGCTCATCGTGTGTAACAAGGATAACGGTAACACCTTCCTCATTAAGCTTCTTAAACAGCTCGAATACACCATAACTGTTCTTTTTGTCCAGATTGCCCGTAGGCTCATCCGCCAGCAAAAGTTTGGGATTATTCATCAAAGCACGGGCAACGGCTACCCGCTGCTGCTCTCCGCCGGAAAGCTCCATCGGATAATGGCTCTCCCTGTCACTCAGTCCCACCTTTTCCAGAATTTCAGCTGCCCTATTTTCCGCCTCATTTTTTGAGAACTTACCGATCATAGCGGGCATCATGACATTTTCAATGGCTGTAAAGTCGTTAAGTAGGTAATGAAACTGGAAAACAAACCCCACCTCGTTATTTCTATAACTATCGAGCCCGGCATTTTTTTGTTTATAAACAGGTTCTCCTTCAAAATTGACAATACCGGAATCCGGTCTTTCCAACCCACCGACAATATGAAGCAGCGTTGATTTACCCACCCCTGACGGGCCGACAATGGAAATGAACTGTCCCTTTTCAACACTGAGATTAAAATCTTTAAGCACATTGATGACAGAGGGGCCCTTTTGAAATGTCTTATTGATATTTATCAGCTCTACCAAATAATTGCTCATTACTCATTCCTCAAAGCTTCGATAGGATCCATCTTTGCAGCCTGTCTTGCAGGGATAATAGATGATATAAAAGTAATAACAATTGCACAAACTGTAACAAGCAGAAAAACCTCAGGAACAATTTTTATAGGAATACTGTCCATGTAGTAAACATCAGCCGGAAGCTCTATAAGTTTATAATGCTTTAAGACAAAACATATTGCATAAGCAATAATATTCCCGAAAACAGTACCCATTACACCTATATACAGCCCCTGCTTGATGAAAATATTTTTTATCAATTTCTCCGAAGCTCCCATAGCCCGAATAATAGCTATATCTCTGCGTTTATCTTTTACCGTCATAGTGATAAGGCTGATAACGTTGAATGAAGCTACCACAATGATAAGGGTAAGAATAACAAACATGGCAGCCTTTTCCAGCTTTAATGCCGAGAAAAGATTCTGATTCATACTCAGCCAGTCCCTGGCCCAGAAGGGAAATCCCAGTTTATTTTCGAGCTTTTCGGCAATCTCTCCGGCATTATCAAAATTTTTGACCTTTACACTGAAACCGGAAACGTTATCTCCCATTTTCATAAAATCCTGAATTTCGTGCAGATTAACGTAGGCTAGCGAGTTATTATACTCATACATCCCTGTATCAAAAACACCTGCAACCTGAAATTTTTTCATTTTCGGAGTAAAGCCAAAGGGTCCCTTTTTGCCGAATGGTGAGACAACGACGATTTCATCACCTATACTCACTGAAAGACTGTTTGCCAGAGCTTTTCCAAGGACAATGGGAGGTTTGCCAGTTGCATTATCCACTTTTAAATCGAAACTTCCCCTCTTCATATATTTACCGATATTTGAAGCCTTTATCTCCTTATTCCCTATTACTCCCCTTAAAACAACTCCGCTGACGCGCTCTTTACTGGTAAGCAGCACCTGGCTGATGATAAAAGGGGAAACACCTACAACATTATCCGTTTCTGTAATTTTAGCTGCCGTATCTTGCCAGTTGTCTATTGCACTTCCGTCAATTTTATTGACAATAATATGTGAGTTCGCACCGAGAATTTTTTGCTTTAGATTATCTTCAAAACCGATCATAACATTTATAACTACTATCAGAGTGGCAACACCAAGCACTATCCCAATAATAGAAATTAACGAAATAAAGGAAAGCACCTTGGTTTCTTTTTTAGACCGGAGATATCTGTAAGCCAAAAAATTACTTATATTCATCAGTTATGTTACTCCCATTCGATGGTTGCCGGCGGCTTGGAGCTGATATCGTAAACAACCCTGTTAATTCCCTGCACTTCGTTAATAATTCTATTTGATATAGATCCCAGAACATCATAGGGAATCCTTGACCAATCCGCAGTCATACCGTCAACACTGGAGACAGCTCTGAATGCGAGAACATTTTCATATGTTCTGTTATCACCCATAACTCCCACCGACTGCACAGGAAGTAATACGGAAAATGCCTGCCATATTTCATTGTAAAGACCGGCTTGCTTTATCTCACTTATCGCTATGGCATCAGCCAGTCTCAGTATTTTCAGTCTGTCTTCGCTAACTTCACCCAAAATTCTAATGGCAAGTCCGGGCCCCGGAAACGGGTGGCGCATAATCATTTTCTCGGGGATTCCCAACTCCAGACCGACTTTCCTGACCTCATCCTTAAACAGTTCTCTGAGAGGCTCAATGAGGCTGAAATTCATTCGTTCCGGTAATCCTCCCACATTGTGGTGTGTTTTTATGGTAGCTGAAGGGCCTTTAAAAGAAACGGATTCGATAACATCCGGATAAAGCGTACCCTGAGCCAGAAATTCAAACGGCCCGTGTTTTACGGCTTCTTCTTCAAAAACCTTAATAAAGGTATTGCCTATCTTTTTACGTTTTTCCTCCGGGTCAACGACCCCTTTCAATACGTCTAAAAACTGATTCCTTGCATCCACATGCACAAGATTTATATTAAAATTGTCTCGGAAGGTTTTTACCACATCATCGGCTTCACCTTTACGGAGAAGACCGTTATCAACGAAAACGCAGGTAAGATTGCTGCCTATTGCTTCGTGCAGAAGTACAGCAACCACAGAGGAATCCACCCCGCCGCTCAGCGCACATAAAACCCTTTTGTCACCCACAGTTTCACGTATTTTATCAATTTCGGTATGGATAAAATTACCGGAAGTCCATATCTGTTTGCAGCCGCAGATATCAACAACAAAATTTTTGAAAATTTCACTCCCCCTTGGAGTGTGAACTACTTCCGGGTGAAACTGGATAGCAAAAAAGGGCTTAGAGATGTGTTTCATAGCTGCAATCGGTGCATTTTTCGTATAACCGATCACAGAAAAGTTCTCAGGCATACTCTCAAGCTTATCACCGTGGCTCATCCAGACGGTAATCTTGCCCTGATCTGAAAGCCCTTTGAACAGATCTAAATCATCATTTATATTCAATTCGCTTCTGCCGTATTCCCTTTCAGATGATTGGGAAACAACTCCCCCGAAATGCTTACAGATAATCTGCATACCGTAGCAAATGCCCAGTACGGGGACTCCCATATCAAAAATCCTTTCATCAACCTGTGGAGAATCCTCTGCATAAACACTCCCCGGCCCTCCGGATAAAATAATACCTTTAGGCTCAAACTCCTCAATTTTGCTGAAATCCACATTACAGGGCTGTATTTCACAGTAAACCCGTGCTTCTCTTATTCTTCTTGCGATTAACTGTGTATATTGAGAACCGAAATCCAGTATTAGAATCTTTTCGTCATGAATATTCATTTATTACCCTCTGCAGTTTGTTTCCGTTATGTTGAAATCCAATAATTTGGGGATTCTTTGGTTATAATGACATCGTGTACATGGCTCTCTTTAAGTCCGGAGCCCGTTATTTTTACAAATTTTGCATTTTTGCGAAGATTTTCGATATTTTCACTTCCCGTATAGCCCATTCCTGAACGCAATCCACCCATAAGCTGATAAATCGTTTGGCTTATATCCCCTTTGTAATGAACGCGTCCTTCTATCCCTTCCGGCACAAATTTGCCTTCGGAAGATTTTTCATCCTGAAAATACCTGTCTTTACTGCCGCTGCTCATTGCTCCAACCGAACCCATTCCACGGTAAACCTTGTAACTTCTGCCCTGAAGAAGCTCAATTTCCCCCGGGGATTCAGTGGTCCCGGCAAAGAGAGAACCCATCATAACCACATTAGCCCCTGCGGCCAATGCCTTGACTATATCTCCGGAATATTTTACCCCGCCGTCCGCAATTATCGGGATATTGTATTTTTCAGCCACGGAAGCACAATCCATAACAGCTGTAATCTGCGGGACACCTACCCCCGCAACGACCCTTGTGGTACAGATAGAACCCGGTCCTATTCCCACTTTCACACAGTCTACGCCGGCCTTGATAAGATCCAGTGTTGCCTCGGGAGTGGCAACATTTCCTGCCACAAGCTGCAGATCGGGATATTTTTTCTTGATAAGACGAACCGTTTCATTAACTTTGCTCGAATGCCCGTGGGCGGTGTCCACAACAATAATATCCACATCATTATCAACCAGTGCTTCCACTCTTTCCATTGTTTCCGCACCGACACCTACAGCTGCACCCACTCTGAGCCGTCCCAAGTCGTCCTTGGTTGCCGAAGGATATTTCAGACGTTTATTTATGTCTTTTATTGTAATTAGCCCTTTCAGATTATATTTATCATCAACCACTAATAACTTTTCAATTCTGTGATTCTGAAGATGTTCCTTTGCCTCATCCAGAGAGGTGCCCACTGACACTGTCACAAGATTTTCCTTAGTCATAAAATTTTTCACAGGCTGATCGTATGCTGTTACAAACCGCAGATCCCTGTTGGTTAAAATTCCCACAAGCTTTTTGTTTTTTGTCACAGGAACACCTGAAATTTTAAATTTCGACATTATCTCCAAAGCTTCTTCAACTGTTCTTTCCGGATCAATCGTTATAGGATCGACAATCATACCGCTTTCTGACCGTTTTACCTTGTCGATCTCTTCCGCCTGTTCAGTTACACTCATGTTTTTATGAATAAATCCTATTCCTCCCTCCTGAGCTATGGAGATGGCCAGTCTGCCTTCGGTAACCGTATCCATGGCTGCACTCACAAGGGGGATTTCCAGAGTAATTTTTTCGGTAAGTTTGGTACTGAGATCCACGTCCCTGGGAATAACATCACTTTTACCCGGTGCGAGAAGAACATCGTCAAATGTTAAAGCTTCCTTCAATATTTTTTGATGAAACATTATACAACTCCTTTTTTCGTTCAATGTTAGTGAAAGTGAAAGTGAATGTGAATGTGAATGTGTGACAAACCTATTCAACTTTTACCTTTGTCTCTACCTCTAACTTTGCCTCTACCTGTTCTATTTTCTACTTCCTACTTCCCCACTTCTCCATCTAACTATCTCACTCCCCACCATTCTACCATCAAAGTCCCCAGTCCCGGCTGTAACGGAAATCAACGCCCACAGTTCTGTCACTGACTTTGGCAATTACCGGCAGACAGCGTTTAAACTGGTTTGCTTTTATCCTTCCAATGACTTCATCTATAAATTTCTCATCAAAACCCATGCGTATCAGCTCTTTTTTATTTTTTCTTTTATCAATCATTTCAAAAAGCAGTTTATCCACTTCTACGTAAGAAAAACCCAGCTCACCTTCATCCGTCTGATTCTGCCATAAATCTGCTGTTGGGTGTTTTTCAATCACCTCTTTTGGAATTCCCATATACTCAGCCAAACCCCAAACCTGAGTTTTATACAGATCACCTACCGGATTCAAAGCTGAAGCCATATCCCCATACCAGGTGCCGTAACCCAGAAGGAGCTCGGTCTTATTGCTTGTTCCCAGGACAAGAGCACTATGTGCTGCTGAGAGGTCAAAAAGTGTAACCATCCTCATTCTGGCACACACATTTCCAAATCTCACATTGCCTATATAATGGTCGAAAATATTAAGATACGCATCTGCGTATGGAGAAATATCTATTACTTCACAGTTAATATCCAGGAATCCAGCTACTTTTTTTGCATCTTCAAGGCTTTTTGCACTGCTGGTTTTATAGGGAAGGCAGTACGCAAAAACACGATCCTTACCCAAAGCTTCTACCGCCAGCACTGCAGCTAATGCAGAATCAATACCGCCGCTTAAGCCCACAACAAGGTTATTAAGACCTGTTTTTTCAGTCTCCTCTTTCAGAAAATTAACAAGAACTTCTTTTAACGTCTGATAACTTATATTCATAACCCGCCCATCTTTATGTCATATTAATTTTATCTGAAATTCCTTAATTTATCCTTTAATACTAATGGGTTTTTTATCCTCTCCTGTCTGATATTATCCCTGTCCAGTTTTACAATACACTTATCTTCTTTGAAAAAAGGTAATCTGCATTCGATACCCCCACCTGCTTTATAAACCCTCGAGCCGCCCCAAAAAGTAACTCCCTCTTCAACTCCGGCCCTGTTAGCAAAAACCACAGTGCATGTCATGTTAGTTGAAATATATCCGCAGGTATAATCCCAAACGTTTTCAGCATAAAAACCGCTTTCCCCTATTCCTCTTAAAGGGCTTCCGGCAGGAATAAAAACCATATCCACATTATTTTCAGCTATATAGACAAGGGAATCTGCGTGGAGAGCATCTTCACATATCAGGATGGAGCCCCTGAAAAATTTCGTATCAAAAAAGGAAAATGAGCTGCCTTCTGAAAAATACCTTTTTTCATCAAAAAGTCCGTAAGCCGGCAGAAAAACTTTTTTGTGAATATTAAGAATTTCACCCTGTTCAACATATGCAGCCGCATTATAGAAACATCCCGGTTTTTCTTCATATACGAAACCGAAAACAATTGAAATATAATTGGAATACTCTTTTATACGGCGTATAATTTCAGAGTTTAAATCCAGTGCCACATCGCTCACTGCATCCCCCAGGTCATATCCGGTCATTGAAAGTTCCGGAAAAATCACTACGTTAGAGCGGGCGGATATAGCTTCTTCAATTATCTGATAGTGCTTTTCCGCATTTTTTTCAGGAGATGCAAGATAAGGCTTAAACTGGCTGACCATAAGTTTCAGCATATCATTCTTTCCTTTTATACGTTCCGCTTTTACCGCCGGTTTTTTCGATTAATCTAATATCAGAAATTACCATATCTTTGTCAACAGCTTTACACATATCATATATAGTCAATGCAGCCATACTTACACCCGTCAAAGCCTCCATTTCAACACCGGTGCGTCCTCCAAGCTTTACTTCCACATCGATTCGGATTCGTGATTTATCCACTTCCGGAATAAACTCCACGTCCACAGCGGTTATATTCAGAGGATGGCACATGGGTATCAGATCCCCCGTCTTTTTAACAGCCATAATAGCGGCAACTCTGGCCACCTCAAAAACCGCTCCCTTTTCCACATTTCCCGACATAATATGATCCAGTGTACAGCTTTCCATATAAATATGACCTGAGGCCAAGGCCTTTCTTTCAGTAGTCTCTTTGGATGTTACATCAACCATTTTACTTCTTCCGTGTTTATCCAGGTGACTAAAAGACATCACTTACTCCTTACTTTTAACGGGATATTTTGCAAAGATTTCGGAAACATCCGATGAGGTTTTAACATAGTTCCATATCTCACCGCGAAAATCCTTTACCTTTTCAAAATTGACCCTCTTTCTGTCAAAACTGAATTCAGCATATTTTTCAAAACTTCCGTTATTTTCAACCGGATTTGAAAAAACAGCAATGTGAAAATTTTCATACGGAGAATTGATAAGCTTAAAGAACATCACTTCCATGAAATATTTCAGTTCTTTTTGAAAAGGGTTTGACATATTGTCTGAAACAAGTCTTTCCCTTTTTTTCTCGGTAGTGTAAATAAGCTCCAGCTTAACCGTATTATTCTCAATCTGAAGCTTTTTATATTTAAAAACCGGAACTATTCCTCCTTTTTCAAAATAGCCGGATTCTGTCATGTTAAAATTAAATCTGTCTACAAAACTTTTCACATCCAAAGAAAGTTTCTTATCAAAATAAGAACTGTTTTTCGAATTCCCACCAAGAGCATCTTTAAATCGAATATCTTTTTTCAAAGCATACCCGGTTCTGACATTGTTGACTTTTACCTTATACCACTTTCCCTGCTCACCGATAACTATAATCTTGGCACCTTCATAAAATGTCCTTATTCTTCCTGCATTTAAGTCCGGTTTATCCCTGACATACACGACATTTGCTTTTATAATCCCGACGGATTCCACGAAATTGCCACTTTTTTCCCCGACAAACCCGTTAGCAGCAAACACCATTAAAAGTAGCATTGTTATAAAAAATTTTTTAAACATTGAACCTAAAGTATATAATATCTCCATCTTTTACAATATACTCTTTACCTTCAAGTCTCATTTTACCGGCTTCTTTGATTTTCTGGAGGGATGTATACTCTTTGAACACGTCAAAACTGCAAACTTCCGCCCTTATAAAACCTCTGCTGATGTCAGAATGAATTTTACCAGCAGCTTCCACAGCCTTCGTATTCTTCTTTATAGTCCATGCTTTCACTTCCTTTTCACCCGCAGTGAAGAAGGTAATCAAATTAAGAAGTTCATATCCGCCGGCAATCACCTTTTCCAGCCCGGATTTTTCAAGACCCATTTCATTGAGAAACTCTTTTTTTTCTTCTTTGTCTAATTCGGCAATTTCCGATTCAAGTTTGCAGGAGATCTTTACACAACCGGCATTCTCTTTTTCTGCTACTTTTTTCAGCTGGATTATATAATCATTGTCACTGGCAAGGCCGTCTTCATCGACATTAGCGACATACAGCACCGGTTTTACAGTAAGAAGGTTGTATTCCTTAATATACTTCATATCATCGCCGCTTACAATATTCCTCAGATGTACACCTTCAGCGGCTTTATTATATATTTTTTCCAGAACTTCCGACTTGACCTTCATATTTTTCTCTCCGCTTTTAGCGGATTTTTTGACCCTGGTCAGAGCTTTTTCCAAAACATCGAGATCTGCAAGTAAAAGCTCCATATTTATAACTTCAACATCATCCACCGGATCCACTTTCCCGCTTACATGGCTTATATCGGTCTCATCAAAACACCTGACAATATGAACAATTGCATCCACTTCCCTGATATTGCTCAGAAATTTATTGCCCAGCCCCTCTCCATTGCTGGCATCTTTTACCAGGCCGGCAATATCTACAAATTCAATGGTGGTAGCAACAGTACTTTTTGGTTTTATGCAGTCGCTTATAAAATCAAGTCTTTCATCCGGTACTTCCACAATACCGATATTGGGATCTATAGTGCAAAAGGGATAATTTGCGCTTTCCGCCCCAGCTTTGGTCAAAGCATTAAATAATGTCGATTTGCCTACATTCGGCAATCCTACTATACCGCAATTAAATCCCATAAAACTACCTTTCCTTAATTTTTAGTCAAAAAAAAGGGCAGTCTCAGCTGCCCTTTTTGTTTTATAATAATGGAGCAATTATAAGTGAAACTATACTCATAAGCTTAATAAGTATATTCATAGCAGGTCCGCAAGTATCCTTGAATGGGTCACCAACGGTATCACCTGTAACGGCAGCTTTATGAGCTTCACCGCCTTTTGCCTCTCCTTCTATTGCCCCGCTTTCGATAAATTTCTTGGCATTGTCCCAGGCACCGCCGGCATTAGCCATAAGCAAAGCCAGAAGAACACCGGCCAAAGTGGCTCCTGCAAGCATACCGCCAAGGGCTTCTTTGCCTATTCCGAAGCCTATAATAATAGGAGAAATAATAGCCACCAAACCGGGGAGAACCATTTCCTTCAGGGCAGCTGTTGTCGATATATCCACACATGTTTTAGGATCCGGTTTTACCCCTTCTTTTCCTTCCAGAAGTCCCGGAATATCCTTAAACTGTCTTCTGATTTCTTCCACCATCTGTCCGGCAGCTTTACCAACAGAAGTCATTGTAAGTGAAGCAACAAGAAAAGGAATAAAACCGCCCACAAAAAGGCCTATCACAACCTTTGGCTGAATAAGGTTTATTTCTGTCAACCCTGCACTGCTGCTATATGCTGCAAAAAGAGCCAAAGCGGTCAAAGCAGCTGAACCGATTGCAAAACCTTTCCCAACCGCGGCTGTTGTATTGCCGATGGAATCAAGATTGTCAGTAATATCTCTCACATCTTTACCCAACCCGGCCATTTCAGAAATACCGCCGGCGTTATCAGCCACCGGGCCGTAAGCATCAACAGTCATTGTAACGCCAACTGTCGCCAGCATGCCGACAGCTGCAATACCTATACCGTAAAGCCCTGCCTGTGCATTGGCCACAAATATTGCAAGGCATATCATAGCAATGGGCAGGACAACACTCTCAAGTCCTACTGCAAAACCTTGTATAATGTTTGTGGCAGGACCGGTTTTGGATGCATTGGCTATCTTAAAAACGGGTTTGGAGGATGTATAGTACTCAGTGATAAGACCAATCACAATACCAGCTACTGTTCCGAACAGAACAGCCCAGAATACACCCAAACTAATCTGAAAAGCCGTAATAGCGAAGAAAGCACCGATAAGAAATACGCCGGCACCTATAAAAGTTGAATATCTTAGAGCTGTTTGAGGTTTGACACCACTTAACGCCTTCATGGAAAAAACACCTATTAATGAAGCTAAAAGACCTATAATTGCAAAAAGCACAGGAAGAAACATAAGATTCATAGTCAAGCCGGCTCCACCGAGTTTTGCCAGAAGAGCCGGACTTGCTGTGGCCGCAATAGCAATTGTGGCAATCATAGATCCGACATATGATTCAAAAATATCGGCACCCATTCCGGCGATATCACCGACATTGTCCCCTACGTTATCAGCAATTACACCGGGATTTCTGGGGTCATCCTCAGGAATACCGGCCTCAACCTTACCAACAAGGTCGGCTCCCACATCTGCGGCTTTTGTATAAATACCGCCGCCGATTCTTGCAAAAAGAGCTATCGAGGAAGCACCCATGGCAAAGCCGTTTATATTCTTTGCCGTCTCCGGATCACCATAAATAAGGAAAAAAGTTCCCACACCAAGAAGGCCCAAACTTGCAACAGCCAGTCCCATCACGGCTCCGCCGTTATAAGATATAAACAAAGCCGAAGCCATACCTTCCGATCTGGCAGCCTCACTTGTCCTCACATTGGCTTTCGTGGCTGCTTTCATGCCTATAAAACCGGCCAGAGCCGAACAAAAAGCACCACTGATGAAAGCTATACCGGTGCTGAATCCGAGTCCGTCAGCAAACAGCATCAGAACAAACACTACAGCTACAAATACAGCCAGAATCTTATACTCTCTTGAGAGAAAGGTCATCGCACCTTCATGAATCATATCAGCAATCTCTTTCATAAGATCGGTGCCTTCCGGCTTCCGCTTAATATAATTATAAATAACTATGGCCACTATAAGGCCTGCCGCTCCAAGTATCGGAGCAAAAATACTCAATGCTGAAGCCATTTTTTAGTCCTCCTTTTTTGTTATATTTTTGTTGTTAAATTTCGTCATTGCAGAAACAACACCCTCCTTTATAAAACAAGAAACAGCATTTTTGCACAAATCCACAAATTCTTCAATATCTTTACTCTCTGCGCGGGAAAATTTTCCCAAAACATAATCTGAAACAGCAATATTGGGATTTTCAGGTCTGCCAATGCCCATTTTAGCTCTTACAAACTCCTCTACTCCCAGACAAGAAATTATCGATATAAGTCCTTTATGGCCTGCGGCTGATCCATCCCGTTTAATCTTAAGTTTGCCGAACGGAAGATCAACATCATCGTAAATCACCAGAATATTATCCGGCACAATGTTATAGTAATCAGCAAGTGCAGCCACCGCTTTACCGCTTAAGTTCATATATGTCTGTGGTTTCTGAATGAAAACTTTTTTTCCGTCAACAACAAAATCACCGTAATCCGAATAAAAACCGCCCCTGATATCAACATTGTAATGAGAGATAAGGGCGTCTGCCGCCATAAAACCAATATTATGACGTGTGTTTCTGTATTTCATACCGGGGTTACCCAGCCCGGCTACGAGTATTTTTTCCATTTACTGTTCTGTTTTGTATTTAAAAAGAGAGCTGATACTTTCCTTATTGAAAATCCGCAGTATCGACTCTGCAAACAACTCACCGGTCTTTAAAACCTTAAACTTCGAAATAGTGCTTTTCTCTTTTGACAATTCAATAGTATCACATAAAAGCACCTCTTCCAGAGGGCTTGAAAGAATACGCTCCACTGCTGGCCCGCTCAATACACCATGAGTGGCGGCGGCTCTGACTGACTTTGCACCGTGCTCAATGACTGTTGAAGCTGCCTGTGAAAGTGTCCCTGCAGTATCTATCATATCATCGATAATGATCACGTGTTTGTCCTTAACATCCCCGATTACATGCATTGCTTTTGCAACATTGGGACCCGTGCGCCTTTTATCGATAATCGCCAAAGAACTTTCCAATGTCTTAGCATAAATACGAGCTCTCGGCACGCCGCCTGCATCGGGAGAGACAACCACATAGTCTTTTCCGTACATATTCTTATTGATAAAATATTCGGAAAGAATGGGGGTTGCATAAAGGTTATCCACCGGAATATCAAAAAATCCCTGTATCTGGCCGGCATGCAGATCCATAGTAACAACTCTGTCGATACCAGACGTAGTAAGAAGATCTGCAATCAGTTTCGCCGTAATAGGTACCCTCGGCTCCACTGTCCTGTCCTGTCTCGCATATCCGAAATAAGGAATAACTGCCGTTATACTGCTGGCCGAAGCCCTTTTCAGAGCGTCCACCATAATCATGAGCTCCATAAGTAGCGATTCAGCAGGCTGATTCGTTGACTGGATAATAAAAACATCTCTGCCTCTGACACTTTCGTTAATCTTGACAAAAATCTCTCCGTCACCAAATTTGGTAACCGTTGCATCCCCAAGCCTCATCCCAAGCTTTTTCACAACATCCTGGGCAAGCTTTTGATTGGAATTGCCTGTAAAAACCAAAAAGTCCATCCGGATCTCCTTAAATAACGTTATTTATATTCTCAGTTTTATAAACAAAACTGCTTCTGCCAAACATTTTAAAATAATCATACGCTTTATTCAAATGTTTCTTTGACGAATAAATTCCGTACACAGTGGCACCGCTTCCGGAAAGCAGTGCTGCGTCAGCATTAAAAGCCAGCATCTTGTCTCTGATCATACCTGTTTCAGGGTATCTTTCAAACACAACATTTTGTAAACCGTTACTCATGGAGCCCAGAACATCTCCATAATTTAAAACGGAATGCATATTACTGACGGTATTATAAGGTGTCAACGTTAAATTTTTATCAGAATAAACACTGGATGTGGAAATAGTTACAGGGGGCTTTGCCAATAAAATGTAAAATGAGGGGAGTACAGCTGTTTTATCCACAATTTCGCCTCTACCCCTGACAAAAGAGGGTTGATTGTACAGGAAAAAAACAGTATCCGAACCCACCTCTGACATGATTTCAATCTTTTCATCGAAACTCATGTTAAGTTTAAACAGCTTATCGATTATTTGCAAAAACGCAGCGGCATTACTGCTGCCTCCGCCAAGACCTGCTCCTGAAGGAATGTTTTTATACAAGCTGACATCAACTAAAAGATCCTTGTTATATTTTTTGCGTATAAGTGCGAATGTTTTTGTAATTATATTATTTTCATCAACGGGAATATTTTTATCGTTGCATGTTATCCGAAACTGCTTGCTCTTTTTGACTTTAAGCAGGTCAAAAAGGTTAATCGGAGTCATTAACGATTCAATATTGTGAAAGCCGTCTTTCCTTTTGTTCAGAATTTTCAAAAACAGATTGATTTTAGCGTAAGACCTTATCAGCATCGGATCACCGGAAGTTCATATTATTTAAAAATATCCCGTTTAATTGTATAATTGTATTTTAAACATTTGGTCTGTTCCATTATACTCCAATAACCCAAGCTTACCATTTTCATATTCATATTCAACGGCTTCCGTACCCCGCCTAATCCGGACAATATTAAAATCAGCATCGGCATAAATTACCGTATCTTTTTTTGAAAAAACATAATAGCTTGCGAATATATCAAAATGGAAACCCTTATCAGGCATCAATAAGGGTACATTCAGCAGCTTTACCAGATGTGCAATCTGTTTCTCGCTGAAAAAGCTGTCGTAGCGGCTGCTGATATCTTTCCCTTCCTTCATTATCTTTAAGGTATCTCCATTATATTTTGCCACTAAATACACCTGTCCGAACATTCCCAGAACATTCATTTCCAACTTTCCATCACAGGTTTTTATAACGGTACCTTTAAACTTTACTCTGCTGAAGCGATCCTCATAGCTGAAAACACCTTTGGATTTCAGTTTGCAAAACTGTGGCGTGGATTCTCTTACATTTTTAAGTGCTTCTTCTTTGGAAATTTTTTGTATTTTATCCAGCCGGGGCGCTTTGACGGCACAATTTGCCAGAAAAGATGAAACAACAATGACACTAATCAGCTTTAATATATTCATCAACACTCTTCTCTATTCCCATGGCATCCAGTATAGCTCTCATATGCTCCTTCAGTTCTTTTTCCTCAGGTGCCAGATTTAGAGCCTTTATCTGATACTTTTTGGCCTGTTCATACTTTTTTTGTTTATAAAGTACCCAGGCTTTGGTATCCAGATAAGCAGGATTGTTCCCATCAATTTTCAGAGCTTTGTTAACAAGTTTCATAGCCTTTTCCAGTTTTATATTATTCTCTGCATACAGATAGGCGAGAAAATTTAACGCTGCATCATTATTACCATTTATGCTCAGAACCTTCTTTACTATATCGATAGTCGTATTCAAATCACCCGTTTTTTCTGTAACAAAAGCTTTGTTTACAAGAAGGGTTTCGCTGTTTGGATTCGATTTCAGCCCTTTATTCAGAACATCAAGAGCTTTTTGAAGATCAACCTTTCTTTCAAAAACAGCCGATTTTATCCTGTAATAATCGACATCCCTGTAAACTTCCGAAACATCAGCCAAAATTTCTAATGCTTTGTCATAAGCCCCCTGATTGAGGTAAACAAAAGCCAGCCGCTTTTTAGCCTGCGTGTAATCACTTCTTATCTTTAACGTTTCCTTGTAATATTTTTCAGCCATATCATATTTTTGCATCGCTTCATAAGCCACTGCAATGTAAAAGGCTGACTGGGTGTCATCACTATTGAGATCAAATGCTTTTTTCAAAACATCTATAACTTTTTTATAATCATTCTGTTTGAGATGTATTTTGCCCATCTGCTTCAGGATATAAATTTTCCGCTCACCGGAGACTTTATCCACAATTTGAGAATAATATTTTAATGCTTCCTCATAACGGTTTGATTCCATATAAATCTCAGCAAGTTTAAACTCAGGGAGTATCAATCCCGGATGCTTTTCCTGCGCTATCTTCAGATATTTGACAGCTTTTTCCTTTTGATTATTTCTCAAATAAATATCTCCAAGCAAAAGGGCAGCTTCCAGATTTTTTTCCATTTCAACGGCTTTTATAAAATCCTCTTCAGCCCTTTTTGTCAAATCGAGATACATATACAATTTTCCCCGTTGCAGGAAATAAGAAGCCTCTTCATTTTTTTTAATAAGCTTGTCATAAATCCCTATGGCTGAAGAAAAATCATTCATATTTTTATAAATATCCGCCTGAAGCTCAAGATATTTGGTACTTTTCTCTATAGACACCGCTTTTTCGATATATTTTCCGGCACTTTGAAATTTCTGCAGGTTTTCGTAATAAAGTTTTGCCAGCTGGTAATACAATTCAGCCGGATTGCTGATATTCTGACTATCGATACCACTTTTCAGAATTTCTGCAGCCTTTTTATATTCTTTTTGCTGTCTGTATACTTCTGCTGACTTGGCATAAAGGTATGCATCTCCGGTTTTTTCCGCCAGTTCCATATAGATATCAACGGCCATTTCCGATTCACCGGCATTCAAAAGCATCTCAGCCTTGAGAAATTTATAGTCATATGTATCTTTAGCATGGGTATTTGATGAAACGTTTACAGACGCACACCCGAAAATCAAAATACTGAGCAATATAATAAACCTAATTTTTTTAAGCATAGAAAACACCTTAAACATGTCCTAATATTCTCTCATATATCTGTCTATAAAATCGGTTGTAACATCGCCTTTTATAAAAGCGTGGTGAGCAAGTATTCTTTTATGCAGAGATACTGTTGTTTTAATTCCCTCTACAATAAATTCATCCAAACTTCTTCTCGTTCTGTTTATAGCCTCATCACGGTTTTTGCCGAAAACAATCATCTTGGCAATCATGGAATCATAATAGGGTAATACTATATAATCCTGGTAGGTTGCCGAATCCACCCTGACACCAAAGCCTCCGGGGGCATAATAGGCTTCGATACGGCCAGGCGAAGGTGCGAAGGTATCCGGATCCTCTGCATTAATTCTGCATTCGATGGCGTGTCCGATAATTTTAATATCTTCCTGGGCAACATCGAACGGTTCACCGGCTGCGATTTTCAACTGAAGTTGAACAAGGTCGACACCTGTTATCATCTCAGTTACAGGGTGCTCCACCTGAATCCTCGTATTCATCTCCATAAAATAAAAATTGCCGTATTTATCAACCAGATACTCTACAGTACCGGCATTCTTATAACCAAGTCCTTTTACAGCATCAACGGAAGCTTTTCCCATTTTTTCCCTCAGTCTTTCCGTCAGAAAAGGGCTTGGTCCCTCCTCAAGCAGTTTCTGATGCCTGCGCTGTATTGAACATTCCCTTTCGTAAAAGTGCAAGGCCCCACCTTCTCCGTCTCCAAAAACCTGTATTTCAATATGTCTGGGTTCCTCAATAAATTTTTCTATGTAAACTTCATCATTTCCAAAAGCACTTTTGGCTTCATTCTTAGCCGTTTCAAAATTTTTCAGAAAGCTCAGCTCTGAATGAGCCACACGCATCCCTTTACCTCCGCCACCGGCGGAAGCTTTTATTATTACGGGAAAGCCTATTTCATTGGCAATTTTTAAGCCTTCGTCCTTATCCTTTACGGTACCTTCACTCCCCGGGACAACAGGAACACCCAGATTCTTCATCGTTTCCTTCGCCTTGGATTTGTTGCCCATAAGGGAAATATGTTCTGAAGAGGGACCGATAAATTCAAAACCGCACTCTTCACAAACCTTTGCAAAATGAGGATTTTCAGCAAGAAATCCGTAACCCGGATGAATGGCATCCACATCGGCCATTTCCGCTGCAGAAATAATATTTTTTATATTTAGATAACTTTCCGAAGCCTGTCTGGGACCGATACAAACCGATTCATCAGCAAAAGCAACGTGCAGAGATTCAATATCTACATCTGAATATATTGCAACGGTTTCTATACCGAGCTCTTTGCATGCTCTTATAATTCTGAGCGCTATTTCCCCTCTGTTGGCTATCAATACTTTTTTAAACATGACTACCCCACGACTTTTATTAGAGCGGCTCCACAAGAAATATAGCTTCACCGTATTCAACGGGTTCGCCGTTAACACCGAGCTTTTTAAGAATTTTACAATCGAACTCCGCTTCGATCTCGTTCATAATTTTCATTGCTTCCACAATACAGAGCGTCTGCCCCTTCCTGACTGTATCACCTTCTTTCACAAAGGGTTCCGCTCCGGGAGAGGAAGCTTCATAAAAGGTACCCACAATAGGCGTTTTCACTTCCACACCTTTATCTTCCGTTTTAGTCTTTTCTTCAGCCCCGCCTTTTTCTGAAGGCTTCGCAGCTGTAGCTCCTTCCTTCACAACAGGTTCTGCCGGCTGTTGAACAGCGCCTGCAGGTGCCTGTGAAACACGATTCACATATATACGTTCGGTTTCACTTTCATATTCGAATTCCGTAAGAGATGTTTTTTCAATAAACCTTACCAGTTCTTTAATTTCTTTCACATCCATACCGCACTCCTATTTGATTGTTTTTATCCTTTCTATGTAGCTGCCGTCTCTCGTGTCAACCTTAACCACGTCACCCTCGGAAATAAAAAGCGGCACGCTTATGCTTCCACCTGTTGACAATTTTGCCGGTTTGGTTCCACCTGTGACAGTGTCGCCTTTAATGCCCGGTTCGGTATCAACTATCTCAAGTTCCACAAAATACGGCAGTTCAACACCCACCGGTTTCTGGTTAAACAGTTGAACTTCGACACTAAGATTTTCAGGCATATAGTTGGCAACCTCACCGAGATCTTCGGCGCTAATAGCTATCTGCTCAAAACTTTCGTTATCCATAAAATAATAATACTCACCATCGTTGTACAAATACTGCATACTTTTCTCTTCAAAATCAGGCTGTTTGATCTTTTCATCCGATTTAAATGTTCTCTCTATAACATTACCGCTCAACAAACTTTTCAGCTTGGTTCTGACATTCGCACCGCCTCTTCCCATCTTCACATGAAGATACTCGACAACAGAATATGGTTCACCATCAATTTCCACTTTCTTTCCCTTTTTAAACTGATTAGGAGTTAAAACCATCTATCACCTCAACTGTTTATTTTATAAACGTATTTATCTAACACACCACTTAAGATTTCACAACTCGTTTCATTTACCAAAACCGTGTCTTCAAGTCTTATACCAAAATTATCGGGCAGATATATACCGGGCTCTACGGTAAGCACCATACCGGGCTGCAGCTTCGTACTATTCTCCTTTCTGAATGCAGGGCTCTCATGCACATCTATACCAACTCCGTGACCCAGACCATGGTTGAAATATTTGCCGTAACCTTTATCACTAATATATTCCCTCGCCGTTTTATCAACATCACTGCAAAGCATTCCGGGTTTTACAATTTCAACAGCCTTTTGCAGAGCTGAATATACTATATCTATTATTTCTCTGACAGCTTTATTTTCAGCATCATAAACAATCCGCGTAATATCGCTGCAATAGTATCTTTTACAGCCGTAATCCACCATAACAGGCTCACCTTTTTTTACTGTCTTTTCAGAAGCGCGCCCGTGTGGCAACGCGGAACGTTCTCCGGAAGCCACCATAGTATCAAAACTCACAGAATCAGCTCCGCGGATTTTCATATTATATTCCAGAGTTGCCGCCCAAACCGATTCAGTCATGTCATATTCAACATTTTCCAGCATTCCGAGGAAAGCATCTCCGGCAATTTTATAGGATTGTCTGATCAGCTCAATTTCGCTTTCATCTTTTATAAGACGCATTGAAGAAATAACATCATCCCTGTCTGCATAAACATTGGTCTCATCAGATAATATAAGATACAGATCAAGGGTGCAGTTTGCATCCACAGTAATTTTCTTTTTTCTTTCCGCTAAATTTTTAAAATAATTGATATAAGACGTTACTATTTCGATTTTGAAATCATCCAAAATTTCATTTTTTACCTGATTTTCATACCGCCCGTCTGTCACAAAAATAAAAGCGCCGTTATCAAAAACGATATAACCGGTCGTACCGGTAAATCCGGACAGATAGTAAACATGCGAATTATCTGTTACAATATAACATTCCATACCTTTTGCGGAAAGCTCCGCCTGAAATTTTTTCAACCTGTTCATTGTTACCCCTTTATTTATTGTCAAACAGAAGAATATTTCTGAACAAAATAGTCGATAGCCGCAATGTAAGAATAAATTCCCAGACCGCAGATAACACCTTCGGCAATATCCGACAGGTAAGATTTGTGTCTGAAATGCTCTCTGGCATATACATTGGATATGTGTACTTCCAGAAAGGGTTTGTTAAGCGCTGCCAAAGCATCTCTCACGGCAATACTTGTATGTGTGTAAGCTCCGGCATTTACAATAAAACCATCTGTATCTGAAAATTGGATTTTGGAAACTATTTCACCTTCATAGTTGCTTTGAAAAACGTCCAAACTCACAGATTTTTGGGCAGCATGTTTTTTGACGGTATCCACCAGATCTTGGTAAGAAAAATCACCGTAGTGTTCTTTCTCCCTTTGTCCCAGCATATTCAGATTGGGACCGTTAATAACTGTAATATTCATTTCAGATATCCAGCTCCTTCTTCAATTCAGGCTCTAACATCATCAGAACATAGTTTAGTTTGCCGATAATTGTATTTTTTTCCAAAACACCGATGATATAATAATATTTGTTTATTTTATAAAGATAAAAAATATCATTATCACACTCGATTACCATTCTGTTCATTTTGCCTGTAACCAAAAATGTGGTAACTTTATCTATATATCTTAAAACAGATGAAAATTCCGCAGCAATCTCTTCGGACTTGTTCGATTCGTCTTTCGTTTTCTCAACAATAAAACCGTCCTTGTCAAAAAGTGCCAGGAGTTTCACCCCCTGCACATAATCCAGTGTGGTATCAAGTATCCGCTTAAACATCTTTTTTCTCTTTAACTTTTCTCACATTTTCCAGCCACTGTTCGAGCCGTTCAATCTGTTTTTCAGCGTCTTCTGAAATTTTTTCACTTTCATCACTGGTCTCTTCGAAAAACTCTCCCAGCCCATCGCTAATATCCTGTATACCTTCCCAGACTCCTAAATCTGATTGTTCTTTCTCTTCTTCATCCGATAATTCGAAAACATTTGAACCAACTTCATCTTCTGTCAAATCGGCCGCAATTGTTTCGTTTTCTGAGCCTTCCAATATTTCCGATATATCATCATTGGAGAAGAAAAGGTCTTCCTGTGCAATCTCTTCCTCCTGCTCTTTTTCTACCTCATCAGGAGTAATTTCACCCGGCTCAAATTCGTGATCCCCCGGCAAATTGGCAAATTCCGTTTCCTCCCTCTGCTCAGAATCCTCATCTTCCGATATCGAATCAGCTGACATTTTTTTTTCAGTTTCAGCCACAAACGCTTTCTCTTCACTCTCTGTTTCCGTTTCTTCATCGGCTGTTTCCGCAATATCTTCTCTCTCTGCAGCTTGAGATGTGCGATCAAAAGGCTCAGCATCAATCCTTTCAGCAAGCTCATTGGTTAAAGAACGCAGTTGGATATCTTCAGGCGAACTCTCCAGAGCAGTCCTGTAATAATAAAGGGCTTTTTCCGTATCTTCTTCAGCCCGGTAAATGTCCCCCAGAAGTTTATATGCTCTGTAGTTATCTTTGTTAACTTCGGCAACATCTTGCAAAAGCGGCTTTGCTTCTTCAACCATCCCTTTGCCCAGATAAGCCTGTGCCTTTATTGTTTTCGCCGATATATATTCCGGATTCATATCCAAACCAAGGGAGCACACTTCTATGACTTTGTCATACTGCTCAAGTTTAAGATAGGCCAGAGAAAGGGGCATAAAAACTTTCGAAGAGGGGTTTTCTTTTAGTTTTTCAGAAAAATACTCTACATCTTTCAGATATTTGCTTCTTGTAGCTTCATCCATAATGCCACCCTGCTTATAGTTATGTTCTCAAAGTTTCGCACTTGCACCTTTTACAAGTCATTGCGAGGAGTGAATACGACGAAGCAATCTCTCTACTTTTCTTATTTTGAGATTGCCACAACCGAGCGCTTAGATTGTTTAGTGCTCGGTTTCGCAATAACCAAACTAGTACTAAACCTGAATTATAGTTTTAATTATACACCCAAAAAGCTCAAATTCAAACCGATTCTTTCACACACTCCATAAGCTCATCTGCAGAAACATCTTCAATTATACTGCCTTTGCCGATATGAGGCGCAACTGCCAGAACAAGTTTGTTATCAGAAGCTTTCTTATCGCTTTTCAAAGCATCCAAAAACTGAGTGTCATTACTGATTTTATAATCAATATCATATTCATATAAAGTTAAGATATCCAGAAGTTCTTCAAGCATCTCTTTATCGGCTTCCTCCCTTCTGAAGGCAAAGAGCGTTTCATAATACATACCTACTGCAACGGCATGACCGTGCTTTACAGTATGTCCGCTGTCTGTTTCAACAGCATGCCCAACCGTATGTCCGAAATTTAACAGTCTTCTCACGCCGCCTTCCCGCTCGTCAAGCTTCACGATTTCAGCTTTGATTTCGCAGCACTTACGGATAACATATCTTAAAAATTCACTGTTTTGCAAATTTTCGGGTCTTTTCAACTCGTCAAAAAAATTCCTGTCAAAAATGGCAGCATATTTAATCACTTCTGCAAACCCGCTCATGAATTCTTCATCAGAAAGCGTATCGAGAAAATCTGTATCAATAAACACCTTTTGAGGCTGATAGAAAGCTCCCACCAGATTTTTCACACCGTCAAAGTTAATCCCTGTTTTACCCCCTACACTGCTGTCAACCATCGAAAGAAAAGTTGTCGGAATATTCACAAAAGGAATCCCTCTCATATAAACAGAAGCTGCAAAACCTCCCACATCGCCGGTTATTCCTCCGCCTACAGAAACAAGAACGTTTTTTCTGTGCACTTTTTTCTTCTTAAAAAACGATAAAACATCCTTCACAGAATCAAAATTTTTCCTTTTCTCCTCAGCCCGGAAAACAAAACAGTCCGTTTGACTAAAAAGCTCATAATAAAGGTTGTAAACATTTTCATCCACCAGAAAAAGTGCATTGCCTTCAGCTTCAAAGCTGCTTATCTCACTGCCTATAAATCCCGTTCCTATCAATATTTCATAAGAATCATCAACATTTTTTTTCAGATCAACAACGACTTTATCCATCAAGCTCCCCGATAATTTCATCAGCAGCCTCATCCACACTCAAGTCACTGGTATCTATAATAATATCACTTTTTATATAAAAACTTGCCCGTTCGAACATCAGCTTTTTAATTTCATCTATGGGATTTTCTACATTAAGAAGCGGTCTTAAATTACTGTTTTTAACTCTTTCATAGACGATTTCAGGAGAAGCGAGAAGTGAAACGGTAACTCCGCTATCTTGCATAGCCTGCAAATTTTCCGGATCCATAACCACGCCGCCACCTGTAGCTACCATACAGGAATCCATTACCGAAAGCTCCTTTAGTACTTTTTTTTCGGCATCTCTGAAATATGCCTCACCTTTTTCTGAGAATATTTCTGCAATACTCATACCTTCTGACTCTTCAATCTTCTCATCAAGATCAATAAACGTCATATTTTTCTTTTCAGCCAATTTCTTCCCCACCGACGTTTTGCCGCTGCCCATAAATCCAAGTAGATATATGTTTTTCATTATTCAACCCTCACTTTTTGTTATTGCTTTTTCATCGTATATCGTTCTTCAGAATAGAGATATTTTTGTAATTTTGCAACAAGAGGTGCAGCCATTTCACCACCGGTTCCCTTTTCTCCCATAGTGCGCATATCGTCAAAGCCCACCCAGACCATCAGCACATAAGGCTCAAGGATACCTGCAAACCAGGCATCTTTATAGTCGTTCGTCGTTCCTGTTTTACCTGCTGTGCCTGCCAAAACGCCGCTTTTTCTGGCTGTACCGAACCGGACAACATCTCTCATACATTTCAGAGTCATCTTAACACTTTTTCGTGAAATCACCCTTTTGTCATCTTCGCTTATATTGATTCTTTTGCCGTTTTTAGTTATCGATGTTATAAATGAAACATCCTTCTTAATTCCTTTATTGGCAAATACCGCATAAGCTTCAGCCATTTCAAGCACACTGAACGGATTAGCACCAAGCGGCATAGAGAGATAAGGTTTTGCACCTTTCAAACCAAACTTTTCAGCCGTTTCGGCGACGCTTTTCAAACCCACATCCAATGCCAGTTTAACGGTTGCATTATTGAGAGAGAACACCAGACCGTTTCGGACATATGTTTTACCCATATAATAATCCGCATAATTGTCAGGAGAATAAATCCCTGAACGGGTTTTATATTTTCTCCGCTTATCAATTATATAGTTATAGGGTTTAACTCCTGTTTCAAAAGCTGTAACATAGACTAGCGGCTTAAATATCGACCCTGTCTGCCGCTTCATTTTCCAGACCCGTGAAAATCCATCTTCAAAATTATAGCTTTCTGTCCCGTATAAAGCTTCTATACTTCCCTTTTTATAATTTATCAAAACAAATGCCGCATTTAGACCGTATTGTTTTTCTTCCAGATATTTTTTCAGTTTATCAGCCAACGTTGTGTTTAAATCACGTTTTAGTTTCAGTTTTATTTTGTACATACCTGATTTATAATCAACGGATTTTCTTTTAAGCTCTTTTTTAACCTCTCTGACCAAAGGAAGATACCGTTTATTTTTAAAATCGTGGTAAACGTCAAAATCTATTGCGACATCGGAGACTTTTCGATAAAGCTCGTAATCAATCGTACTGTTGGTAAACATCTGCCACAAAACATTATCAACTTGCCTTGACAATCCGGCAAACTCCCTTCCGCCATTTTCTGTAGAATTAACAGCGTAAGCCAGAAGATAAGCCTTGCTTTTTAAATCCAGAGATTCGAATTCTTTATCAAAAAGATACAGGGAAAGTCCCCCAACCCCTCTGATATTTTTACCGAATTTTATTCTGTTGAGATAATGCAGGTACAAATCCTCTTCATCATAGTTTCTTTCCAGATAATTTAAGGCCAACTGCCTCAGATAATCGTTTTCCCAGCCGGGTGATAAAGAGGGGAAATAATTATCAACATAATATTCAAATATATCCTTGTATCCATTTTCCGTAAAAATGATGTTAAGAACACTTATCAAATCTGCATCGATATTGTCAGGTGTTATTTCATCCACAAATGCAAACTGCTTTGCATAAATCAACTGACCGTCTGAAAGATTTATCCGGAGCCGGCTGTTTTCCCCTTTTTCATTATACGCTATCTGTTTTAAGGGTTTAGCTTTATATACATAGTAGGAATGCAGACTTTCACGCAACAGGTAAATGGAAAGGATCAGAAAAGATAAAAGGATAAAAGCAAAAAGCAGTTTAGTCTTCACATTGATAATTTCCGATAAATTTTTTTAGTTTCTCCAAAGCCCGGGCTCTGTGACTGATTCTGTTTTTTTCCTCAGCACTAATTTCTGCCATTGTATTACCATTTTCAAGCAAAAATAAAGGGTCATAACCGAAACCGCCTTCACCACCCGGTTTTTCGGCAATATTACCGTGACATTCCCCGCGGAAGGTTTTCACAATTTCTCCCTTCTTAACAAGAGCAATCACGCAAACAAACTTAGCTTTTCGTTGTTCCGGATCAATCCCCCGCAACTTCTCAAGCAGTTTTTCATTATTCTGCTTATCGGTAGCATCTTCGCCTGCAAATCGGGCGGAAAAGATACCGGGTTCTCCGTTTAGATAATCCACACAAAGGCCTGAATCATCAGCTATTACAAAATCTTCCACCTCTTTCGAAAAGGTAAGAGCTTTTATAGAAGCATTTTCTTCAAAACTCGAACCCGTCTCGGCTATATCGCCACTCATGCTGCAAAAATCATAAGCTGAATTCACTTCAACATTTAAACTGGCAAGTATCTTACGGATTTCCTTCAGTTTGTTTTTATTCTTTGATGCAACCAGCAATCTTTTCACGTCAAAAATCCGATATTTTCTTCTGGGCAGCAAAAATTACTTCCAACCCTTTGAATCCCAACTCAAGCATATCACTAACTTTGCCGCGTTCAAACGGTGACTCTTCGGCTGTACCCTGAATTTCTATAATTTTTCCGCTCTCAGTGCCCACCAGGTTCATATCAACTTGGGCGCTGGAATCCTCTTCATAGTTCAGATCGAGCAGAAGTTCGTCATTAACCAGTCCAAGACTGATAGCTGCAACACCCTCATTTATAGGATTTTGTCCGATATCTCCTCTTTCAATCATTTTCTTAATTGCTTTATTCAGTGCAATAAAAGCGCCTGAGATAGAGGCGGTTCGCGTCCCACCATCTGCCTGTATAACATCACAGTCAAGTATAATGCTTCTCTCTCCCAGCATTTCCAAATTGACAGATGAACGGAGACTCCTGCCGATTAATCTTGATATTTCATGCGTCCTGCCGCTCAGTTTACCTCTCTGCGCCTCTCTTACATTCCTGGAATGTGTCGATCTGGGAAGCATTGAATATTCAGCTGTAACCCACCCTGTATTAGTACCTTTTAAAAAAGGTGGGACACTTTCATTGACAGTGGCATTGCAAATCACTTTCGTTTCCCCAAACTCTATTAAGACAGAGCCTTCCGGATATTTTACAAAGTCATCCGTAATTTTTATCAGTCTCATCTCATCGTTCGCTCTTTTATCTGTCCTCATAAATCCTCCTTTTAATATTTTGCACAAGTCAGAAAAGCGCGTCTTTAGCTTTTGCAGCAACGAGCGTACCGAACACTTAAATTCTTAAGTGCTCGGCTGAAAATGCAAAAAAACACATTACTAAGTAACCTCATAATTCAACAATTTCAACCCTTACTCTGTCTAATAAATATCTTTGTTATTTGCCGGCGACATTCAGGAAAGCGGGAACAAAAGCTCGCGGCGATTTACATATTACGTCATCGCGAGGGCGGGAGCCCGCGGCGATCTCATGTCCCTTATCCTGCAATTTCATTATACAAGTCTTCCCATTCAGGATTAATACTTTCAATCAATTTGAGAGACCTTTGAATAACTCTATTTGGTCATGCTGAATTTATTTCAGCATCTAATTATATCAGCAAGTTATGAGACCCTGAAACAAGTTCAGAGTGACAATAACTTACTTATTCAAAGGTCTCTTTGATTTTTTTTCTTACGGCTGCCTGCTTTTATCTGCTTTTCTCGTTTTATTGCCTCTGTAATGTCCTCAAAGACTTCATAATATACCAATTTCACCACATTGTACTTTTTTGTAAAACCGTCTGCAATTTTAGCCTTATGTTGGTACACCCTTTTTACTAAATCCGATGTTACACCGGTATATATAACCGTATTAGTTTTATTTGACATTAAATAAATTTAGCCGTTTTGTTCCATGTTTAATTATAACTTATTTGAAAAAGCTCGTCATGACCACAAACGTCATCGCGAGGGCGGCAGCCCTTGACTATCTCCGTTCTTCAAGTCATTACGAGGAGCCGGAGGCGACGTGGTAATCTCGTATCTTATAGAAGAGATTGCTTCGCTACGCTCGCAATGACAGAGAAAGAAGTCATTACGAGGGACGAAGTCCCGAAGTAATCTCATACTCTGTAAGGCAGATTATCTCCCGAGCACTTAAATTCTTAAGTGCTCGGCTGAAAATGCAAAAAAGACAAAGACTTTGAAAAGCTTTAATCATTTCAACAGCCTTCTTTCAAGCATCGATTGTAAACTACGCCTGCCGTCAACAATCAGCATTATATAAACATTATCTTTATCCGCTTTATAAATTATTCGGTATGGCTTAAAAAATAGCTCCCTAAAATCATTAACACCAATTTCCGACAATTCATTGGGGACAATTCCCCTGTCAGGAAATTCTTCCAAACTTCTTATCACTTTTTCTATTTCTTTAATCACATACAAAGCATTTTCAGATGAATCATTATACAAGATATATCTGTATATCTCGTTTAAATCTTCCTCAGCATCATCTGTAAAATATACGTTAAAACTCATTAAGCATTCTCATTGCTCTTATAAATTTTATTAAAAACATCAGTAGATGGTTTAATTTTGTCTTCTTCAATTTGTTTATTCCCCAAAGCTAATATTTTTAAAAGATTCAGAGTTTCCTGTGTCTGCTCATAACTGTCAATATCCTGCAGCACAACCTTAGCTTCACCGTTTTGAGTAATTATTAATGGTTCTTTTTCTTTTTTTATGTTTCTGATTATTTCCGATGCATGTACTTTTAAATAACTCAAAGGTTTTATTTTCGATGATAATTTCATAGGCACCTCTCTTGACTTAAATATAGACTATATTCAAGTCTATTACAATAATTTTATTGCAAACCATTACTTCACCACCATTGGCATGAGAAAATTGCTTATTGGCGTCATTACGAGAAACGAAGTCCCGAAGTAATCTCATACTCTGTAAGGCAGATTGCTTCACTCCGTTCGCAATGACAAAAAAAAGAGGTCATTACGGGGAGCCGGAGGCGACGTGGTAATCTCAAGTACGAGATTGCTTCGTCGTTAGCACTCCTCGCAATGACGGCTCAACCACATCATCTTTTTCAAGATTGTCAACCTGTACCCCTGTTAAATCCGGCTTTAATGTGTTTCACATATTTACCAGCCTTCAGCTGGTGCTAGCCGGGCTGCTGTGCAGCATTTAACGGGGTGAGCCTCTACCTCTACCTGAACTTCCCTACCTCACCATCTCACTCTCTCACGCCTCACGTTTCTCCCTGATGTGGTACAAAAATAATGGACAAAAAATTAAGCACCTATTATACAAATAAGAGAGAGGTGCAAAATGACATCGCAACGCAGGAGTTATACAGCAGAATTTAAAGAATCTGCAGTAAGATTAGTTACAGAGCAGGGTTATCCAGTGGCGGAAGCAGCGCGTAATTTGGGTATTAATGCCAACATGCTTCACAGATGGAAAAGTTCAATGGAGAAAGTAGAAACTGTAG
>Ga0247721_100053_pt1 | contig 61880 bp, 55 predicted proteins | sample MSEWel2017_08_16_FD_189089 | JGI IMG/M metagenome (GOLD analysis project Ga0247721, IMG submission 189089) | Subsurface sediment microbial communities from gas well in West Virginia, United States - MSEEL Well Study Marcellus 3H_2017_08_16 | ecosystem: Environmental > Terrestrial > Deep...
CAGATGTCTCAGGAGACATGGGAGCACCCAATCGTTTACCCTATGAGTCTGGCGCCCCAACCAACTAGGCTATCCGGGCCTGGTAGCACATACAGAAGGTAAAAGTGATATTAAAAAGTATCGATTAAAATAGCATTACCGATTGTAACTTATTCAAATTTCGAAAGGAGATATGTATCAACCCATTGTGGTAGTTCATTTTCATCTTTGATCCAGATCTTTCCATCTATATCTTTTTCCACAATCAAAACAGAAGTATCATTTGAGTTATCAAATACATATGCTCTTCTGCATAATTTTAATGCATCAAACAAAAAGTTATTTGATCGCTTATATCTATCTTTTATCTTATGATCAGGGACGTTATGTTGTCCTTTTTGAACACGTTCATTCACTCGTCCCTGGTTGATTGCAATGTCTGATGTACTTACAAAATAAAGATACAATTTCCAACCTTTTTGTCTGGCCCGTTCCATGAATTCAATTTTAGATTCATGTGAAAATACTGTTTCAAATGAAAACAAGTTGATATCCAGATCTATTAGTTTATCTCTAATAAAATCTGCTATCAAAGACCCCATATAGGAATTGTTGATATTATTAATAAGACAATTATTCTCAAATTTGATATCTTTAATGTCAATTTTACTTATTGGGAACAGGGTTGAATTTAAAAGATGCTCTTGGAATTCAGATATATCCGTTTGTATTCCAAGATTTTCAAAATTAATAATGTTTTGAGTATTAAGTTTGTCAGGATCAATATGTAATTGTGGATTTATTAATTTCGGGTCATCTTCAATAAATTGTTGGACCAGGGTGGATTTACCTGATCCATTTGGTCCCGCAAATATTCGAATCCGCTTCATAGTTTATACATACGTTTTTTGGGGACAACGAATGCGTTTTCTAGTGTTTTGATCACTTCGATTCTACCATCCGGATGTTTCCTGACAATAGCATTACCCTGTTGGATTGTAATAGCCCTGCCATTTTTAAGAGCATCATTTGCTGCACGGGTTGTTGCCTTTCGTGCCATTTGTTCAATGTGTTCAGATTGTCTGTCATCTGACAGGCTATTACTACATGCTGATGTGCCGATTTGTTCACTGACTTTAGATTGAACATTTGGTGGTTCGGTTATTTTTGACATGTAAATTCCTCATTGCTCTGGTATATTCTAATATATCGTTGAGCGCTTAAGTAAGTTTGTTTTATTGAGTTTTCTGAAAAATCATGTTGTTGATTGAATAAGTTTGTGCCATTTACGCCCTATCCCTAACATGAATCCCAAAATAAAAAAAGAAGATGGGGAAAAACTCCCCATCAGTAACCTGTGGCCTGTGCAAAGGCAAACAGCAGGTTGGGATCGGAAGTGGTGCCCCTGACCTGGATTACCATGCTGTCATTGTTCCAGACATAGGCATAACGTGGCACGTCCTCGCCGCCCTCGGTCACATGCCAGATGATGCGTGTGGCAAAGTGGTCATTGATGGAGTGCTCGGTGAACCTCTCTCCCTGTGCCATTGGATTAAATTCGTTTTTGTAGTCGTTGACCAGGGTTTGGGCAGCCTCCGTGTCAGTGCATTCAATGGCGCTGATTTGCACTTCCACACTATCCCCGTTTTTGTAGATACCCTGCGTGGCTTCAACTACCGTATCTTCACTGCCCACACCGTCCAGCACACTTCCAGAGTCCAGCTGACGTTCACCTATCATGTCAAACCCTGCCGGCACTTCGTCAAGTGACACTGCATCTGAAACAGACCCGATCTCAGGATTATCGATTTCTTCACCAGTACTGCCTGTATCGGTACATCCCGACACTGCAAGCATTATCATTGTAATGGCCAAAAGCAATGCTACTATTCTCATTTTCATAAAAGATCCCTTTTCAAAAGCGTATGAATTGTAATTTAGATTCAGATATTTAAAAGTAATCCGCAATGAGCAGATCAAAAAAAGAATAAAACACAAACCAAAAAAAAGAAAAGAGAAGTAGAAGGGATTAGTCCCTTCTATCATTCAAGTTTGCTTAGTTTCTCCTTACGAGGTAGGCAACTGCCAGAAGTCCGGCGATTGCGAAGACTGCTTCAAATCCAGGGATTCCTGGTTCTTCTTCAGTTTCGTTGGTTGCTGGTTCCTCAGGCTCGGTTGGCTCGGTTGGCTCGGTTGGCTCGGTTGGCTCAGTTGGCTCGGTTGGCTCAGTTACGTTCTCAGTTTCGTTGTCCTTTGGCTCGGTTGGCTCGGTTGGCTCGGTTGGCTCGGTTGGCTCAGCTGGTTCTTCGCCTTCGATGGTGACTTCCTTGTACAGATAGTACCTCAGTGCGTCACTGCCAGATTCAACATCAGCCGTCCTGAAGGCAAGACCTTCAGCAATTTCCTCTGTATCATCTTCATCAAGGGTCATGGAATTATCATTCCACATCATAATTCCATAAACATCATTACCGAGATTACCTGCTGTCTGAACTTCGAGCTCGCCAAATGTGTCGTCATCTTCGATTTCAACAACATTCATATAGTCAATCATCCAGACACCCTCAATTACAGCGAGGCTGTCGACCTGGCCCTGGAAGACATCAGTGACGCGTACTCTGAGAACTTCAACATCATCCTCACCGGCAACGTCTTCTTCATAACTCCAGGTTGCAGAGCCAGTTTCTCCTGTAAGATCAATTACCTGATCCTCTATAAACTCTCCATCCTTGCTAAGCTCCATCCAGACCTTGTCACCTTCAACATCGATCTGCTGTGCAGTCAACTCATAACCGTAACCAAGATCATATGATGAACCGGTTCTGAGAGTTACCTCGTCATCATTGTCCAGGATAAGTTTGGCGAGAAGGTCAGGTGTGGTGTTCTTGAGTGGAACATATGCTTCGGCAAAGAGACCAATAACTGGATACTTGTCGCGGATTGGGTCCCCATCTGAATCTTTGTCATTGTACTTGATCTCAAAGCCGGTTTCTGTGATGTTGGCATAGTAAATCAACTCTGTATCATTAATTTTTGAACTGGTTTGGTTGAATGTACCTGATTTATCTATGATCAAAGATTCACTTGTAAGATTGTCATCAAGGTCATAGTAGAATCCAGCAAAGTTTGCATAAGTCCAGTTTCCTGGCTCATCTTCAAAGACCTGTCCTCTGATTTCATATGTACCTGGTTCGGTGTATTCTTTCATGAGGTAGAATCTCATTGGGCCACCAGATTCAACATCAGCCGTCTTGAAGGAAAGACCTTCAGCGATTTCCTCGGTGTCATCTTCATCAAGGGTCATGGAATTATCATTCCACATCTTGATACCTTGATCAGGGAAATCTTCGAGTGTACCTGTTGTCTGAACTTCGAGTTCGCCAAATGTGTCGTCATCTTCGATTTCAACAACATTCATATAGTCAATCATCCAGACACCCTCAATTACAGCGAGGCTGTCGACCTGGCCCTGGAAGACATCAGTGACGCGTACTCTGAGAACTTCAACATCATCCTCACCGGCAACGTCTTCTTCATAGCTCCAGGTTGCAGAGCCTGTAGTTCCTGTAAGATCAACTACCTGATCGTCTACAAACTCTCCATCCTTGCTAAGCTCCATCCAGACCTTGTCACCCTCAACATCGATCTGCTGTGCGGTCAACTCATAACCGTGACCAAGATCATATGATGTACCGGTTCTGAGAGTTACCTTGTCATCATTGTCCAGGATAAGTTTGGCGAGAAGGTCAGGTGTGGTGTTCTTGAGTGGAACATATTCCTCGGCAAAAAGACCAATAACTGGATACGTTTGGCGGATTGGGTCCCCATCTGTATCATTGTTATTGTATGTGATCTCAAAGTCGGTTTCGTTGATAACGGAATAATAAACAAGTCCACCTTCTGGTATCTTGTCACCGCTCAAATTATCGGTCTTTCCTTGTTTGTATATCCTGAGATATTCGGATTCGAGTCCGTCATCAAGATCGTAGTAGAATCCTGCAAAATTCGTTGCATTCATTTCAATGTATTTGTTACCGTTAGTGTCAGTTGTGCCATAGTTTTCTACTATCTTTTGCACACTAGAACCGTTATAGACCGGTCCCCTGACCTCCACAGTATCTGCAGCGCTTGCTACGCCAGCAAATACTGTCAAGACCATAAGGGCAGCCATTAAAGTTGCTGTTAGTCTTTTCATAATTCTCCTCCGTTAGTTAATTTGTAGATATATGGTCAAGGTAAAGAGTGATTGATAAACAATAAAACGTACACATGTACGTCAAATCAACCTTTCATCGGTGAACATTACGCTCATTGACGAAAGGAAGCTCATCACCCTCTTGATCCCGTCATATTGGTTTGCAACCCTCTAATAAGAAAATTGCTTATTAAATCTTTTGTGGTCTCCAGGGTCAAAAAACGCTCTTTTTACTGGTAAATATCGATGTATTTCACGGCATATGCCGAATAAATTTCGTCCGAATTAATAAAGGGACCATTGAAAATACAGCTGATACTTGGCATATTGTCGACTTCCATATTTTTCGCATACACTCCCGGCCATGAGTTGCCCGGGGGCAAAGAGCCGGATACATTCGACTAAGTATCAATGGTCTTAATCCTTTATCAGTTTGACCCCCAGATAGGGTAATGACGTACATTACCTATTTATATTAATCCATATCAATACTTTTTATACGATTATACGAAAACACTGATAAATCGTAAACCCGATTCCAGTAAAATCAATGAGTGCTCATAAATAATTAATTTATACATAGATTCATCAGGGACTTACACGAAAAAGGCGATGCTAAATGTTTACAGGTGCAGAGAATATTTCCACTGAAGATGAAGGAAACAGGGTTAAGACCGGCATTCCCGGCTTTGACGAATTGTGCGGGGGAGGCCTTGTACGTGACAGGAGTTATCTGGTATCCGGTACCTCAGGAGCCGGCAAATCCATATTCTCAACCCAGTACATCTACAACGGGATCACCCGGTACGGGGAAAACGGCATCATCGTGGCCACAGAGGAGCGCCCCGAGCAGATCCGTGAGAACATGATACGTTTTGGCTGGGACCTGCAGGCCTTAGAAGAAGAGAACAAACTCGCAATAGTCGATGCCTGTTCGACAAAGATAGGAATCCCCTCCCAGGAAAAATATGTGGACGTGCGTCCCTTCGACATTCGCTCAATGATGGACCAGATCATCGCCACACAGGAAGAGATCGATGCCAAAAGGGCCCTGATAGATTCAACGACATCCATCAGTTTCTATCTGCATGAAGCCGCCCGGATACGTGTGGAATTACTCAAACTCAGCACCACCCTTGAAATAATCGGTCTGACATCCCTGATGACCTGTGAAGTAATCGACGAGAAACAGCCCTCCAGATTCGGTGTGGAAAACTTCGTCACCGATGGTACATTCTCCCTCTACTACGACATGCATGACAATGTCCGCACCCGCAGTGTCGAGGTCTACAAGATGCGCGGCTCAGACCACAGTAAAAAGGTCCACCCCTATGAAATCACAAAAGAAGGCTTCGTGATCCATCCCCACGAAGAAGTCTATACCCCCTTCTAAGCCCGGCCCCTAAGATCGGGCTACATTTCCCCGTTTTCATATTGGATACACCTGTATACTACAGGGTTGCGTCCAGACTGTAGTCATGGCGCTTAAGGATCTCCACCTGCTTACCCGTAATTCTTCCTGAACAGCAACCCCTTCAAAACTTCCACAAATCCCAGTGTAACTGCCGCAAAGCCAAGAGGCAACAACCAGTCCTGCAAAGCAAGCGGCACAAGGTCAAATACATCAGCCAGGAAAGGCACATACATAACCAGCAGTGTCAGGAGCAACGTGCTCAAAACGCCTGCAATGATCAATTTATTCCTGAAACCGGTTTTCAGCACAGACATCTCAAGGGAGCGGAAAGCAAACGGCACAAACATGATCATACTCACCACCGTAGCAAACGTGATTGTGCGTGCCCGCTCCAGATCTGTGGTCGGGTCTGCAAGCAAAAAGGAAGCAAAACAGGCAAGTCCCATCACCCCGGCCACAGAACCCACAAGTACAAGTTTCCTGCCGGCCAGGATTCCTTCACCCACAGGCCGGGGTCTGCGGTGCATCACTTCCTCCCGTGCAGGATCAAGGCCCAGCGCAATTGAAGGCATAATCTCGCCGAACATATTGATAAACAGGATCTGCAGGGCAAGCAGGGGAACCAGTTCATAGCCCAGCAGGGAAATCCCCAGCATAATCAGTATAATCTCATTGAAATTGCGTGAAACAAGGTAACTTGTAAATTTCTCTATATTATCATAAATGGTCCTGCCCCTCTTGACAGCCTCCACAATAGTAGCAAAATTATCATCCTGCAGCACCATATCACTGGATTGGCGGGCCACATCCGTGCCCTTAAGCCCCATCGACACACCGATATCAGCTCTTTTAAGCGCAGGAGCATCATTCACCCCGTCCCCGGTCATGGCAACAACATGTCCCTCTGCCTGCAGGGCTTTAACGATCCTCAATTTCTGCTCTGGCATAACCCTGGCATACACATGGATGTGATCCGCAATCTTTGCAAAGGCTTCATCACTCAAACCGGCCAGTTCATCTCCCGTAATCGCCCCGTCAGCCAGTATACCATCGGGATCTGAAATATTATCAGGCTGCTCTACAGGAATTCCCAGTTTGTCAGAGATAGCCAGTGCGGTTTTTACATTGTCCCCGGTAATCATCACCACTTTGATACCCGCCTGATGACACAAACCGATAGCCTCGGTAACACCTTCCCTTACCGGATCGGTCATTGCCATCAGTCCCAGGAAGGTCATCCCCTCTTCCAGATCAGTTTCATCCCACTTATCCCCCACATCCTTGCGGGCAATTGCAATCACCCTGTAGGCTCCGGAGGCAAGCCTGCTGTTTTCTTCCAGAATGGTCTTCCTGATGGTCTGGTCAAGCTGCACCCGCTCATTATCTTTAAGAATGTGATCACAGCGCTCAAGCACAACCTCCACAGCCCCTTTGGTAAAGGAGATCGATCCCTGATTTTCCCGGTGGACTGTAGTCATCATTTTTCTATCTGAGGTGAAAAGGATCTCATGCAACCTTTCATGCTCCCCCGCAAACCCCTCCTTGCGGATACCCGCCTTTGAGGCAGCCGCCAGCAGGGCAAGTTCTGTGGGATCTCCCACCACATCCTCTGAATTGCCGTTTTGATTCAGGGATGCATTGTTGCAAAGGGCTGCCCCCTTCAACAGGATTTCCAGTGTGGAATCTTTGGGATTGAAACTATTCCCCTCAAGCACAAATTTCCCTTCAGCTCCATAACCCGAACCCGTAACCTCAAACAACCCTTCCATAGTCCAAATCTTTTCAACCGTCATCTCATTACGGGTCAGTGTCCCGGTCTTATCCGTACATATCACCGAGGTCGAGCCCAGGGTTTCTACCGCAAGCATCTTGCGGATGATGGCGTTTTTGGCAGCCATGCGGCGCATCCCGTAGGCCAGCGTAATAGTCAGGGTCAGAGGAAGGCCTTCGGGCACCGCGGCCACTGCCAGTGCCAGGGCAATGATCAGCATCTCCTCGACAGGAGCCCCCGCAAAAATACCCAGCCCCAGAGCCATCCCCGATGCCAGCAAGGCCACAACTGCCAGTTTTTTGGAAAATGCCGAGATCTCCCTTTGCAGGGGAGTAACTTCCTTTTCAGGTTGAATCAGGGAAGCGATTGACCCCAGTTCCGTATCCATACCCGTGGCCATCACCACAGCCCTGCATTTACCTCTGACAACCTGAGTTCCGGCATAAAGAGGCTCATTCAAGTTTTTCTCCACAGGCAAACTTTCCCCGGTCAATGCCGATTCATCCACCTTAAGTTCCTGCAATTCAAAGACACAGGCATCTGCAGGTATACTGTCACCGGCTTCCAGTACCAGAATATCGCCTGTAACAACTTCCCTTGTGGCAATCTGGCGCAGGGTACCTTCACGTAAAACAGTGGTCTTTGGCCGCACAATCCCCTTGAGGGATTCCATGGCCTTTTCAGCCCTGTATTCCTGCACAAAACCCAGTAAGATTACAAAAATAATAAGCCCTAAAATCACCCAGAAATTTACCACTTCATCTATATACAGGGAAATCAGGGCCGCTGCAGCCAGCACCCATACAATAACATTACCCAGCTGGCCAATGAAGATCTTAAACAGAGTGGTTTTTTCCGTCTCTTCCAGCTCATTATACCCTTTCCTCTGGAGTTTGGCAGAAACTTCAGCTCTTCCAAGTCCTTCAGAATCTGCGATATTCTCGGGCAATTGCATACAACCCTGCTCTGATAATTTCATAACCTGCCAGCTCCCCGCTTAACTTTGAAATATACTATATTAAATCTTTATTGCAGTCATAAATGCAGGCAAAGGTCAGCCTGAAGCAGAATTCTTGTTCTCCTTGTCCTTTTGTATAGCAAATTTAAGCAATATTGGTGCAACAAAGATAGAAACAGCAGCCAACAATACAACTGCCGAAAATATTTCCTCTCCTATTATGCCTATCTCCCTGCCAATAGAAATCGTCACAAGAGTAACCTCTGCCCTGGGCATAACTCCTGCGCCGAATATAAGACTTTCATAAAAATTAAAGCCAACCGTTTTAGCACCTACAAAACCACCTACAAGTTTACCCAATAAACCAAAAACCACAATCAATACAGTAAAAATACCTGCAGCTCCCAGAGACGTTGGATCAACAGACATTCCTATATATACGAAAAAAACCGGTGTAAGCATACCATAAGCCAATCCTGAAACCTTACTCTGTACATCCTCGATCTTGGCAACAGGTATATTTGAAAGCATTACACCTCCCACAAAAGCACCGATAACCGCATGTAATCCCATCACTTCTGCAAAATAGGCAGAAAACAGTGCAACCAATATTACAGTAGCAAATACGGACTCTCTTGCATGCATTTTTCTTACATATCCAAAAAGACGGGATAAGACATAACGGGATAGGAAATACATTACACCAACGAATATAATAAGTTTGCCTATTAGTGTAAGAAATTGTATGGGTGAAAGAATTGAATTATGCTGTGCCATGGTACTAACAATAGATACCAGGAAAATACTGATAATATCATCAAAAATCGCTGAACTTAACATCATTGAGCCGGGTTTACTGGATAAATAATTCATATCTAATAATGTTTTTACAGTAACTCCTATACTTGTGGGGCTGAAAGCCACTGCCAGAACAAGACTTTCCAGATTGCCCAGCCCAAAAAAATATCCCAGTCCAAAACCGGCTATAAAAGCTATCAATATCTGGAAAACGGTTGCAATGATCGCTTTTTTGGAAGATGCTTTCAAATCATCAATATGAACTTCCTTGTAGCCTGCAATAAATAAGAGAAAAATGACACCCAGCTGTGCAACAGAAGAAATTGTATCAGTAATTTCCAGAACCGTTATCCCAAGCAATATACCTGCCAGAATTTCCCCCAGTATACCTGGCATACCCACTCTTTCAGAAACCTCAGACAACAATCTGGCAGATAGCAAAATAATGAGGATCTGGAATAAAAACTCCATCTATTAACCCCTTAAACTGTAGATTGCCTTAATAACATCCGGCTTGCATATTATGCCCACAAGTTTATCGTTATCAACCACGCAGAAACGGTCCACTTTATGTTTTATCATTATTTCTGCTACTTCACATAGATCCATCTCAGGTGGAATGGTGACAGGATGAGGAATCATAATTCCCCGGGCAAATTCACTGAGGGATTTCACTGCCATAAGATGAGTATGATCAAGCCGGGACACACGGTGGGTTAGCAATAACTGCAGGATAATATTCTGGTCAATTATACCCAGAAAATCGCCATTATCCTCCACCACTGGATAGGTATGGAACTCATTTTCATTAAATACTTCAAGTACCCTTTCCACAGAATCATCTGCCTTAATGGTAACCGGACGTGTCTCCATTATATCTTTCACATAAATCCGGCTGCACTTCTCATCAAGGTCTGAATATCCTTCTTCAGTAGATAAACGATTCATATCAAGTTCCCTTCCAGAAAACACACCTATCCAATGACAATATATTTCTTTTTCTACAAAGACATTATCCAAATATCAATTCTCATTCAGGACCCTGACATTCAGGGCTATGCCACTTCTTTCAATATATTCATTGATCCTTTGCATTGAATGGGGAATCATGCCACCACTGGTCAGTATCATACATCTTTTCCCGCACAGTGCCATCAGGATGGTGCGATCGATAACTCCGGTTGCTATATCGACACATATCGAATAATCCTCGGCAAGTAACTTGCTCTTTTTACCCATGGCCCCCACAATATCTATTTCCTCTTTTTCCATGTAACCTTCAAAGTCAGAGGGATCAAACTTATCCATATCGTAGATCAGGATACCGCCGGCCTTTATTCCATGTCTGGTAAGTTCCACGATAGCCTTATTGTTCTCATGGATGTGTAAAACCCTGGCGTTAACCGCTTCATAAGGACAGTGCAGCGCATATTCGCCATGCAGTACCCCCAGATTCAATATGTCGCCTTCCCGGGTTTCAGGAGGCACCTCCACCCACATCAGTTCCGGAGGTTTCAGGGAATCCACTATTTCAGGAACCGTTTTGGGCTGCCTGTTGCCATGAGCAAGCCCGCGCCTTTCAATCTCCTTATATATATCAAAGGTCATCGGCCGTTTCAGGTGGGCCTGTCGCAGCAGTTCATCATCCTGGAATGCTTCATCCGGAGTACCTTCCCCGATAACCTCCCCGTCCACCATGAAGAAAACATAATCCGCCCAGCTGTAGGCCAGATCAACATCATGGGTGGAAATGATCAGACTGGTACCCATATGATTGAGTTCGTGCAGTACATCCAGAAGTTCATCAGCGCCTACCGGATCCAGGCTTGCCAGGGGTTCATCCAGTATGATAGCCTGGGGGTCCATAGCCACAATCCCCGCAATAGCAACCCTCTTTTTCTGGCCGCCACTCAAATGATGCGGAGGTTTATCCTTAAGTCCGCTCAGGCCGAAATATTCCAGGGTTCCGTTTACTTTTTTTTCAATCTCTGCCTTGCTGTAGCCAAGATTGACCGGCCCAAACGCCACATCCTGGTAGACGGTAGGTGCAAATACCTGATCATCGGAATTCTGGAAAACAATACCAATGTTTTTTCTTATTTCCCTCAAGGATGCCTGATCGTAGGCCAGTTCCTTGCCATCATAAAATATCCTGCCCTCAGCAGGCTTGAGAGTACCGTTAAGTAACAAAAATAGGGTGGATTTACCCGAGCCATTTTTTCCTACAAAAGCAATTCTTTTGCCCTTTCTCAATTTGATGTCCACACCCCTGACAGCATGGGTCCCGTCGGGATAGGAATATTTCAGGCCGCGTGTTTCAAGTATTACCATAAACTAACCTCCAGCATACCATTAGAAACGTACCATACCCCCACGATTGCAACCATGTAAGTAAGACTCAATGCAACTTCTGAAAAATTCACCGGTCTTTTTTCATCAAGAATCATCATTTTTCCGTCATAACAGCGGGCATTCATTGCCACAAACGTTTTTTCTCCCTGCTCCCAGGATCTCAAAAAAAGAGTCGAACAAAGCATGGCCATGGAATGCAGGGATGTCCTCAGATCATGATAACCCAGCCTTACTGTCTGGGCATGCTTGATACACCAGGCAACATCCAGAAACACAAAGATGTACCTGTACATCATCATTGACAGTTCGATGAAAGAATCAGGCAACCCCGTTTTTTCAAGTACCGAAAAAAGCTCCACCATGGGGGTTGTCAGTGCCAGGAAGAACAGACAGCACATTCCTCCCAGGGTCCTGGAAAATACCAGGAAGGCCATTGACAATCCACCGGTATTCACACCCAGATGATAGTCCAGCACATTGAAACCAAAAAGTTCAGGCCCACTGCCAAAAAAGAAGGCGATAATGATTATACTAAACACAACGAAAACTGCAGGACCCATCAGGAGCTTCAGGTAGAATTTCGGAGGTACTCTGCCAAAAATAAGCGTTGCCAGCGACATACAGATGGCTATCGAAAAAGGCACAAGCGGGGCCTGGGAAGATATGCCCATCAGAATTCCAAAGCCAACAACCCCTATTTTTAGCCAGTTATTGGTATAACGCAGGGGGCTGAGCAGTGCATAATCATCAAGCATCTTGGTCATAATAAAAATTTCCGTATATGAATTGTAATGCGCAAAATTGATTTTTAGGTATTAATATATGTCGTCAAAAAAAAGGAAAGGAGGTTAAAGGGAAATCAGTCAGAGCGACCTTTACCCTTATAGTAACCAAAAAAGTATCCTATCACAAGTGCACCAATGGCTGCCTGCAGTGCGAACAGGAGACTTTCGGTTTCCCCACCTGGAGGTTCGAATGCCAGATTTTCGATCCAGGGCTCATAACCACCCGTTACATCAGTGATCACTCCCTCAGCAGCACCGTCTACACCCCCGAACTCGGAACCCGGGTTTGCAGCCATCCCGTAGAAGAAGGATGCCACAAAGAGTACAGCGATCACAGCGAATATGATCTCACCGGTACCGATCTTCATGAGGAAATCCCCCTTATCTTGTTAACAGTTTCCTGAGAGATTACTTTCAATTCCACAAGGGCATCACTCTTGACCTGTATAATGTACTTGAATATCAATGCAGTCAAAGCACCTTCCATGATCGCCAGTGGAACCTGGGTTGTAGCAAATATTGCTGCAAAGGCCTGGAAGGATCCCCAAAATCCGCCGGCTTGCGACGGGAACGCCAGGGCAAGCTGGGTGGACGTTACCACATAGGTAATCCAATCCGCAAAGGTAGCCGCAAGGAAAACCACCACATAGAAATTGATGTTGGCCTTCATGCCTGCCTTATAGATCAAATATGCGACTACCGGACCTATAATACCCATTGAAGCCACATTTGCACCCAGGGTTGTCAGTCCGCCATGTGCCAGGAATAGAGCCTGGTACAACAATACGATTACACTCAGTACTGCTGTGACTGCAGGTCCAAACATTATGGCGGCCATTCCTGTTCCCGTGGGATGTGACGAACTACCCGTTACAGAGGGTAATTTCAGGGAAGACAGGACAAATATGAACGCACCTGCCACCGCCAGTAACGGCAGGAGATCACGTCTTTCAGAGACCAGTTTGTTGAGACGATACATACCAAACATTATAACCGGAATAGAGAATACAAACCACAATTGCCACCATGGGGAGGGCAGAAATCCTTCGAATATATGCATACTATATCACTCCTGATTGCAACATTTTACAAGTAAACTTAACTAAACAACACATTAGTTGATAGATCCCATAGAGAATTTATTGTATAAATATCTTGTTGTTTAATAAACCAAACTTGATTACAATACAAAACAAAGGCCTACCAGTTGGTTAAATTTTTTAAACAATGAAAATAAAACAAAATTGCTGGATTCTTATCTGACAACCAGCAGACAGTGAAGAGCCGATTGTGCCACAGGGGGATTGTCAACTGTGCCCTCAATTATACTTTCCTCAGGATAGCCCAGTTTTTCACAGACGTATATCCTGGCCTGTAATCCCATCCCTTCCAGGATTTTAGCAACTTCCACGGAGCCGAAAGTGTCTGCAGGAAGCAGGAGGACATTCTTCCCCAGTTCGATTTCAGCAACAAAAGCCTCTCTTGCAGGATGGGGATCCCTGCCATGAGCCGTTATCACTGCCAGCCCGTTCATACTCGTTTTTGTCCTGGCACAGGCAACCTGCATCGAGGATATACCTGGAATTATGCTGTCCCCTTCCCCGGCAAACTTGCCCAGACCCGAAAACATGGGATCTCCGGTGGAAAGTACCACAGCATCCTTGCCCAGCAGGTGCAGGTTCTTGTAATCCTTTATCTTCTTTGCCTCTCCCCTTATATAGGGACCAGCGAGCTCAAGAGACCGGGGAGAACCATAAACTTCAGCTGCGGTTTCAATTTTCTCGATGGCCTGTTCTGTGAGCATTCCGGGGCCCACTCCCACACCCACAACTATCATTTGTTTTCCCCGCTATCCATAAGCACAGTACCGTCACGCTCAACGATCACAACACGGGCACCCTTTGCCTTTTCCACAGTTTTTTCAAAGGCCCTGCGCAGGTGCTGTCCCTCAGGTTCCATCTCCACCATTTCGGCAACCGTAGCAAAACCCGTACCCACAAGTACATCCGGGTAACCCCATTTTATGATAAGTCCGGGCAGGCCACAGATTATGACATCTCCTGTGGCAGCCTCGAGTGCTTCGGAAATGCGGCTGCCTGCAAGTACAACAGTGTAATCGGGAAACAGCATTGTGGAATAACGAATACCTATGCGGCCGGTTGTGAGGACAACTTTATCGGAACACCGAATCAGATCACCTTTCATTTCCCCGAGATGGTCATTCCAGGGTTCTACAAACCCCGTGGTACCCAGAATGGAAATACCTTCCTCCACACCTATAGTGGAATTTAGGGTCTGTCGTGCTATTTCTTCTCCCCTGGGTAGGGATATTTCCACTTCCGCACCCTTAAGACCCAGTTGTTCAACAGCTTCAAAAACGGCCATCTTAATTTGCTGCAGGGGTTTGGGATTGATAGCAGGGTGGCCTTTTTTAGCCTGCAGGCCCCCGCGTGTTACTGTACCTATCCCCTCACCGGCATTAATTATAATTGAATCTGCTTCACGGGCATTCCCTACAAACTCAAGCCCCCGGGTAATATCGGACTCGTGGTCATTATTAACCTTGACCACCATCGCATAACCCCTGTCCATTTCTTTCACATCAATATAGGCACGCAGGCCCACAGGAGTTGGTATTGAAACGATCTTAACCTGCTCTTGCAGGGAAAGCACAGCTGCTTTGGCAGCCGCAGCCGCGGTTGTCCCGGTGGTATACCCTCTCTTGAGGACGGAACCATCACTTAAAACTACGAGCCTTCCGTTCTTTATGCCCTCCACGAGTTCCTCACGTGGCATGGCTGCCTTGTCAAGCCACTCTTCGGGAATTTTGGATTTATTCACAGGATCGATCATTGTCATTTACTCCATCTGAAAAGTTATAAAATTAGCGTCATACACCCGTGCGCTTGAACAGCTTATCCAGTTCTGCTTTGCCCAGGGTTATCATTGTGGGCCGCCCATGGGGACATGTATATGGATTCTCCGTCTTTTCAAGCTGGTCCAGCAAATTTTGCATCTGTTCCATATTACAGGGCGCCCCTGCCTTAATGGCACTCCTGCAGGCCATTGTCTTGCATAACATATCTTCCATGCCCTTCTTCTCCTTTACCCTGCCCTGAGCAAAGAGGTCGGCCAGTAGATCGTACACGACCGAAGGGTCCTCGATTTTTCCCAGCACAGTGGGAACGGTTGTTATCACATAGGTCTGCGTACCGAATTCTGACAGGGAAAATCCTAAGTTTTCCAGATAGGGAATGTATTCTTCGAGTAACACTTTTTCCCTGGTGGTCAGATCAACTGTCACAGGAGAGATCAGTTCCTGCCAGTCGTGTTTTACGTTCCTGGATATCTGTTCATACATTATCCGTTCATGTGCAGCATGCTGGTCTATCAGCAAAAGTCCCTCATCGGTCTCAGCCACTATATAGAGGTCATTGACCTGCCCCAGGATACGTGCCTCTGACACACCCGATCCCACCCTTTCAGGTTGAGCTTTTTCTTCTGCCAGGGCCCTTTCTGAGCTTTTGAGTCGGCGCTGGGTATCTCTGGCAGGGGCAGTGTAATTTGAGGTGTTTTCCCGGATAACAGGAGATTCAGAAGAGATAGGTTCCTTTGGAGTTGGTTTTTCAGGAGATGCCAGGGATGACTGCATGGTCTTGGTGCGGGACGGCTTTACTTCGGGTACCAGTTTCTCCTGTTTCAGCGCCTGCTCAACAGCCGCCGTGATGCCATCCATTATTTCATTCTCCCTGCTCAGCCTGACATAACGTTTTGCCGGATGGACATTGACATCCACCTCTTCCAGATTAATCCTCACGTTAAGTACCGCGGCAGGATAGCGACCTTTGGGCAGCATGGTATAATATCCAAGTCTCACAGCATTACTGATAGCAGGGGACAATATATTCCTTTTATTAACGAAAAAATAATTCATCTCACGGTTGCTGCGATAATATCCCGGTTTTGAGATATATCCCCACAGAGATAACAGGTCATCCTTGTATTCCACGGGTATCAACTGTCTTGCAACATCTGCTCCCAGCACCTGTACCATTCTGTCGAATAGTCCACCTTGCCCGCAACGCAGCACCACCTTTCCCTCATTTAACAAAGTAAAGGCAACCCCCGGGTTACCAAGTGCCTGACGGGTTACGGTATCAGTTATATGGGAAAGTTCGGTCCTTTTGCTCTTGAGATACTTGCGCCTGGCCGGTGTGTTATAGAACAGATCCCGTACCACTACACGTGTACCCACCGAAGATCCGGTCTCTGTTACCTCCCCAACTAAACCTCCTTCCACCCCGATTTTTACAGCCGAAAGACAATCTGCGGTTCTGCTGATAAGTTCTACTCTGGAAACCGCCGCAATCGAGGAGAGCGCCTCGCCCCTGAAACCCAGGGTAATTATCCTGTGCAGGTCATCCTTGCTTTCGATCTTGCTTGTGGAATGTTTGGAAAAGGCCAGCGGAGCTTCGTCCCGGCCTATCCCTCTGCCATCATCTATCACGGTGATGTTTTTTGATCCGGCCCCCTCTATTTCCACTCGAATATCCGATGCTCCTGCGTCCAGAGAGTTATCTATCAACTCCTTGACCACAGAGGCAGGTCTTTCTATGACCTCTCCTGCAGCGATCTGGTTGATTGTGGCCTCATCAAGTAAATGGATATGCTCCGGCTTTTCCATAATCAACTCTCCTTCAGTTTTTTCTGTATATCATGCAGCCTGTTCAACGCTTCCATTGGAGTGAGGTTATTGATATCCAGGTCCCTTATTTCCTCTGCAACCGGATCAAAATCCTTCTCCCCACTATTTTCCGGATCTACCAGCAAAAGCTGGGTATACTTGGCACCACTCTTGCGTTTTCTGAAACCTTCACTTTCCCTGCTGATCACACTCTCACTTTCAATATCTTCCAGGATCGACTGCGCCCTTTTAGTCACCTTATGGGGAACTCCTGCAAGCCTGGCCACATGGATACCATAACTTTTGTCAGTGGCACCGGGTACAATCTTGCGTAAAAACACCAGATCATCTCCGTCCTCCTTGACTGCTATATGATAATTCTTAACCCTCTTGAGCGATTCAGCGATCTCGGTCAGCTGGTGATAATGGGTAGCAAAAAGGGAGCGTACGCCCTGGCGGGCCTTGTTATGGATATACTCCACAACGGCCTTGGCTATGCTGTAACCGTCATAGGTACTGGTCCCCCTGCCGATCTCATCCAGCAGCACCAAGCTTTTCGGAGTAGAATTATTCAGGATATTGGCAAGTTCCACCATTTCCACCATGAAAGTACTCTGTCCGCTTGCCAGGTCATCAAAAGCCCCCACACGGGTGAATATCCTGTCCACGATGCCCACCGATGCATGGGTAGCAGGTACAAAGGATCCCGCCTGGGCCATTATGACAATCAGGGCAACCTGTCTCATGTAGGTGGATTTACCCGCCATATTGGGCCCCGTTATAAGAAGGAACTGCTCGTCAGAACAATCCATTTCCACATCATTGGGAACAAATCCTCCATCCACCGAGTTTTCCACAACAGGATGCCTGCCTTCCCGTATCAGTATCCTGCAGTCATCGGTTATGGAAGGACGCACATAATTATTGTTCACCGCAACCTCTGCCAGGGAGGCCAAAACGTCCAGCTCTCCCAGCAATACTGCCATCTCCTGCAACTGTTTCGAATGATTTGCTACCACCGAGATTACTTCATTGAACAGTTCATATTCCAGTGCCACCCTTTTCTCATCGGCAGACAGGATTTTACCTTCCCAATCCTTGAGCTGTGGGGTGTAAAAACGCTCGGCATTGGTCATGGTCTGTTTGCGGATGTAATCATCGGGTACCTGAGAAATATTGGGCTTGGTAACCTCCAGATAGTAACCTATCACCTTGTTGTAGCCTACCTTGAGGGATTTGATCCCGGTCCTGTCCCTCTCCTTCTGCTGGAATGAGGCTATCCAGGATTTGGCATTACTGGAAGTTTCCTTCAGTTCATCCAGTTCCTCACTGTAGCCGGGTTTGATCAAACCGCCCTCACGCACGGACAGAGGTGGCTCCTCCACAATAGCCCGCTCGATCAGGTCAGTGAGAGTATCGATTTCCCTGAAATCTTCCATCCCCTGTACTATCCGGGCAAGCATTGCCTTATGCTCCCCCTTCAGGGTTTCCAGGAGAGAGGGCACAGATTGCAGGGATTTTTTGAGAGCAACAAGGTCCCTGGCATTGGAATTGCCATAAACTACCCTGCCCACCAGTCTCTCCACATCCTTTACATAGGAGAGATGGGAGCGCACATCAAATCTCAACAGGGTGTTATCAGACAATTCTTCCACAGCATCCAGCCGTTTATTTATAAGGGAGACATCAAGCAGGGGCTTGAGGATCCATTTTTGAAGCAGACGGCTTCCCATTGGCGTTTTGGTCTCATCCAGTACCTGGAGAAGAGTAGTATCCTTACCCTCTCCCCGGACATTTCTCACAACCTCCAGATTACGCAGTGTAATGGAATCCAGTATCATGAATTCGGAGGATGAATAGGTATGGAGGGACTGGACATGATTTAATTCACGCATCTGGGTTTCCAGGGCATATTCCAGGGCACAGCTGGCCGCCATTTTTGCATAGGGAAGCCCGGCACAACCCATGCCTTCCAATGTGGAGACACCCAGATGTTCACATAGATGCCTATCCGCATAGTCCGGGTCTGTGGAAGCAGCATCAAATTCATTGGTGGAAAGCTTCAACTCTGCCAACCTCCTTTGTAATTCCTCATTTTCCCTTAATTGAGGGAGGACAATACATTCTGCAGGTCGCATTCGTGCCACCTCTCCCGCAATTCCGTCAAAAGGAGGTTGATCGTTGATCTGGGTGGTCAGGAATTCTCCTGTGGATACATCCAAAAAGGCCACACCAAAATCCTGACCCCTACCGGCAATCGCCATCAGGTAATTGTTCGATGGATCAGAAAGCATGGAAGGATCGATAACAGTACCGGGGGTGACCACCCTTACCACCCCCCTTTTGACAACTCCTTTAGCGTTTTTGGGATCTTCCAGCTGCTCACATACTGCTACCTTGTAGCCTTTCCTGACCAGCCTGGGAAGATAGTTATCCACCGCATGATAGGGAATTCCTGCCAGAGGCATTTTTTCCCCCTCTTTTCCCTTACCGCGGGTGGTGAGAGTTATGTCAAGTTCATGTGCGATGGTCTTTGCATCCTCCCCGAAGGATTCATAGAAATCCCCCATACGGAAGAATATCAGGGAATCGGGATGTTGCTCCTTGGCAGCATAATACTGTTGCATCGCAGGTGTAATCTTGCTCATTGGTAATCTATCCGGCAAACGTGTAATTCTTGGTCTATTACACTATAAGCCTCTTTTTCATAAGGTTTATTGACAGCAGGAAAACCAGCAGGGTTGCTCCAAACATCCAGGCAATGTTCAGTAGCAGGGAAGCCTCTATTATACCACTCATCAATGATCTGACAACGATCACTATATGTGCCAGGGGCAGGATTGCCAGGGCTATGTACTGTACCGTTTCCGGGAGCAGGGATAGCGGGAAAAAGGTACCGCTGAACAGGAACATGGGGGTTATCAGCAGAATGGAAGGGTAGGTCAGGGAATTGATATTGGGAGTGATTGCCGTAAAACACATGGCAATACAGGAAAACATCAATCCTGCCAGAAAGGCAAAGGGGATTACCAGCAGGGAATGCGGATAGACAGCCAGGCCAAAAATTGACAGGATAGGCAGGATAATACTGGCATTGATCACACCCCGCGTCGCTCCCCAAAATAGTTCCCCGGCTATGACTTCATCTATGTTCAGGGGGGTTGCAATAATGGCATCAAAGGTTTTCTGGTAATACATTCGCACATAGGAGCCAAAGGTACATTCATAAAAAGCGGCAAACATTATGGAAACCGATATCAGAGCAGGAGCAATGAACTTTGTATAGGGTACACCTTCGATTTCATTGATGTAATTACCCAATCCAAATCCCAATGCAAACAAATACAGGGTGGGTTCCACCAGTGGGGGGAGGAAGTTCACCGTCAAAGTGGCCATGAACACATCCCGGTTGCGCATCCAGACTTTCAGGACACGCGGGGTAATATCCGGCAGGGCAAAATACGACATCATTCCCGCAACTTCCTCCCTGTAAGTTTAAGGAACACGTCCTCCAGGGTTGCAGCCCTTGCAGTAATCTTACCCAGCCTGCATTCACTAAAAAGATGTTCAGTAATGTCATGAGGATCATTGGTATATATCTGGACCATATCTCCGGTTTTTTCATACCTTGCATTGCTGTTTTCAAGACAGGCTATCACTTCAGGGGTATTTTCAGCTTCTACTATATCCGTACCGATATGCTCCCTTATTATCGATGAAGGGCTGCCTTCCACAAGAATATTGCCATAATCCATTATAACCAGCCTGTCACACAGCTGGGCGGCCTCTTCCAGATAATGGGTGGTCATTACAATGGTAACTCCTTGTTTTTTGAGACTGCGCAGTTTATCCCACATCACATGCCTGGACTGGGGGTCCAGGCCCACTGTGGGTTCATCCAGAATCAGTAACCGGGGTTCATTCACAAGCGCCCTGGCAAGAACAAGTCGCCTTTTCATACCCCCTGACAGAGAATCGGTCATTGTATCCTTTTTTTCATTTAGCTGCACAAAATCCAGCAACTCATCAATTTTTTGTTCGGCTTTTCTTTTGGGGATATCAAAGTAACGTGAATATACATAGAGATTCTTGTAAACGGAAAAATCGATGTCCAGATTGTTTTCCTGAGGTACAACTCCCATTAAATTTTTAATTTTGCGCTGGTCACGTGTTACATCCATATCGAAGACTTTGAGACTGCCTCCGCCGGGAGGAGATACACATTGTATTATCCGCATTGCAGTAGTCTTGCCGGCTCCGTTGGGTCCCAGAAAACCGAAAAGTTCACCTTTGTTTACCTCAAAGCTTACATCATCAACAGCCACAAATTTTCCGAATGTTTTGTGTAAATTTCTTGCAACAATTACAGGTTCAATAGGCCATCACCACATCATCCATGATCAACTGAAATAAGATTTATTAATATTTCATTTTTTCCAGAAAGCAGAAGTTAGCATTACCATCACTGTAAATACTTCCAATCTGCCAATCCACATATTCAACACAAGCACTAATTTACCCATAAACGGCAACAGGTCATAATTTGCCATCGGTCCAAAAATATTGAAACCCGGTCCAATGTTACCCAGCGTTGCTATGGATGCACTCAATGAACTAAATACATCCATTCCCATCATCGAAAGCAAACCCGAACTTATGAAAAAAAGGATGAAATAAATTATAACAAACGATATAATAGATTGCATTACATCATCAGGTACTGCTTTTCCATTGAAACGAATAATACGCACAGCTTTGGGGTGAACTGCTTTGAAAAGCTCCCTGTTTGCATACCTTAAAAGAAGCAGGGTACGCACTATCTTAATTCCGCCCCCGGTTGAGCCCGCACATCCGCCAAAAAACATCACTATAAATAAAATCATCCTGCCTGAATCTGCCCATTGGTTAAAATCAACAGTTGCATACCCGGTAGTTGTTAAAATAGATAGTACCTGAAATACAGAATACCTGAAAGACGTATCCAGACCATAGAGATGGTCTTTGAATAGAAGAAGGGTAAGAATTAAAGTTGCAATTGCAACAATCAATGTATAAAATTTGAATTCGTCATCTTTTAAAAGACTACCTTTATCCACATAGAACATTCTGTAATGCAGTGCAAAGTTTGCACCTGCAACAAACATAAAGAAACATATTATACCTTCCACAACCGGGCTATTAAAAGCAGCTATGCTATCTGCATAAGGTGAAAAACCACCACATGCCATGGTAGTAAAAGTGTGAGTTACAGCATCATACAGGTTTAGTCCAGCAAGATAGAGTGCTACACATTCTACAACGGAAATAGCTACATATACCATCCATAGGATTTTTGCGGTCTCTCTGATGCGAGGACGTAACTTATCCTCCTGGGGACCAGGTACTTCAGCCCTGAACATTTGGCGGCCTGCAATACCCAATTTGGGCAGTATGGCTATAAACAGCATAATTATACCCATTCCACCCAGCCACTGGATCATAGACCTCCAGAATAAAAGGCCTCTACTATGGCTCTCAATATCCACCATCACCGTAGCTCCGGTTGTAGTAAAGCCGGACATGGATTCAAAAAGAGCATTGATTGGAGTCATTCCTTCAAGAACAAAGGGTATTGCACCGAAAATTGCTGCTGCCAGCCATCCAAAGGCAACAATCATGAAACCTTCCTTAAGCTCCCAGTCTTCCTTTGAAGGCTCTATCCTGAAAGCAAATATAGTGCCTGCCATCGTTGTTATCGTAAAAGCTATAGCGAATGTCTGGGGGGATTCACCATAATACATACCTACAAAAAGGGGTATGAGCATCAATAATCCAAGAAGCCATAGTAATGTACCCAGAACACCTACCACAACTTTGAATTTCATGCAAACACCTTACTTGAACAGTTTTTCTACATCTGGAAGTACAGAAGGTACAGAAAATACAAGGATATGATCCCCTTCTTTTACTTTATAATTTCCACGGGGAACAATAGTTGAGTTCTCATTGATAACCATACTTACAATTGAACCATCGGGGAAGTTTACATCTTTAAGGAATTTGCCATTTATTTTTGATTTCTTAGAAACCGTGTACTCCACAATTTCAGCTTTATCCCCTTCTATGGTTGTCAGGGCTTCTATTCCTGTACCCATTGTGAGTTTGAGCACCTCATTGATCGTTGCTTGCCTGGGACTTACAGCACGATCTACACCAACCATCTCAAATAATGGTACATAATCAAAATGGTCTGCTCTTACTACCACCTTTTTTGATCCTAGCTGTTTGGCCAGAAGAGAGCAGAGCAAATTTTTTTCATCACTGTCCGTAACAGATATTACCACATCCATTTCCCCCACAGCCTCCTCCCTGAGGAGGTTGAGGTCAGAGCCATCCCCAAAAAGCACAAGAGTTTTTTTGAGATGGTTCGCTATCATTTCAGATCGGTGTCTATCTTTTTCTATAAGCTTTATTTTCATATCAGTCATTTCAAGCAACTGTGCCAGATAAAGTCCAACGATTCCGCCACCAATAATCATAGCAGTATTTTTTTTGATCTTTCCAAAAAAGGAAGATATATCTTTCATTGCAGATTTTTCACCGATAATTACAACGTGATCTTCTGCACGGATAATGTCATCACCATGGGGAATAATGATTTGTGAACCCCTGAAAAGGGCACTTACAATACAACGGTCAAGCAAATCCAAATCACATATCTGTTGACCCACAAGATGACTGTCTTCCTTGACAACAAATTCCATCATTTTTATTTTTCCGTCGGCAAATGATTCGGAATCAATTGCTGAGGGTATAGATAGAATATCAGCAATCTCAGATGCAAGCGCAAGTTCAGGACATATCATTACATCGATACCAACCTGAGTACGTTTGGCTATGGGCCTGTCTATATAATCAGGATTACTGACCCGTGCCATGGTTTTAAATTTTTTACTGGATTGCTTTATCAATTTAGTTGCCATACAGGCGACAATATTTATCTCATCATCACCTGTTAAAGCCAGAAGAAGATCGGCATCGATCAAAACTTTTTCAAGAATTGTAGCGTTTGCACCATTTCCCTTGATTACCTGTACGTCAAGTTCATCCGCTCTCTGGCAGGCATCTTCATCTTCATCAATGACAACAATATCATTTTCCAGATACAATGATTTTGCTATATGGTAGCCAACTTCCCCTGCACCTATAATGACAATTTTCATCCATATTCCCCATAAAATTATACTATATAAAACAAATTCATAATCCTACTATTAAGATCACTCATATTAATCTTTGTTAGTTTACCATCCTTCCTGTGTGTTAATATAGGGAAAATGAACAAAGCCACAGAAATATCATTTAAAAAAAAGCCGATGTATGGTGGGACCGCGGAGATTTGAACTCCAGTCGCAAGACCCCCAGCCTTGCAGGATGGACCAGGCTACCCTACGGTCCCACGGGGATTGGTTCTAATAGGAACTTTCCCTATATCACTTTTTCTGCCGGGCTACCCATTCCTTATAGACCTTTGTGATCTGGGCACCTTCCAGGAAAACACATCCATGCAACTGGGCATAGGTCCTGGCATCCTCTTTTGAAAGGGCTTTGCCGTTGGTATCATCGAGCATTTCACAGACTACCATAACAGGGGTTATACCGGCCATCTGTGCAAGAGCAACCGACAGCTCGGTCTGGCCCCGGCGGTTTTCCACAAGTCCTTCAGCTGCCCGTAGCAATGCAACATGACCCGGTGCACGGAAATCGTCTCCAAAAACAACGGCTTCCCCGTTTCTACCCTTTTCAGAAATCTCAGCCAGCTTGTTTATGGTCAGGGCCCGGTCATTATCCGGAATACCCGTACGGGTGTCCCTGTGATTGACCCAGATGGAAAAGGATGAACGATTATCATATGCAAGGTCACCGGCCTGCTCCACAGTATTACCAATTGCTGGCCATCTGCCTGCCCCTTCTGCCAGCAAATCCGCCATGAAAGGCAGACCCAGTATCGTACAGACCTCATCGGCCAGGGCAGTACAGATCAGGCCACCGCCATCGCGACGCATCCAGCGTACATCATCAGGAGTAATAGCTGAGGCCGCAATCACAAAATCCGTCTCCCCCTCCCGGCTGTCCGAATCAAATATAAATACCATTTCTCCCCGCTCAACTGCCTCAATACCCTTTTTAACTTCGGGATCTGAAAATTTTAAATCGTCCATACTAGATGCCTCCAATCAATAATCAACGGTAACCTCAACCTCGTCCCCGTCCTTCAAATCAAGCTCATCACGCAATTTAACAGGGGAGATTATCTCCAGCAGGTCAGCCGGATAATGGGTCCTGTCGGGAACCACAACTGCTGCCTCAAAACCCTCAACTTTCACACAGAAACAATGACATGCACCGAAAGTACGCTCCCCGTTTGTGAAACCGGAGATGGGGACCATAGCACTTTCTGCAAGTTTATCCCTGAACTTCAGGCTAAGGTCATCAAGATGCACATTGAGAGTTCCGGGGTAAGGAGCAAAACCGAGTTTGTCCCCGAATTGCCTCTGATAGCCTTCCTGGCCGATATAGTAGTGACCTTCACCAAGCCCGCTTACAATATGTCCACGCAGGTGAATCGGTTTTTTTTCAGCGGTTTCGGTGAATATATGCCTGTAATCCTCGTATTCCTTTTTCAGCAATTGCCGACCCTTTTCCAACAGCGCCACTTCCTGTCCGCCAGGCACAATACGCCTTTCGATATAACCTTCATCTTCCAGGGATTTGAGAATCCTGGCTGAAGTTTTGGAACTGGTTGCCATGTATTCAGCAAACCCAGTTGAGGATAGTTTAACCGGCTGGTTCAGAGCCCCTAAAAGGCCTAGTTCTTTCAATGCTGGAATTAAATGCATGTGAAATACTCCATCTCAAAAATGAGACGTATCTCATATATGGCTGATCGTTAATAAATGTTCGGCTGACAGCGGAGTAAATTATAACCAGCGGGAAAACCATGAGAAATTAGGGAGAGGAATGTCCGGAGGTTAGCCATGAAAAAATACAACCCATATGAGAACAGGCCCTCTCATGCAGGCTGGAGAAGAGACCTGTACGATATAATCTTCGGGGCAGATACACCTCCTGGAAAGGCCTTCGATATAGGATTAATATTAGCCATTCTCGCCAGTGTAATCGTGGTAATGTTGGATAGTGTGCAATCCATAAGCGCCGTTCATCACCATAACCTCTACATGCTGGAATGGAATTTCACCATTCTGTTCACCATCGAATATATCCTGCGGCTTATTTGTGTCAGGGACAAGAAGAGATATGCAACCAGTTTTTTTGGTGTGATAGATTTGCTGGCAATACTGCCCACTTATCTTATAGTAATCCTGCCCGGTGGACAATATCTACTTGTGATACGTATCCTGAGAATGTTGCGGATATTCAGGGTACTTAAACTCGTGCAATATCTCTCGGAAACCGAACTCTTAATACGGGCTCTTAATGAAAGTCAGCGCAAGATTACGATATTTTTGTTTACAATCCTGAATTTGGTCGTGATACTGGGTTCTGTGATGTATGTGGTTGAAAGTTCCAATCCACAATTTTCCAGTATACCCCAGAGTATTTTCTGGGCGATTGTTACCATCACAACCGTGGGTTATGGGGATATTATACCTGCAACATTCCTGGGAAAAACAATAGCTTCACTAATCATGATTATAGGCTATTCTATTATCGCTATACCTACAGGTATCATCACACAATCCATAATCCGGGTTTCCAGAGAAGAGGACAAGAAGAAAGTAATTGAACAGACAAAAGGCAATATGTTTTCAAAAAAATGTCCGGGTTGTGCCTTTCAGGGACATGACCTGGATGCCGCCTACTGTAAACGTTGCGGGGAAAGACTTGAGGAGGAATGAAAATGGAACATGGGGATAATAATGGACATTCGCATCATGCAATGATGCTGGAAGATTTCAGGAGACGCTTTTTCGTATCTGTAGTCCTTACAATACCGGTTTTATTCCTGTCCCCGATCATAAGACAGGCCCTGGGAAGCACAGGAATTATCCTTCCATCATTTACAGGTGATGTCTACTTACTTTTCATAATCTCAACCCTTATTTTCTTCTACGGTGGCAAACCCTTCCTTACCGGCCTGCTGGATGAACTCAAATCCCGACATCCCGGCATGATGACATTGATTGCCGTTGCCATAAGCGTGGCCTACATCTACAGCAGCCTGGTGGTATTCGTGCTGACAGGTAAGTTCTTTTTCTGGGAACTGGCAACCCTTATCGACATCATGCTCCTGGGCCACTGGATCGAGATGCGATCTGTAATGGGAGCCTCCATGGCTCTTGAGGAACTGGCAAAGCTCATGCCCTCAAAAGCTCATCGTTTTGGAAAAGATGGTGAGGTCGAGGATGTAGCTCTTAAAGATTTACAGAAGGGGGACAGGTTGCTGGTCAAACCCGGAGAAAAGATTCCCGCAGACGGTAGTATCGTGAAGGGACAATCCTCGGTAAATGAAGCAATGCTGTCCGGGGAAACCACTCCGGTATCCAAGGAAAAAGATGATGAGGTTATCGGTGGTTCCATCAACGGGGAAGGCTCCCTGGAAATCATAATCGAAAAAACCGGTTCCGATTCTTTCCTCTCCCAGGTAATTGAACTTGTAAAACAGGCCCGGGAAAGTCGCTCCCGTGCCCAGGACCTAGCCAACCGGGCTGCCCTGTGGCTGACCATCATAGCCTTAAGTGCAGGTGCGATAACACTGTTTGCCTGGAGCAGCGTAGTTGGGTATGATTTTGCCTTTTCCCTGGAAAGAGCGGTCACAGTTATGGTAATCACATGTCCCCATGCGCTTGGCCTGGCAATTCCTCTTGTAATTGCAGTATCCTCTGCACTGGCCGCCAACAACGGGCTGTTGATCAAGGACAGAGCTGCCTTTGAAAAGGCACATGAGGTCGATGCAGTGGTTTTTGACAAGACCGGCACCCTGACTGAAGGAAAATTCGGGGTCACCGACATAATTGCCTTTGAGAATGTATCAGAAGAAGAAATCCTGAAACTGGCTGCTTCGGTGGAAGCCGAATCGGAACATTCCATAGCCCGGGGTATTGTGGAATCAGCAGAGGAAAAATATTCTATTGAGGATTTTAACAGTATCCCGGGTAAGGGCGCCTTTGCTACAGTTAAAGGCAAGCAAATCACTGTTGCAAGTGGTTCCTATATAGCTGACCAGGGGTTCGAACCTGGCGCAGCTGAAACCGAGGGGTTAACAGCTCAGGGTAAGACTGTTGTTTTCGTGGTTGAGGAGGATAGGTTAATAGGTGCCATAGCCCTTGCAGACATTATACGTCCTGAATCAAAACAGGCTATTGCAACCCTTAAAGAGCGGGGCATACGCTGTATGATGCTTACAGGGGATAATGAAAATGTAGCTCGCTGGGTATCGGAAAGCATAGGTCTTGACGAATATTTTGCTGAAGTACTCCCCCAGGAAAAAGAAGGGAAGATTAAGGAAATCCAGAATCGAGGACTGCGTGTAGCAATGACTGGTGATGGTGTGAATGATGCGCCTGCCCTGGCCCGCGCAGACCTGGGTGTAGCCATCGGGGCCGGAACTGATGTGGCAGTGGAGACAGCAGATATTGTGCTGGTACGCAGCAATCCCCTTGATATGATAACTGTCCTGGACCTCTCGGCAAAGACCTACGGGAAAATGAAGCAGAACCTTTTCTGGGCCACAGGTTACAATGCCATCGCCATCCCACTTGCAGCAGGGGTGCTGGCCGGCCAGGGAATCCTGCTGTCCCCGGCTGTGGGAGCGGTGCTTATGTCGCTGAGTACGGTTATAGTTGCAGTCAATGCAAAATTCCTCTCTCTTGAATGAAGCAAAAAGCAATGTCGAAGATTATTTGTACTGCAAACAGTATCTCCCTTGTACCCTTAATTAAAGAGCAGGTGTCATTATGGAAATTAACGGAGTAGAAATCGAAGATACTTTTGCAGAAGCATTTCCGATAAAGATCGGAAGAGTACTGATCACAGCCTTGAACGAAAAATGGGCAAGGGTAGCTGCACAGGAAGCCACAGGTTTTGGTACCTCTGTCATCATGTGTCCCGCAGAAGGCGGTATCGAAAGGGTTGCCAGTCCGGATGAAACCCCTGACGGAAGACCTGGTGTGTACATCCAGATCTGCACCTTCGGCTACAAATCCCTGGAAGAACAGCTCCTGGAAAGACTGGGCCAGTGTGTATTGACCGCTCCCACAACAGCAATGTTCAACGGTCTGCCGGATGCTGAAAAACAGTTTGACACAGGTTTCAAGCTCAAATTCTTCGCAGACGGTACCGAATCCGAAACCGAGGTCGATGGCAGGAAAGCCTACAAGATTCCAATAATGGAAGGCGACTTCATCACCGAGCACTCCATGGGTGGAGTAAAAGGTGTAGCAGGCGGCAATTTCTTTATCTTCGGAGACTGCCAGATGAGCGCTCTCAATGCCGCAGAAGCAGCAGTTGAAGCCATAGAAAAGGTCGAAGGTTCCATTACTCCATTCCCCGGCGGTATAGTGGCCAGTGGCTCCAAACCAGGTGCCAACAAGTACACTTTCCTCAAGGCAACAGCAAACGAAAAATTCTGCCCCTCCATCAGGGACCAGATCGAGGATACCCAGATCCCCGAAGATGTGGGAGCAGTTTACGAGATCGTTATCAACGGTATCAGTGAAGAAGCAATTTCCAGCGCAATGTCAGCCGGTATAAAGGCATCCGTAAAGGTGCCTGGTATCAAGAAGATCTCCGCAGGCAACTACGGCGGAAACCTTGGCCCCTACAAATTCAATCTCCATGACCTCGTATGAGTCGGGGTCCTCTTTTTTTCTTTTTTGGATCCGGTAATGATGTTTGAAAATGAGCCTTCTGAGTGTATCGATTCACGTGCATTGAAATCCTGGTTTGTAAGCGGACTCTTGCTAGGTATTGTCGCCTTTTCGATTCCATTAGCATACATTTTTCTGATAAGTCCTGCATGGGATTTACCTCGAGAATGGGGCTGGATAGGTATAGCACTGGTTACAGTATACACATTATGGTCAGCAATAATTGCACCACAACTCAGGATACGTTTCTGGCGCTATGAAATAAGAGAAAATGAAGTAGATATCCAGAACGGTATTTTCATCATCAAAAGGACCCTTATCCCTATGGTCAGGATTCAGCATGTTGATACTGAACACGGTCCTGTGATGAGATTCTTCGGGCTGGCAACATTAAGGATCTCCACAGCTGCTACAGACCATTACATTCCCGCTTTATCTAGGGAAAAAGCTGCAGAGCTCATGGGAGAAATAGCAGCTCTTGCAAGAGTAAGTGATGAAGATGTCTGAGTATAAACACCAGCATCCATTCATGATAATCCTGGAAACTGTCAAAAGCATAGTATATGCAATACCACCAATATTCTTTTTTGCATTATCACGAAGGGATGAATTGGGTAATGTGAACATTCCTCTCCTGGCTGCTATTGCTTTGATCGCAATCCTTACCTATTCTACAACAAAATGGTATTTTTTCACCTATCAGTATGAAAACGGCTACCTGCACATAAGAAGGGGATTGCTGTTTAAAAAGGAAAGATCAATCAAGAGGGAAAGAGTCCAGACGGTTAATGTAATCACAAATTTTATACAAAAACTCCTGGGTGTCACGAGTTTACATGTCAAAACAGCCGGCAGCATGGAAGCAGAACTATCACTCACCGCTGTAACCCTGCAGGAAAGCCAGAACATAAAGACCTATTTAGAAAACCATACAACAAACGGGTCCGGCAAAAATCATGCAGAGGAGTCAGAAACCGGGAACGCCAATGTAAATACTTACAATGTCCCCCTATTGAACCTGCTTCTGGCAGGAGCCACTTCAGGAAGGTTCATGTTGCTTTTTTCCCTTATAGCGGCTGCATTATCCCAGCTTTATCCATATATTCCTGAAAGTTATATGGGACTCATTCTTGAGCAGGTAATTCCCCGGAACAATATCAATATCAGTCTACTCCTGATACTAATATTTGGATTATTGCTGCTTTCATGGATCATATCAACCCTGGTCTTTGCAGTCCAATACTCCAATTTTACCCTGCAACGCCAGGAAGATGACATCCGGATATCCTACGGCCTTATTGAACAGAAGGAATACAACCTGAATATGAAACGAATCCAGGCTCTGTCTGTAAAGGATAGTTTGCTGCGACAGCCCCTTAACCTGTGTTCGATCTATGCAGAAGTTGCCGGAGGCAGCTCTGAAAAACAGGATTACGTGACTACATTATATCCCCTGCTGAATTTAAGGGAACTGTCAAGATTCATGGACAACATGTTCCCTGAATATATTATTCCTGAAAATATGCATCCTCTGCCATTAAGGTCAAGGAAACGCTATATTATACGCTTACTGGTTCCGGCTATTGTTATTGTTTTATTGCTCCAGCTGGTTCCCTACGGATGGGTCTCCCTGCTAGTCCTGCCCCCTACCTTCCTATTGGGGCTTTCCCGCTACAATACAGGAGGAACTGCCATCCTGGAAAAACAATTAACGCTCAGATTCCGCAATATCCACCGCTATCATGTATTCGTATTGAGAGACCATATCCAGACTATGCAGATAAGTTCCAACCCTTTCCAGCGCATGAGTGACTTGGACACAATCGGGATTTCCGTATTATCATCAAGAGGCGGAAACCGATTTGCACTCGCTGATGTTGACAGAGAGGAAAGTGGGAAAATCTGGAACTGGTTTTCCCGCAACTAAACACGATCCACATTAGAGACCCAGCAGGGATAATCCCAACGAGAAGCAGCTGCTTATCAGCTCCAGTGGAACCATTCCTGAAAAAGTTATTCTTACATGCATATACGAAGCGATGGAAGTTACATTGAACCAACAATTTTGTCAATTGTTGTAATATCAAGGGGTAAATCAATGACATCATAGTAAACTTCATCAACTTGCATAATTTTAGAATCTACAATAACTATATTTGAGATTTTACTGGAACCACTGTAAAATTTTATTGAATAACGATACCCGAACATAGGCTCTTGATTACCTTTTTCTTCCAATGAATACCTATCAAGTTGACTGATTAATTTTTCTATTTTTACTCTATCATTTGTTGTACTCAAATCTCCACTCATTCCATTCCTGACGGAAACTTTTGTGATTATATGCTGATCGATATCTGTCAGTTCAGTGACTTTTTTTTCTTCAGTTTGATTTGATATACAACCAGAATAAATTACTGTGCTGCACAGGATTAAACATAAAATTAAACTGTTCATTATTTTGCTCATTTTAAATCCCCAAAAATAAAAAAGAAAATATTCTAATAGAATATTTTCAGGAAAATTATTCGATCCACACTTGGTTAATAAGATAGTCACCAACAAGAACATTGATATTGTTATCTCCCCACCCATTATTGACCACGATATACGGTTGCGGAACAACATATGGGACATCCTGTACAAAGTATCCATGTGCTATTATCCAATGGTCATCAAAAGTTGGATGATTATTAGTCGAAACATCGACAGGTTTATCGTCATCTATGAGAGACATTAATTTACTGTAATCGAAAGCAATTGCGTAAGCACTGTACTCATTAGCAAGATTTCTATCTTCAATATAACTGTTCAATCCATTCCTTAATTGCCATGCATACGTCCCACTATTATCAATATAACCATTGGTTATAAAATCTAGCAAATCATTCTGATTTTCATAACCGGAGGCTACAAAATCATTATCAAGGTAATCATCCAAATAAATTAAATTGATTCCAGCAGCAATTGGACCACAATAAATATTGTTGTCTTCCCAAGTCCTTAATGAATGGCTCAAAATACCACTTGCACCCGAAAGTAATTGAACATTAGAAGTTTCCATAAATATCTTCTTCAATTCAGAGAGTCTCTTAGATTTATTCACCCTTTCCTTTTTGTAAATGTAAGCAGTTTTGATTCTTTCACTTTTTAGTTCTCCTTCAACATAAGCAAGGGGTCCATTGTAGTAATAGTTTTTATTTTTGTCAACAAATGGATTTTCGCTTGTCATTGAATATTCAGGCACAGATAAATCGTTTACATTAATAATGATGTAACCTTCATTATTTACCGAAAAAGCAACAGCTTCAACATTACCTTCCAGATTCTTCAATGGAATTGAAGAAGTCAATTCTGCAGAATAGCCCATTTTTTCTAGGAATAATTTACCATATTCTTTTTCAATACTGAAATCAATATTTTCAGCCTTTACTCCCACATTTTCATTTGCTTGAGCACTCACCGTAGGCACAAATGCCATGCTCACCAGCAACATTGCAGTTAGTATTATACCCACTCCAGATTTTGCATTTATTTGCATTTATTTTATCTCCTGATTTATTCAGTTCAGGAGGCAAAGCCATGCTTATATAGCGTAAAAAACAAACCTAGCTTTGCCTCAGGGCACTGGGGTTCAGCCATCACTGCTAGGTCAAACTGAACCCCAAAATATCTTCACGATATTCTAAAAGAGAGTTTTTTTATTACTATAAATATTTTATGACCATATCATCAAACTGAAGGTGAACAAAATTAAAAATAGAGAAGATATGCAGGATTACCTGAGAGTGACTGAAATAATCGACTGGAACCACCCAGAGGTACTAAAAAGGCAAAGGAGCTTGCAGCTGATCATACTAGATTCGGTTGAAATATCCAGACACTGTTTTGAATGGGTGCGGGATGAAATACTGCACAACAATGATTACAAAATGAATCCTGTTACCTTAAAAGCCTCAGAAGTTCTGGAACACGGTACAGGTTACTGCTATGCTAAAAGCCACCTGATGGCAGCCTTTTTGAGGGCAAACTCCATTCCTTGTGGAATTTGTTATCAGCGTTTGAGCAGGGATGATAACGGGGAACCGTTCTGTCTTCACACTCTTAATGCCGTATATCTTCCTTCCGGTGGATGGTATCGCATTGATGCAAGGGGTAATAAAGAAGGAGTTGATGCCTGATTAACACCCCCTGAAGAACAACTGGCCTTTGGGATAAAATTCGAAGAGGAGGCAGATCTGCCTGAAATCTGTCCAGACCCGCTTCCTGTTATCGTTGAGGTGTTGAAAAAATACACCAGCTATGACGATGTTGCCGAAAATCTGCCAGATATACAGCTAATACAAAAAAAAGGAATGTTGATGATTTGAAATTCTTACAATCCAAACCTTATCATCAAATTGTTAAAACAGATGCTCACAAGCACAAGTTCCTATCAAGAGGCGGAAACCGATTTGCACTCGCTGATGTTGACAGAGAGGAAAGTGGGAAAATCTGGAACTGGTTTTCCCGCAACTAAAGTTACCTATAATATTGGTAATATACCGGGACCACAGTTCCTGTTCAAATGAAGGGATTCTACAGAGATTTATCTTTTAGATGAATATTAACCCAAGTGATGAATCTTCATTATGATTATTAATTTATAGAATACTGTACATAAGAAGTTGCAATGTGGGGCTCACTTGAACCTTGTAAGAACCGTTGAGTCCCACATGTACGCTCAAAGGCATCGCTAAGTTTGCTGTTTATACTACATAAGCGTAGCTTTGCCTCTGGAGTAAACAAACGAGGTAAACAAAGAATGAACAAAAATAGATTAGCTGGAATGGGCCTGTTGCTTATGACATTGCTGTTAGTAAGTATGGCTTTTGTATCTTCTGTGAGTGCACAAACTGATTCATTGAGCAAAAATAATTCGATTGATAACCAGAGCCTCAATAGAAACATCGTTTTAGATGCAGATATTGATATCTATCCTGACACGTATTCTTACAACAAGTATGATTATGGAACAATTAATGTAAACATCGATAATTATGTACTTCCTGGTGGATTTAGCAACTATTTTTTAAAAATACCAGACGGTGTCGAATATAAAGAAGTATACGATGGCAAAGAGCCAGACAACGTATATTATCTTGGAAATGGCGAATCGACTATTATTCCAGAGTGGGGAAGTGTTAATGGACCTGCTACAGTATTATATTGGATGGACCTTCATACATTTGGATACGATGAAAATATGAAGGTAAAAGTAAAATTCAATAGTATAGATGACTTTGAATTTTATGCCGGAGATTCTGCAACTGAAGCAATAACAGGAGCTACAGCAACTGATAATGATAGGTTTACTGTAAACGTATCTTAATTGAAAAATATAGAATGGTCTAGTTTAATATGACCATTCTATATCTCTTTTTATATATTTAGTTGAAACACAAGATTGTCTATCCTATTTAATCTATCTAAAGTTAAACAATTTTTTATTCAAATGTTAGTAGCACAATAACCAAATATCCTATTTTTCTCTCATTATTTAAATACCAAGTCTTATCATCAGGTTATTAAGGCCCGCTTCAATAATATCTCTGGGATCAAGTCCTGTTATAGTCACGACTACATATAGTGCAATTATACTACCGATTACACTTCCAATATTTGCAAGACCAGCTACTAATATTACCCTGAAGAAATTATTCTTCTTCATTTCACTGAAGGTTTCAAGCTTCATTATTTCCTTGAGATCATCGGTCGTGGGATGGCGCTGTTTTGCTTCCACAATACCTGCAAACCAGCCTGCAGCCATCATGGGATTCAAGGAAGTCAGCCAAGCCACACCAAAGGATGTTGCAATCGAATAGGGGTGGCCACCTGCAATAATCGTTCCTAGAGCACTGAGTGTACCATTTATTGCAAACCACCACCCAAAAGCAATCAATAAAAGTTCGATAGAAGTACCTGAAATGATAAGCAAAAGGAAGATAGCAAGTGCCAGAGCCACGATACCGATACCGAATACCTTCATCAAACTAAAGCGTTTCTTGGGCAGGGTTACCAGCGAGGATAACGGGGGTATGGTCCTGGGGTCGGAGAGATATTTCTCGATACCACTCCTGTGACCCGCACCCACAACAGCCACTATATTCTTACCGCCACCTGCAGCCGTTCTTGCCAGACTGCCTGCAATGTAGGCATCCCTTTCATCAATAAGTACTTCTGCAGCACTGGGGGAGGTATGACGTAATTCCTCGATCAGGACTGTAACTGTATCCTGTTCGGTGATATTATCGATATCGATCTCATCACCGCCTCCAATTCCCAGAGCTGCAGCTATCAGGGTTCCTATCATTTTTGTTTTTTCGATCAAACCCATTTTTCCCCAGAAACGCTGGAGAGTTACCTGGATATCACGGTCTACAAGGGCAACATCCGCCCCAATTTCTTCTGCTGCTTCAATAGCAGCTAACATTTCAGCACCGGGCTGTACTCCCATTTCCTTGCCTATCCTTTTCTGGACATGGGCAAGCAGCATATGGACCAGGAAAAAATAGACCTTACCCTCTGCAAGCAGTTCCTTAACAGATATATCCGAGGTTTGGGTCTTACCTTTAAGGGCATCATAGCGGCCCTTGCACAGTTCAACCGCAACTACATCAGGTTGCTGGTTGTGAATTGTCTCCTTTACTTCACGGATACTTTTTTCCGAAACATGGGCCGTTCCCACCAGGCTTATCCTGGAAGGAGCAGGAGCCACATTTTCAGAAGTGGAATCTGTTGAAAAATCGTGTTCCTGAACTTCAGAAGAGCTGGTGGTGCTTTCATAGTTATAGCTCATGGTGTCCTGCCGGGAATCAGTAATATACGGGTCATTAGCCATTAAAATCCCTGTTTTACTCACTTAGAAGTGTCATTGTATGCATAAGGTCTGTTCTTGAAAGGATGCCGATAACCTCTCCATCTTCCATTACCACAAGGCGACCCACATTATTATTGTTCAGGACTTTGAAGGCTTCCGATGCATTATCATCAGGTGAGATAGTAACCACATCTCTTGTCATCACATCGGAAACGAGGGTACTTATCCTGTCCAGTTGCGTTACCTTATGTACATCCGTAAACGTAACAATACCTTTTAAAACATTGTGCTGGATTACGGGATAACCCATGTGTTTATGCTCAAACATGAATTGTACGAGCTCTTCCAGGTTCATCTCAGGAGAAACTGAAATAATATCACTGCTCATCACATCCTTTACCTTGACATTTTCAAGGGTACGGGTAACAGCAGTGGAACGTTCCTCTCCTGAGGCTCCCATATAAACAAATACCGCAATCAACAAAAGCCAGGGATTCCAGGGATTGGAAAGAAGACCCAGAAGTGCCATCAGAAAAGCAAAAAATTTACCGACATTCGCTGCGTTACGGGTTGCCTGTATATAATTCATATTGCGGGCAAAAAATGCACGCAAGATCCGGCCACCATCCATGGGGAAGGCAGGAATCAAGTTAAATGCCCCCAACACAATATTGATGGAAGCAAGGATATACACAAGACGATAAGGTATGGTATTAGAATAACCTGCAACCACCATATCTATCACAAAATTTAATCCAAACAGGATACCACCAATCAAAAAACTTACAAATGGTCCTGCAAAAGCCATCTTAGCTTCCTGGCCGGGTTCACGGGGCATCTCTTCCATGGAAGATACACCGCCTATCAAAAAAAGGGTGATATTATCTATCTTAACCCCATATTTTTTTGCAAAATAGGAATGACCCAGCTCATGCAAGAGTACACATGTAAAAAGCAGAATCGTTAACATGAGAGACAGACCGTAACCCAATACGGCAGGCTGGACATCTGCAAATCCAACGGGTTCGGGTACACTTGAAAAAACAAATGCAAAGAGAAACAGTACAATAAGAAAAGTAATATGGATCAATATAGGAATACCCATTACAGTACCGATTTTGAAAGAAGTTTTCATAACTGAACCTTTTAAAGTTCCTATTATTTAGTTATTTAGTTTTAGTGATGTAAATGAGTACCTGACGAATAATACTTTCACACCGCTTGGTTTCAAGATATATACCCCTGGAGACCTATTGGGAAATAGTCACGGATTCGATGGGCACACGCCTTTACAAGTTTCAAGGCTAGGTGCCATCGATCATCCCCTCAACCGTGATACCAAGCACCCTTTTTATTTTTTTATTTTCAAGATTGGTTTACAACTGCATCCAGATCCGCAAGAAACATATCTATAATCTCATTATCCAGATGGGGCATGATAACCAATCTTAGTGCCTGCGGATTTCTCGTAAGAGAAACACGCCATCCAAAATCCTCGTAAAGTCTGTTTTGGATTTCAACTGGTGACTCTACATCCAGAGCCACGATATTCATCACCGGTTCTATCACCGGCTGGATTCCTATATTCCTAGCTCCTGCAACAAGCCTGTCAGTCATATCCATACATCGTTTTACGATGGCACCATAACCTTTCCTTCCAAGATGGCGCATAACTGCGTAAGTGGATACTACAGCTGCTCCACTACGGGTACCTGTGAGGGAATACTGACTGCTTACAGTAAGATAAGGGGTCTTTACCGCCAGATTGTCAAGATCAAGACTGTGGCGCAGAAGCAATCCTCCTGAAGGAATGGTACTTAGACCCATTTTGTGGGGATCTATTGTTACAGAAGATACACCTGCGATTTCAAAATCAAATTTATATTTAGGTTTGAGGAAAGGCAGCACAAAGCCCCCGAAAGCCGCATCTACGTGGAAAGGTAAACCCTTTTCGATAGCTATGCCAGAAAGGGTTTCAAGAGGATCTACCTGCCCAAACTCGGTAGTACCAGCTATACCCACCAATCCTACGGTATTGCTATCTATCAGGGAATTAACTGCATCCGGATCCACCTGTAAATTGTCAGAAAGAGTCGCTCTGCGTATATCTATACCTGAAAGATCACCAACCTTATCAAAGGAAAAATGAGCTGAATCAGGAACAACAATGTTAGGATTTACAATTGATTTATTACGATTACGCATAGCTCTTACAGCCTGGATATTTGATTCAGTACCTCCTGTACTGATATAACCACAGGCATCCGGAAGATGTAACATATCACCCAGCATCTTTACGACCTGTTCTTCCAGTTCAAAGGTTCCCTGAAAAAGACCTGGATCTCCCATATTAGCTTCGATGAAAGTACAATGAGCATGCTATGCTATTTCATGAGGATAGGTGCACATGGAACTCAGAACTTTCCTGTAATCACTATCCCTGTTTTTTTTTTGAGATAATTCCTTTAGAACTGAATCTCTTGTGATGCCATTGTTATACATGGGAATCCTTTTCCTAGAAGAGCTTTTTAATTATAATCGTTTTGAGTTAGATTTGATTTTCAGATTTTTAAAATTTCAGGAATTGCTAGAGGGGCACCCCATAGTTTCTATTGGAAACATAGTTCAATTTGAAAAAAGGGATTTTTGTAAAACAAAGTTTTATATACTAAAACCTCTCTACTTACACTGCTATATTTTTTCAACATATTAAAAATATGTATTTCATATTTTTTCCTTATCTCCAGTTGAAACCATAGGGTCTCTCCCCTTTATAAACTTTCCAAGCGAAACAAAGGGGGTCTACCTTTTTTGTCGTTTAAACATTTCTAATATCAATCCAGAATATTTAATTTATTTTATAGGTGCAGTTGAAACAAAGGGGTCTTTACCATAACTGTTAAGAATAGATACCTATATTTCCATTAGAGTACTAACAGAGGAAAAATTACGTCCTTTTGCATATACCAAATATTGCTAAGAGGAGGTACCCGCTTTGGTTTCAATCTACTAAAAAAAACGATTATACGGTATTGGCATATTACAAATCGAAGGTGTTTGGATGGATAATGGTTCACTTGATGGGTTATTTGAAGAGTTATTGGAGACAGAATCCCTTTTTAAGAATAAGGAAGTGTTGAGACCTGCGTATACACCGGAAAATCTTCCTCATCGTAGTAACCAGATAAATAATATTGCTACGGTACTGGTATCAGCTTTGAAAGGTCATACACCTTCTAACATTCTCATTTATGGAAAAACAGGTACAGGTAAAACTGCTGTTGCTAGATATGTGGGTATTGAACTTGAAAGGAAAAGTGATCATCTCAATGTACAATGTAATGTGCTGTACATAAATTGCGAAGTAATAGATACACAGTACAGGTTACTGGCTAATCTTGCAAAACAATTCGGTGAAGATGTCCCTATGACAGGATGGCCTACAGATCAGGTCTTTTTCCGATTTAAAGAGGCAGTGGATACCCGCAAACAGGTAATCATAATAATTCTTGATGAAATTGATAAATTGATAAAAAAAGGGGATGATGTCCTCTATAATCTTTCCCGGATGAATACGGATCTTAAAAATGCCCGGGTAAGCATGATAGGTATTTCCAATGATCTGAAGTTCACTGAATTTCTGGATCCACGTGTAAAAAGTTCTCTGGGAGAGGAGGAAATTATTTTTCCACCCTATGATGCCGAACAGATAAGTGATATTCTCAGGCAGCGTGCTGCTATTGCTTATAAGGAAAACAGTATGGATGATATGGTAATTCCTCTATGTTCTGCTTTTGCGGCACAGGAACACGGGGACGCACGGCGTGCTCTTGATCTTATGAGGGTTGCCGGAGAAATAGCCGAGCGTGAGAAGAAGAACATAATCGAGGAAGAACACGTCAGGCAGGCTCAGGAAAAGATCGAAGTGGATCGTATAGTGGAAGTTATACGCACTCTTCCTACCCAGTCCAAACTAGCTCTCTATAGTGTAATGCTGCTGCGCAATAATGGCCACCGTAATGTGACAACGGGTGAGGTGTATAACGTTTACAGGCAGTTATGCCGCAATGTTGATACCGATATCCTGACCCAGAGAAGGGTCACCGATCTCATCTCAGAACTTGATATGCTGGGTATCCTCAATGCTATAGTCGTGAGCAAGGGCAGATATGGCCGTACCAAGGAAATTATATTGAGTGTGCCTGTTGAAAGCACCAAAAAAGTATTGCTTGAAGATTATCGCCTCAATATGCTGGCCGATTTTAAACCGGTATTGACAGCCCAGATGCATCTTTGAAACGGAATTATTGAGATACTTTGTTGTTAAGTATGTGATTCCTACAGATAACTACAATTTGTATTTCTAATTGTAGATTATCAAGAGATTCCTAGTAGCCTATCCAGATGACATTCTGTGATAGGTATGCTAACATTATTGATCAATGTCAGTATAAAAAGTTTAAATTTTACAAATTGCTTATTTCTTCAAGGAACGCGGGTCTGTTCTTAAATTCAAATTTCAAAGCATTTAACCTTTCATCCCACATAGACCTTTCCTTTAATATGTCAATGTATATCTCCTTGGCCTTATCCAGATAGGTATTTGCAATCCTGTAAGTTTTCCTGTTTCCTCCCGGGATGTTACAGTAGGCTTTCTGCCAATAGTATTCTATGACCCTTTTGGGAAATTCGTCTTTCAATTGATCTGCGAAATCATCGAGTTCATCGGACCGGAACCTCAACTGGGGATTTTCCAACCTATTTATCAGCATATCCATTACCTGATTTTTCATGCCCTTATCCATGCAGACATGCAGATAAGCAATTACATTCCTGTCCCTGAGAGATTCGAAAATACTAGGTTCGATCTTATTCCAGTCTTCAATTTTGAGATAACTTTTGATCTTCCTGTATTCTTTGTATTTATTGCCACCATCATATGCAAAAGATCTCAAAAGAGCATCTTTGGCTTTTCCATAGTTACCTTGTGACCTGTAGTAATCGAATAGTTTATTCAGCATTTCCTTTTCATCTTCTCTACGTTCCACTGCAATGTGAACAATACGTTCCACATTTACAATATCCCCAATTTCGGCAAAATGATCGAACAGGAACTCAAACAGTTCTGTAAGGCGTCCTTTTCCTTTCAACAGGCCCTCTTCGGCAGTTTCCACAGCCTTTTTAATGTTGTTATGTTCAACATAAAAACATGCCAACTGGTAGTAATCAATTCCGTATTCAAGATTCTTTGAACGAAATTCCAGATAAGCATCATTATCGTTAAGATGGTATCGAAGTATTTCAATAATAAGATTTTTATTCCAATCCGACGGGTTTTTATTAAGTTTTGCAATCAGATATCTCCATTCCTCTTCTGTTTGGCACAACTCAAAAAATATCTCTGTCAAACTGTCTTCAAAACCGGAGTTATACTTGTTATATTCAATAAATGCACTATCCATAAAAGATATCTTTGCCTCATGGGATATGTTTCCCTCTTCTATAAGTTCGGAAAGTTTATCAAGCCAATAATATGCTGTTTCCTCTTTCTCTTCCGGCCCACCGCCATACTCATTGAATTCAGAAATGATGTATCCTGCATATCCCCAGTATTCCATTAACAGGGCATTATCCAGCTGTTCAGAACTTTCCTTTTGGAGTGAATCTTCTGACAGTTTCAGTGTTTCTTTGTACCACTCCAGAATTAAATAAGGAACCTCCGGGTCATTTGATATGAGGTACTCGATCAGGTCACATCGTTGTTTATTATTCAGAGATTTCATTATTTCTTGAATATTGTGTTCGTAGTTCACTTATTATATCCTCCAAAAACATAAAAGCAGCATATCCGTGTTTTCCATCCTTCTGCTACTATCTACAATTTGTAACACATTAACAAATACTTTGATAAATAAGGATGTCATTATTAAAATATCAGGACAATAGTAACCTGATATGTCCAATATATGGAATCTTGTACCGGGCAACACCTATAATCCATTCTTCTTTTACGGGAGAAAGATAACTGATCTGACCCTGCTGGTCATAGTAGCTATTTGTTTTCGTATTATCCCCTTTGGTTATGTAACCTTCATGTGGAGCTTCGGGTCCCCCTTCCCACATTGGTTCGCCTTCTTCAACAAAATACATAGCCCTGTGGATTACCGGGGTCACCCCCTTCTGGCCGTAGGGTCGGTATAAGATGACATCTCCTTTTTTTCCAAATGAGATATAGTCCGCAGGTGCATTCCGGAGTGTTTCTATCTGTGTCCTGTCCAGATCTTCGATAAAGATTATGTCTCCCCTGTACATGTGGGGTTCCATACTTCCCGACTCCACTGCAACCATTGGAGTCCATAACCCGAAAAATAGCTGGGAGAGGACGCCGATAAGTGCAAGAATAACCAGTACTGATAAAGCGTCACGGATGATTCCCACCCAAAAATTATCGCGGTTTTTAAAAGTATCAATTATTTCCCTGATATCCATGAATATTTCTCCAAATTGACAAACCAAATTTGTCTGTATCAAGTTAAACTTATTGGTTTATTTCTAGTAGAATAATGTTTACCAAAGTATTGTTATACAGGAAAATTCTTGTAACTACATTATCAATACAGAGGTCTGTAATGCAAGAAATGTCTCTTCTCTCCGATTTGCTTGAAGCAGGCTACCAGGTAAGCCCTCAGGCAGCCGAGCTTATAACTTCTCACAACAATCCTCGTGCTCTTATAAATCACATACTGGGAAGTGTGGATGATTCTGTATTTGTAATAGATGTTGAGGACATTGATTTCACGGGATTTGAAGAAGTAAGGGAAGCAGAGATTCCATGCAAAGAATCTGTTGCAAATACAAATTCTGCAAATCCTATTTCGGTGCTTTGCGATATAACCGATTGTTCCACCTGTGTGGGGGAATACATGGAATTTGTACAGTATTTCCGCAACCGTTACAGCCGGCTGAGTGAGATGATCCGCGGCAGGGTCAATGCCAGACCCATGGAAAGCCTGAAAGGAAACAGACGTGTGCCCGGGGATGAGATTTCCATAATCGGTATGGTATCGGAGATTAAAAATACATCCAATGGTCATCGGCTGGTACGTTTTGAAGACCCTACGGGTTCCTTCCAGGTCCTTTTCAGTATGAATGATAAGGATATTTATGAGCAATCGAACAAACTTGTCCTGGATGATGTGGTGGGAGTAAGTGGCAATCTCACCAATGACGGCAAACTCCTGATAGCCAAAAAACTTGTTTTTCCGGATCTGCCCAATATGGGTTTATCTAAAAACGGTAGCCAGGGAAAAGCTCTTTTCATTTCAGATGTGCATATAGGCAGTAATACCTTCCTGCAGGAGCAATGGGACGATTTCATGACTTTTGTCAAGAGGCAATCGGAAAACCCGGAGCTTAACAAAATAGCACAGCAATTACGCTATATTGTGGTTGCCGGTGATATTGTAGATGGGGTGGGTATTTATCCAGGACAGGAAGAAGAACTTACCATACCGGATATTTATGACCAGTATGAGGAAATTGCCCACTATTTTAACCAGATACCTTCTGATATCACAGTAGTTATTGGTCCTGGTAACCATGATGCTGTGCGCCAGGCCGAACCCCAGCCCACATTCCCGGAGCGTATCAGGAAAATGTTTGATCCGAGGATAAAATTCGTGGGCAATCCTGCTCTGGTGGATCTGGATGGTGTACTTGTGCTGATGTACCATGGCCGCTCAATAGATGATTTTGTGGCGAGTATACAGGGACTCTCCTACAGTGAACCGGAAAAAGCAATGCTGGAAATGGTAAAGCGTCGCCATCTATCCCCTACCTATGGCAGCAGGGTTTCTATAGCCCCGGAGAAGACTGACCATTTTGTGATTGATCACATACCCGATATACTGCATTGTGGACATGTCCATACCGTAGGGGTGAAGCAGTACAGGGGGACCCTGCTTATCAATTCAGGAACCTGGCAGGACCAGACCGAATTCCAGAAGCGGGTGAATGTGGTACCCGAACCTGCAAGGGTGCCGGTGGTTGATCTTGCCACTTTCCAACCGACCATGCTGCAGTTTTGAACGTGCATTTTATATAATGCCAGTTAAGAGTTAGTCCGGATGGCTTCAGATTTATTACCTGATATTGATACATTAATAAAAAAACAGGGATACAGACTTGCAGGATCCCATTCAGCTGTCAAAACATGTCTGTGGATGAGAAGGGCTGTGCGTGAGGAAGGAGAATGTTATAAAGCCCGTTTTTATGGGATAGATTCCCACAGATGTTTGCAGATGACTCCTACCCTGTGCTGTAACCAGCGTTGCCTGCACTGCTGGAGGCCGGTTGAGCTTGATGTCCCAACTCCCTCAAAATGGGATTCTCCAGTGGAAATAATGGGGTCTTCAATAGAAGGTCAGCGCAACCTCATTTCGGGTTTTGGAGGTTTTGCCTCAAGAGAATTGTGGAAACAGGCCAATGAACCCGCACATGTGGCTATCTCCCTATCCGGTGAACCCACCCTTTATCCTTATCTTGATGAACTGATCGAAGAATTTCGCAGCAGAGGCGTGAGTACCTTTGTGGTAACCAACGGCACTGTTGTTGAAATGGTCAAACGTATTAAACCTTCCCAGCTCTACATGAGCCTGGATGCTCCTGACAGGCAGACCTATCTGGAGGTTTGTTCTCCAAAGGACCCCTGCTTGTGGGATAACATAAATGAATCCCTCAGTGTCCTTAAGGATAAAGAATGCAGGACTGCTATTCGTATTACCTTAATCAAGGGTGTGAATATGTTTGATGTGAAAGGTTATGCGGACCTTATCAGAAAGGCACAGCCTGATATTATTGAAGTCAAAGCCTATATGCACCTGGGTTTTTCCAGAAACCGGCTTGAAAGGGATGCCATGCCAGATCATGAAGAAGTCTTTGATTTTGCAAATCAGCTCGGCTATGAATTGGGTTATGAAGTTACCGATCAGGTTGAAATAAGTCGTGTTGTCATGCTTTGTCGTGATGGAAAATTTATCGCTTCTAAATTACCCGTTTGACGCACTGTCATAACTTATATTTATAATAATGGCTTATATGGTAAGCCTAGAGCATAGCGAATATCCCGACATTTTGATTAATTTTTGATTATGGAGTATCCTTACAATGGCCGAACAATCTGCTCATGAAAAATATGAATTCAAGAAAAAACTTGAATCCCTCCGAAATAAAAAGGGAAGGGGTACTGAACTCATATCCCTTTACATACCGCCTGACAAACAGCTGTCCGATGTGACCTCACAGCTTAAGACTGAACACAGTCAGGCTTCCAATATAAAATCCAAGGTCACAAGGACCAATGTACAGTCTGCGATTGATTCGCTGCTTTCCCGACTTAAATATCTCAAGATCCCGGAAAACGGTATCGTCTATTTTACCGGAGCTGTGGATGTAGGTGCGGACAAAACGAATATGGAAACCACGATCATAAAACCTCCACAACCTCTTACCATCTACAAGTATCACTGTGATTCTTCCTTTTTCCTCGAACCGCTGGAAGGTATGCTCAAGGAAGCCAAGACCTACGGTTTGCTTGTGCTTGACAGAAGGGAAGCCACAATTGGTTTACTTACAGGTAAACATACCGAATCCTACCGAAATCTTACCTCAACGGTGCCGGGTAAACAGAGAAAAGGTGGTCAGAGTGCTCAGCGTTTCCAGCAGTTGAGGCTCATAGCTATACATGATTTCTACAAGCGTATAGGAAATGCAGCCAGTGAGATCTTCATGACGGTTGATATGAAAGATTTTGAGGGAATATTGCTGGGTGGGCCTTCCCCGACCAAGGAAGAATTCCAATCAGGAGAATTCCTGCATCATGAGCTGCAAAAGAAAATACTGGGCCTCTTTGATGTGGCCTACACCGATGAATCAGGATTGCAGGAACTTGTCAATGCCGCAAGTGAGCGACTGCAGGACCTGGACCTGATGGTGGAAAAGAACCTGATGCAAAAGTTTTTCAGGGAACTGGTATCTGATTCCGGAAAGGCTGCCTATGGTGAGGAAGTAGTGCGTCAGAACCTGATGATAGGGGCCGTGGAAAAACTGTTGATATCCGAGGATCTGAGGTCTGAAAGAATTAAGGTCAGGTGCACTACCGGGGATTATGAAGACAATATAACCCGGGAAAACCAACCGGATCAGGAAAGTGTAAATGATTTTGGCAACTGTCCCAAATGTGGCTCTTCCCTGGAAGTTGTCGAAAGGATAGATATTGTGGATGAACTCTCGGAACTGAGCGATCAGATGGGAAGTGAGGTGGCTTTCATATCAACTGATTTTGAAGAAGGTGGCCAGCTTCTCAATGCTTTTGGCGGTATTGTTGCGATTTTGCGGTATAATACAGGTATGTAAGGTGATCATTTGTATCTTGAATTTGTTAACCAGGTAGTATCGGTACTGGAAAATGCCGTACAAAGAGCGGGTTTTGAACCGGTGGAGATAGCCCCCGAACCTTCCCAGCACGCAGATCTCTCTTCGAGGGTTGCTTTCAAGCTGGCCGCGGTTGTCAGGAAAAGTCCGGTGGAAGTAGCAAACCAGATCGTGGAAAATGTCCAGCTTCGAAAAAATTGTCTGATCGAAAGTATTGGGACTACCGGCCCCTACATCAATATAAAGGCCAGTAGAACCTATATTGACCGTACCTTTGAGACAGTCAGGAGCAAAAAGGAAGATTTTGGCGGGAATTTTTATTCAGGAAAAATATTGCTGGAACACACCTCTGCCAATCCCAATGGTCCCCTGCATGTGGGCCACATACGCAATTCCATAATAGGTGACACTCTGACCAGGATTCTGAGAAAAACCGGCTATGATGTGGATGCCCAGTATTACGTTAATGATATGGGCAGGCAGATTGCTATAGTCTCTTGGGCCCTGGAACATTTCGAAATGGATCCCGATCTCAAATCGGATCATGCTATTGCCAATGTATATATCAAGGCCAATGCCCGGCTTGAAGATAATCCCCAGCTGGTTGAACACATCGATAATTTGATGCAGCTGGTGGAATCCGGGGATGAGGAGGTCATAAAACGCTTTGATGAAGCCGTGGACCTTGCTGTAAAAGGTATCCGCAGTACCTTACTTCGTATGAATGTCCATCATGATTCTTTTGTTAATGAATCCGGTTTTGTCCGCTCGGGGGAAGTGTCGGATATTGTGGATAAAATCCGAAAAACCGGTCGCACTTATGTGGATGATGGAGCCCTTGTGGTGGATCTTTCCGATTACGGATTTGAAAAAACCCTTGTTGTGCAGCGCAGTGATGGTACTTCCCTTTATACTACGAGAGATCTTGCCTATCATGAATGGAAAGCCAGGCAGGCAGATCGGATAATTGATATTCTGGGAGCGGATCACAAACTTATCTCAGGCCAGCTCAAAGCCACCCTCAACGCTGTCGGCTTAAAGGAGCCTGAAATTGTAATTTTTGAATTTGTATCCCTGCCCGAGGGTTCCATGAGTACCCGGAGGGGTCAGTTCATCACCGCTGATGAATTGCTGGACAAGGTTCAGGCAAGAGCCTTCGAGGAAGTTGAAAAACGCCGCCCGGAAATGTCACCTGAATTTATGGAAGAGGTGGCCGGTATGGTCGGTATCGGTGCTGTCAGGTATGATATAATCAAGGTTTCTCCGGAAAAATCCACGGTGTTTGACTGGAAAGCGGCCCTGGATTTTGAAAAACAGGGTGGGCCCTTTATACAATATTCCCATGCCCGTGCAAGCAGTATCCTCAAAAAGGCTGGTGAGGAAGGATTATGGGATCCTGCGTCAAAACCCAATGCTTCAGTACTGACCGATGAATCCGAGGTTACCCTGATAAAACAAATTGCTTTATTTGATAAAGTATTGAAACAGGCTGCAGACGATCTCAAACCTCACATAATCGCTATTTATGGCAGGGATCTGGCGGATGCTTTCAACCAGTTCTACCGGTTCTCTCCTGTACTGGGTGCCGAAACTGAAGAACTCAGGAATGCCAGATTGGGTCTTGTGGACTGTGCCCGGATAGTGCTGGCCAATGTACTGGATACCCTGGGCATGGGTGCTCCGGAATCAATGTGACACCCATGTCTGTCCTCGAACACCTGATACTGGCCTATATTGGCCTTGCCAGTCTTTTTTCATTTGGGATAATGGGAATTGATAAGAGAAAAGCTGTAAAGGGATCTTACCGCATATCGGAGAACTTCCTTTTCACCTGCGCCTTTGCAGGGGGCAGCGCGGGTATCCTGGCAGGCATGTACATCTTCAGGCATAAGGTTCGCCGCTGGAAGTTCAAACTGGGGATTCCTGTAATCCTTATTCTGGAACTTTATCTTTACCTGAAATTCTTTTAAAATTAAAATCTAGAGGGTCCTTTTGTCAGCTTTCTTAATCTGACATCTCCGCAATATTTTTTGGATAGTAGCATCCAGATCCGGAGAATCACATTATTATGTGTTAGCTCAATGGGTAACACATGTATACATAATACCAGAGTATATATAGGAGTTAGATTATTTTACAATGTGAGGTTCAACTCAACCCACCAGAGAATAGTTGAACCCCTGTATCGCCCGAAGGCATGGTAATATTGGTTTTGAGGGTACTTAAAACTTGCTTGCTTCTGCCTCTTGGGCAAACTAAGAGGTGAATAAAATGCAAAAGAACAACAAACTTGGATTTGGACTGCTGGTCGCAATGTTGCTGGTGAGCATGGCATTTGTGCCGGCTGTGAGTGCTCAAAGTACTGATGAAGCACTAGATGATAAGATAGTACATTCACATCAAGACAAAAAATTTGTGTGTATGGTGCAAAATTTCTCAAACCCAATTTCAATAAAAGAATTAAATGGGACAAGAGAAACAGTAATCAATAATTACAGAAAAGAGAAGGGAACTGCAAACAATTCAATAATATACTCAGTACCCCAAGTTCCGGAAGGAGGGCGCATTGTAGCATACTGTTTTAGAATTAATGATGATGGAACAACAAGTCAATATGTAGGAATTGCTGGTGATGAGAAGTCCGTGTCTAAGATTCGGGAAAGGGCAAAAACGTGGTACAATACTGAAGTCTTGGAATTTGAAAAAGCAGAAACAAATATTGATTCAGAACTCATTTCCAATAACTTAAGCCCAACTTCATCCGAAAGTGGAGCGCAATGGAGTGATCCATGCAGATTCTATGATGATTATTATTTATCTCCCTATGGAGGAGTAACAAATAATTATGAATTATATTGTCTTTACAATGACGGTAGCAGTACAGTAGATTGGTTTGCTATTGTTCAAGAATTTGGACTTGAACCGGGCTATCGTGCATTTGCTCCATCTTCATGGAAAAACGATGTAGGTTATGCTAAACAAGAATGGTGCGATGGTAATTTAGGAAATCCACAATTGTACAGTTATAGGCCAAACGGACCATACACAGGACAAACATCACAAAGTGTAACTATAACCGGAGGATCTGGGGGAGTTTCGGCAGGACTTACTTGGACATATACTCAACCAGATGTATCGACAGAATGCTATAGCAGTACAAATACAGACATTGCTGAATGGAAGATTACGTGTAATAGTGATACTGCTAAGACTTCTACTGTAGGTATGAACCCGGGGAGTACATGTAGTGCAAATCAACATAGTAGTGGAAACTACAAAATACTGGATGTCAAAGGTGTAGGCATATTTAGAGAAAGTTTTCTAAGTTCTAAAATTTTGTCCACTACGTCTTCACCATACATCAGCTATAATTAAGAAAATATTGCTGCCAAAAGGCAGTAATATTTCAATTTTTAGAAATTTGGTGGCACATGGAAAAATTGAATAGGATACTATTATTAATGCTCACAATAGCTTTCCTGTTGTTCTTTTATTATGTGATTCCTGTTGAGGTGGAAGGCGTGGTTGAAACCAAAGCGATTAACGGAAGGATGAGTGGAAATACCGGAGCTACTATTTTGTTGAACAGACAAGTTCCGGGCGAACCCTGGATACTTGTAGAGGATAAAGACTTTGAGCAGTTTTTCTCTCCAGAGGACAGGAATGTCTTCATCAACGATTCATTGCACGAACAGATGGATATGAAATATGTCAGCATTGACTATATTGTTTCCATACAAGTGAGTTCTGATGATCCTGTCAATGATGTAAGAAAAGGGCAAACTTATGCTTACTATGCCAGCAGAGAAGATTTCAATATGGCAGAAATAGGAGATACTGTAAGATACAGGGTTTCAAGGTTTGAAGACTATAGAATTGAAGAAATACTGGAATCGTCCAATCGAAGAGGGATAGTTCGATGATATGGACACAAAATGCTTATAATGCGGATCCTATGGAAGAAGATGTAGATATCAAAAAATATTGGATTTATTTAAATGAAACTTTCAGAGTAGATTTGAACTCCGTATCCCCAAAGGTATGGTAATATTGGCTTTGAGAATACTTAAAGCTTGTCTGATTGTGCCTCTGGAGTAAATTGAGTGGGGATAAAGAAAGAATGAAAACATATGCAGTTAATTTTTTACATATTATTAATATATTTTAAGAAAGATTTGCATATTGGGTTTGAATAAAGATCAAAAGGACTGGTTGATATGGAAAAGACATATAAAATTGTTATAGGCTTTATATTATTACTTCTTGTAGTTTATACTTTCTTTTTGATATTAAATTATAGATAATGCGTATGGTGACAATAATTTATTATATCTTTGAAATGCGCATTCTCTAATTAGCACTGCTAAAAACAAAACCGTCTTTTTATATATCAAAAAATTTTCTATGACACAGATTGTAAATCTTGAAATTATAATTTATTCAAAATTATTCAGATATTTATCTCTTGCCTGTTCCATCGCCCTGATGTTAACAACCGGGGTCTCAGGTGCAAGACCGCAACCCGGAGCCAGTATATCCACCCCCTCCTCCAGGCATTTGAATGCTTCCTCCTCAACTTCTTCTGGTGTACTGTAAAGCAGGGTATTTGTCGTTGATATGTTCCCTATAAGAATGGTTCTTGAGCCGATCTGGGATTTTGCTTCAGCTACACTGACACTTTCCTCAATACTGATTCCTTCAAAACCACAGTTTGCCAGTGAGGAGAGAATGGATGTCGTATTACCACACATATGCATAACAACCGGTCCTTCAATGGAATGAGTAAAATGCTGATATGATGGTTTGATGAGGGTCTCGAATAACAGACAATCGAGTGTTTCCGGTCCGGCAACCGTATCATTCAGACAGATCACATCAGCTCCGGCTTCAAAAAGTAATTCTGCATACCCTTCACAAATGCAGGTTGCTTTCCTGATATACATCCTGAAGATATCAGGTTTGAAAAGAGCCCACTTCAGGTAATTCTGTCCTCCTATAAGATGGTAGACCAAAGTAGCCGGGCCTTCCATTCCTGCAATCAGCGGTACATCCGGTGCAAGGTTTTTCAACCTGCGGGTGGTTTCCAGCACCACCGTCACCCTTGCCCTGTCATAAAGATCGGCAGGAATATCGGGAGTTTCCATTTTTTCGGCAAAGGGATGGGATAGCACTTCGGGAGGCTTATTTATGGTTCCCAGGTCAACTTCACATCCGGCCGCTTCGGCAAGGACTGTCAGGCAAAAAGGGTAGCGTATTGCTTCCAGTCCCCCGATAGTATGTGCCGCCATAGAGAGTTCCGCCATCTGAAATGCGCTGGAATGAGCCTGTGGCCAGAACGCTCCGGTAGTTTCCATCAGACCGTTTGTGGCTGTCTGGGTCACCGATAGTACAGGTATTTGTCCTTCTTTTTTTCCGGCTAGAACATTGAGTAAATTTTCTCTAAGTCCAGATTGCATTTTGCTTCCCATTCTCCTACATTGAATATTGCGCAATTGTTATTAATGAAGCTTGCTCATTGGAAAGCATGACTGAACTGATTTTCGATGATATCGGCAGTTTCCCCCTTCAAGGAGGAATAAGTGCAGAGTGGTTAAGAGAAGCAATACCCGCACATGAACCTGCGGCTTTTGATGTCATCAAATCCACATTCCGGCAAAAACTGGATGCCGGTGTGGACGTTGCAACCTATCCTCAGTTTCAGGATATGAATAAGCAATTCCTTTCAGTTCTCAATGATCCTGAATGTATAGAGGGACCCTTTGACGTAAAGACAAGTTGCGCGAAGATTATTGAACTTGAAGCGATTGAAAAAGCTGCAGAAGAGTATCAAGCGGAAACCGGTACAAAACCCGATGTCCGTGTGTGTGTGACCGGGCCACTGGAATTATACTTGCAGGAATTCGGTGGAACTTCTTATGATGATATACTGGAACTCTTTGGACAAAGCATTGACAAATTTGTAACCAATGCCATTGATGAGGCATCCAATTTCAATGTACATACCGTATCCATTGATGAACCCAGTATTGGTATCAACCCGCAGGTCATGTTTGATGATGATGAGATTATAAATGCACTGGAAAAAGCCTCTGCAACCGCTTCCCACAAGGGAGTGGACGTAGAGATCCACCTGCATTCCCCGCTGTACTACGAGCTTGCCTGTCGTACATCAGGTATCAATGTAATTGGTGTGGAATCAGCAGCCAATCCCACCTATCTGGAACTTATTGATAAAAAAGTCCTTGAGGAAACAGATTCTTTCCTCAGGGCCGGTGTGGCACGAACTGATGTTTTCAATCTTGTAGCCACTCTCAATGAAAAATATTCAACCAATGCCTGGCAGAAGCCTGCAATGCTCCAGGAACTGGTAACTAACATGGAAACTCCCTCTATCATCCTCAAGCGTCTGGAACATGCTTATGGAATATTTGGGGATCGGGTCAAATATGTCGGGCCGGATTGTGGCCTGGGTTCCTGGCCGACTCCGGAAATAGCTTCCACCCTGCTTGGTAATGTAGCAGAGGCTCTTGATACTTTCAGGAATTGAGCAATGAGGATACAAAGGGCTCCACGAATGAAAGGGCCCGGGTAATTATGTGGGGTGTAACCTGCGTCTCTATGAAAGCGGTTATCAGAAGCAACAGTACAAATAATAAGTAAATTTTCCAGAATAAGGCAGAAAACAGGATTGTTCCTGTATTCCTCTCTTCTGTTGCTATATCGGCCTGCAGGTTCGCTATATTATCGGAGACGAAAAGATTTTTGTCCCTTACAAGTCGGCAATTGGAATCTGCAATTACATACCCGATAGAAGTACTGGCAAGAATGACTGGAATTTCGATTATCCCGTGGGGCAGGATTGCGGATATGAAAAAAGTAATATTATAGACAGCTCCACCCACAATTCCATTGATTCCGGCCAGCTGGTAGCCCGAAAAAGCTCCGTTGAATAGGTGGAAAGCAAAAAGCATTCCCAGAATGGCCCCGTTGGCGGCTGCTACGAGGAGGGGAACTGAAAATGGGACTATTGCTGCAAGTAGCTGGAAATGATACCTGCTGTAGCCTGTATAATTCCATACTGAATTTTCTGCTGTTTGGGTACTGATGGGCCGGAATCCAAAAAAGCGCTCAGCAGGCCACTCCAGCAACCTGTAGATCGGATAGAGTCCTTTTTCCATTGCAATGGAGATTTTTGCATAATTGTGATGCTGCCTGCGGGATGTGATATCTTTCAACAGGAAGCGGTTGAAATAGACAAAAAGTGCAGTACCTGCCGAAGCGGTAAGGACAGCGAGGCTGTTAAACAGGAAGATTGACCAGGTAATTCCCACGTATCCTGCGCCCCGATGGACTTTTGAGGTTGCTGCGGATGTGGCTCTCTCAATAGTCTCATTTATAGTTACAGGTTCTGCCAGGGTCGTCATAATTGCATAAGTTGCCAGTGCCAGTAAGGCTGTCAATGTGGCTGAATAGATGAATATTTTCAGACACCACAGAAAAGCAGGCCATTTTATCAGGATAACTGGTTTGGATGACATGTTCCGACCATTCTTGGTGACGTTAACTATAACTTTAATATACCTCTGAAGTATAATATTAATTCAGATTAATATAACATAATGTGTGCATTGAATACCTAGAAGCTTTATTGCATATATTATTTGAGGGTAGTGATGAAGGCAGAGACTGGAATTGAAGGACTTGATGAACTGATAGGAGGAGGTTTGCCACAGGGGCGGGTCTATCTATTGAATGGCTCCCCCGGAAGTGGTAAAACTACCTTTGGTATGCAGTACCTGATACACGGGGCGTCTTTCGGGGATGCTGGTCTCTATGTCACATTGATCCAGAATTCCGAACATATTATAGCCGATATCTCTACTTACTCCCTCAACCTGCCGGCCCTGATGAAAATGAAAAAAATATTCTTTGCAGATCTGGGCCCGGAGATGGAATACGGGTACATGGATGAATTAAAGGAAGTCATAAATCCAGAATCCAACATGAATCCCTATCCTGTGGAAGGAGAGCCTCCCTCTGCTTCAACTGTTTTCAAGGAAATAGCTGCACATGTAGCGACCAATGATATCAAAAGGGTTGTAGTTGACCCTCTCTCATCCATACGTTTTTCCAATCAGGACAAATGTCTGGAAAAAATGGAAATGGCACGGTTTTTACGCAATCTACAGGGGCTGGGTTGTACTACTCTTCTTATAGATGACAACCCCACTCCCGTGTGTGTATCTTCCGAACATTTCGCTGCCGATGGTGTGATATTGTTCCATAACCCGTCTTCAGATGATGAAGATCGCTCTCTCCAGATCGTAAAAATGAGAGGTGTGCCTCATCCCGTATCCAGACAGGCTTTCCGGTTTGGGGAAAAAGGCATTGAGGTACTCGGCAGAAGATAATTACTCTTTTACGAAGCCATAACCTGTAAACCGCTGTTTTGCATCCAGGTTCGTGATTATGAACCTGTCCTGCTGCCTGTAGGCTATTTCACGGGAGCCATTCAAATGAAGTGTGCATTGCTGACTGGCATTTACCTGCTCGGCTTCCTTTCCATCAATTTCGATCTTCTCAATACGCATGGGTGATGACTGCAGGCCTGTGAAAATATGGGGTACATCGGATATCTTGAGAGGAGAAGCAAAGGAGGAAAGGGTACATTCCAGTACAAGGGATTCAGCAACCTCCTCTTTTTCAGAAATAATGAAACCTCTTTCAATATCCTTTGACTGGACACCCTTAAGGGCAAGGCCGACTCTGGCACCTGCAGGAGCGTTTTTTACATCTTCATCATGCATCTGGATAGACCTGACTTCCAGGGGTTTGTCTGCAGGATAGGCTGTCAGTTTTTCTTTTGCATTCACCGTACCCTGTTCCACAATTCCCAGTACCACACAGCCAATTCCCGTGACATTGAATGACTGGTCAACAGTTATACGGACTGGGTTATCGTTGAGCTTTTCATATTCGGAATTGACCTGCTCGTCAAGTTCAAAGATCTTTTCCTTGATCTCATCCAGACCTTCGAAGGACTCGGTGGACAGGTTTACAAATTCCCAGTTTGCCAGGGTGGTTGGGGACAGGATTTTCTGCAAGTTTTTCTGCAGCTCTTCCTGGGCGTAAGGGTATGAGGTATCCGCTTTGGTGAGTACGACAATCCCGTGCTTGTACTGCATGAGGTCCAGGGCCATGATACATTCCCCTGCAAAGGCATCAGGGCCTTGCGGTGGAATACAGAGCAGGGCTATGTCGGAAAGTTGCAGGGCAGTGACAAGAGGTTTGACGGATTTGGGGTAACCATTGGCATCGATGGTTGTCATCACCACATCGTTCTTGGCATAATCATACATGGTGATATCTGCAGCTGTGCTCTTTTTACCCAGTTTTGCCGCCAGGGAAGTCCTGCCGCTTCCCTCACTTCCGATAATTGCGATTTTAGTCATTGGTACACCTGTGCACTAACAGGGGCTTGGTGCATAAATGTGTTACTTCACCAGAGGTTGCCTTCCCACATTGATTCGGTTTTGTCGGTGGTACTCTGGTTGAGTTTTTGCAGTTTAACCATAAGTTCCCCTCCTGAATACCCCACCTGGTCAAAAATAGCATCTATACCAAGCCGGCGGAAATATTCCTCAAATTCCTGCAGGGTTTGTGGATTCTGGAAACGCAGGGTAACCTCATCATAGAGTTTTTCACCCTTGCCAACCCTTCGGACAGAATCGGCCATAGGAGAGATGATGCTTCTGCCAAGCCTTAAGCATCGTTGATCCATTGTCTCTTCGTCCTCATCCCATTCCACGGTCTGGAAACCTTCCCTGACTACCCTGGAATACAGGTAATCCCGTCCCACCTCGTTGTAGAACTTGAAAGCATGTTCAAGATCGGCGCAATTACTCTGAGAGCATGTATATTTGATAGGTGCCAGGTCCATGTCCAAATCCTTGATGACCACCCCTTCATGTCCCATCTCACCCAGTTTTTTTATAATTTGCATAATCTTTTCAGCAGCCTCTTTCCTTGCAAACTCTCCCAGGAAAGGAACCTGCTTGAAACCAAATGAGGCGGCCAGTTCTCTTCTTTGTCTGACCTGCAGGGGTTGTCCAGTCTTTTTGTGGCGTATATCGAAAACAAAAAAATCCAATGTCTGCGTATCGTAGACCTTTTTGGAGACATAAGGATTCTCTGGTCCTGCCATTTCCCCGTGCACTACCAGGTCAGGATATTGTCTGAAAAAGGAGGTGTTTAAAAGATAATTGACCTTTTCTGTGGAATAGGGACAGATATGCCCGCTGCGGGTGAAAGCGATAAGTTTCCCTGCGTTCTCAATCACACGGACATTATAGCCGTTCATCTTTTCTTCGACTATGAGTTTATCAATTTCTGAAAAATGGTTGTTTATGGAAGGCCCAAGCAGCATTGCACGCTGTATTTTTGGGAAGCCCAGGATAAAGTCCAGTTTTCCATCGCTTTTTTGCAGGAGGACACTTCCTCTTTCTATACCTGAGACTGAAGTTTCGAACCTGAAAAAATTTGTGTAATTCCCCCAGTTTCTTGATAGGAATCTTTTTTCAAGCAGTCTTTCCAGTCTGGAGACTGACAGCCCTAAAAACCGGGCTGTCTTTTCCATATCATCTGGTTTCTCCGAACCTTTCATTCTTTGCCTTCATTTTGCCAGGGTATCAACAAGGGTGCGCCGGGTGATAAAGCCCGCGAAATCCTCCTCCAGATTGAGTACCGGTACTCCACCGATATTGTTCTTGAGCATCATATCAACCACCTCGGCAACCGGTGTGTTGGTGTAGGCGGTCTTGGCACCCATTTGCATTATATCCTCGACAATGAGGTTCTTGATTCTGGACTCCTGCTGGTTTCCGGATACAAGTTCCCGGAAGGATTTCATCGCTTTGGCAATATCCTGTTCGGTAATCATGCCCAGCAGTTCACCGCTATCCATTACAGGGAACCTGCCCATATTGTTCTCGAGTATTATGTGCCTTACATGACTTACCCTGTCGGCCGGATTGACGACTACAGGTTCCTTTATCATTATTTCACCGGCAAAACCATCGAAATACAGGTTTTGAAGGATTTCCTGGGGAGTAACCCAGCCCATTATATCCTCGTTATCGGTGACTATCAGAACCCCGCCTTTCTTTTTCATCAAAGTAATGGCATCATCAAGGTCGGTATCTGGCAGAACTTTAACGAAATTATCCGATACAGCAGTGGCCACATGAAGGGAAGAGGCAGGTTTGGCCCCCTTCTTGCGGGTTCCCAGTTCCTTGGTAAGATTTCTCATGGTCAGGACACCTACAAGCTGACCGTTGTGAGTAACCAGCAGTCTTCTTGTATCGTTCTTTTCCATTATGTCCAGTGCATGAGAAATAGTGTCTGCTTTATCTACGCTTATTGGTTGTACCATTATGTCCTTTACCTGCATAATAAACATCTCCTGGGAATTTACCTGCTTAAGCAGCCCTTATTATATCGATTCTGCTCAAGATTCCTACTATCTTTCCTTCCTTTTCGACAGGAAGGCCTGTACGATTGTTTTCTACCATTACTTTGGCCGCATCTGAGAGGTTATCTTCGATATTTACAACCCCGTCAAGTTCGACCATTATATCCTCTGCTACCAGAGGTACATCTTTTACATACCTGTATGTTTTTTCACCCCCCTGCGTGGGTTTACGTGCCATTTTGATATTCTTTGACTGCATTTTACCTTCATTATCCTCCATGGCACTAAGAGCAATATCCCTGGTGGAGATCATACCGACGGAGTCTCCAACATCGTTTATCACTATTACTTTACTGACTCTGTGCTTTTCCATTTCATCTATTACATGGTTGATTGTGTGATGGCGGTGAACCTCCACAGCGTCATCGGTAAGCATTTCGGAAATTTTAGTTGTTATGGCTTTATCTGCTACATAACGGACTACATCCCCGATTGTTACTATTCCCTGAAGCTTGTTCTTGAACACCGGCAGGTTGTTGATCTGATTTTCCAGCATTAGGTTAATGGCCTGGGATACGGATGCATCGGGATAAATAGTGATAATCGGTTCAGCAGTCATCACTATTTTTGCCGGGATCTTGTCAATAGGGCGCCGTCTCCACATTGGTTCTGCCTGTGCAAGGCGGCTGCTAATATCACTTTTTGTGATAATTCCCTTTATTTCCTCCTCTTCAACAACTATCAAAGTACTAATCTTGTGACGAAACATCAGGTTCCTTGCGTGTGATACAGGTTCCTCTGTTCCAATCACATAGACCGGAGTACTCATTATATCCGATACATTCATTTTCCTATCCTCCGTAAGAAATTTTATTGTTTGTCTGCCAGTGCAAGCAGGATATCCCTTTCTGTCAGGATTCCCTCCAGATTACCATCTTTTATTACAGGAAGGCATCCAATTCCTTTTTCAAGCATAATTTCGGCTGCTTCCCCGAGATCAGCATCCGGTATTGTCCAGATAAGCTCTTTATGCAAGAGGGAGCTAATCGGGCTGTCGAAAGCCTCGTGGATGTTACCTGTGGTGAGTTTTTCAAAAGCTTCCCCGGTTCCCAGATAATTGAGGATGTCGGAAGATGTAACGACTCCAACAAGTATATTGTTCCTGACAATAGGAACCCTTTTGAACTCATTTTCAACCATTGTTCTGGCAACATCCCAGATCGAAGTTGCTGCATCCGCAGTTTTGACATTTCTGGTCTGCCACTTTTCTACCTTTTTCCCGGTCAGCACTCCTTCTATAAAGGTAAGGAAATCCCTTTCGGTGCAGATTGCTTCCAGATGACCATCATTGTCCACTAAGGGCACGCATCCAATATGTTTGTCTATCATCAACTCAAAGGCCTTTTCAATATGGGCATCATTCCTCAAACTGTGGACATTATGCTCCATTACGTAGCGTACCTGTGCATTTATAGCTGAAAGCAGGTTTCCCTTGAATTTTTTCTCCACGAAAAGGCTTCTTTCTCCTCCACCCAATAGGTCCATTATATCCACTGAAGTGATTATACCTTCAAGTTTTGATGTTCCTGCATTGACAATAGGCATATGCTTGAAATGCATCTTGCTCATTTTTTTAATGATATCTATTATGGGAGTAGTGGGATTTGAGGAAGTTACATCTTTTGTTGCAACGGCCAGCATACTTCCCTCATGTTGGGCTATATGAGCCTTGAAGTTGACATTTCCCCTGTCCATTGTACTCTCCATACTGTAGGCCTTTGGGTCCTTGCTGATATCCGTCCCTCCTGGATTACCGGCATTTTTTTGTCTGGAACTCATTTTATCCTCTTTTTGAATACGTGTTTTATCCTTTGAATTCACCTATACCACCCGGTATAATGTGTTATATCATCTCTACAAAGCCTACTTATTCGGTATAGGCCCTGAGCAGGTCGCTTCTGTCTACAATGCCTACGGGTTTATCTTCAACAGCCACTGTTAATCTGCCGACATCATAATGCAGGATTTTTTCTGTGCATTCTTTCACGGATGTATCCTGTTTGATGCTGTAGGCAGGTGTTGACATTACTTTCTCAACTGGCTGATTGTGTATGCGGCCGTCATTTTCCCTGACTCCTATACGTGCAAACCCCGATTTTATCAGGTCTCTTCTGGTAACCATGCCCATCAGTTTATTTTTCTTTGAGACCACCGGAAGGCCTGTATAATCATTTTCAAGCATAGCAGACCAGATTTCCCCGATGTTATCTGTCGGTGTGCATGTGGTGACAGGAGAGGTCATGATCTCCCTGACTGATTTTGATAAATCCCGACTCACCATTTTGCCAAGAAGATCGGTATTGCTTACAATTCCTACCAGGTTTTGCTCAATGGTACTTTTAACCACGGGACATCTTTCAAGTTTTGCTTCCAGTAGCAAGGAAGCGGCCCTGTAAATATCAGTCTCAGGTGTTATCTGTGGGACCGGTTTCACAAAACCGGCAACAGTGACATTTGATTTTGTGGATCCCACTTTCAAAATATCCTGATCAGTGATCATTCCCGAAACCTTCCTATTGTCATTCACAACAGGAACTCCCCTTAGAAAATGATCTCTCATCAACTGGCGAGCATGGGCCACAGTGTCACTTTCGTGCAGATACACTGCGTCCCCTGACATAGTTTCATTTATCTGCGTACAAAAATCCCCCTTATTTGCGGCGTTGGTTTGATGGTTTTTTAGTCGTAGTATCCTTCTTCTTCCTTGCAGTCTTCACAGAGAGCCAGTCCGTTTACGCTTGTGAGTTCATCCACATACGAACCGCAACGCTGGCAGATTCCTCTTTCCAGATAGCTCTCTTCAGGAATCCCTGTTTCCCGGTTCATTTCAATGAGGTTCTCTAAAATAGTGTTGAGGCCCGGAGAAATTGTAAGGATATCTCTATCTGTAATAATACCAACAATATCTTCCCCCTTATTGACTGCAAGTCTACGTATATTCGACTTTACCATCAGCCTGGATGCTTCTATAACGGTAGTAGAAGCTTCTACCATTATAATCGGAGATGACATGATCTCTGTTGCCGGGACAGAGCTGGGTGTTAGGTCCTGTTTTACCACCTTGCCAACAATATCACGCTCTGTGATTATGCCAATAGGTTTACTTCCCCTGCTTATTATGACGCTGCCGGTACCTTTAGCCATCATTTCCCTGGCAACCTCAAAAACGTTGCAGGTAGCATCTATGCTTACAACATTGTGGGACATAAGATCCCCCACAGGTATTTGACTCTCGATTCCCCCATAAGACGAGTC
>Ga0247721_100054_pt1 | contig 61620 bp, 62 predicted proteins | sample MSEWel2017_08_16_FD_189089 | JGI IMG/M metagenome (GOLD analysis project Ga0247721, IMG submission 189089) | Subsurface sediment microbial communities from gas well in West Virginia, United States - MSEEL Well Study Marcellus 3H_2017_08_16 | ecosystem: Environmental > Terrestrial > Deep...
CCCGAATGGGATCTTAATAAATTTAGGAATAGAAGGAATCCCTGCAATTTTAATTGCTATTTTACTTTCATTAGCTTTTGGCTATTTTTTAGGAAACTTAAATGGATTATTAATTACCAGAGGTGGGATTCCGCCTTTTGTAGTAACCCTGGCAACCATGAAATTTTACCGCAGTGTAACCCAGCATTTTATGCAGGGATATAATCCAAGGGTGCCAATGGAGTTTTTACCTATTTCAAATTTTCAGATTGGCAGTTTTCGTGTAATGCCGATATTATACTGGCTTTTGATAGCAGCAGCCCTTTATTTTATGTCAAAACGAACGACCTTTGGCCGTCAGATAATTGCTGTTGGTTCAAATGAAAGATCAGCCAATCTTTCCGGGGTTAATGTTAAGAAAGTTAAGCGCAGAGTTTATGCTATTACAGGATTTTTAGTGGCCTGTGCAGCAATTATTCAGGTTTCCAGAATTGGATCGATGGATTATGCAAATGCTGGCAGCGGTTATGAAATGGAAGCAATTGCAGCAGCTGTAGTTGGTGGAACCAGCATGAGTGGGGGTCGGGGTACTGTTATTGGAACCCTGCTTGGTGTTTTAATTATTGCAGTGATGAATAACCTGCTTAATTTGATCGGAGTCCCCCCATTCTTAAGAGAAGCATTTAAAGGTTTGATTTTGATTGCAGCTGTACTGATGCAGAAAAAACAAAAGACAGTTTAAATAGTATGAGAAGAAAGGAGTGATTTGATGGCTAAATTGAAAGTAGGGATTATAGGTGTTGGCTTTGTAGGTGAGGCCCATATTGAAGCATTAAGAAGGCTGAGCAGCATAGATCTAGAGATTAGAGCAGTTTCAGTTGGCTCCCTCGAATCTTCCAAAGAAGCTGCAGAAAAATTAAATATACCCAATTATTATGCTGACTATGAGGAGATGCTGGCAGAAGAAGATTTAGATATAGTCCATAACTGTACCCCAAATAACCTTCATTTTCCGATTAATAAAGCTTTTATGGAAGCTGGTGTGCATGTCTTTTCCGAAAAACCACTGGTGCTAAACAGCAGAGAAGCTAATGAGCTCTTAGAAATTATAGAAAATAGAGATATTTACGCCGGGGTAAATTATAATTATCGGCATTATCCCCTGGTTAAAGAAATGAAGCAGAAAGTTAAAAATGAACTGGGAAGGCTCTTTCATCTGCGGGGTTTTTATCTGCAGGATTGGATGCTTTTTGAAGATGATTACAGCTGGCGGGTTGATCCCAAACAGGGTGGAAAATCCAGAGCTGTTGCTGATATAGGTTCCCACTTTTGCGACCTGCTGCAGTATTTAACTGATAAAAAAATCAAGCGTTTAACTGCTAAAACTGCAGTAGTTCATCCAGAAAGGAAAAAACCAGCTGCTGAGATTAAAACCTTTGCAGAGAAAAGTGATGAGCAAAAATATGAGCAGGTTACGGTTGAAACGGAAGATTATGCCTCAGTTCTTTTTGAAATGGAAGACGGAACAGCCGGTAATTTTACTGTTTCCCAGGTTGATGCCGGCCATAAAAATGATCTATTTATAGAGATCAGCGGCAGCAAAAAAAGTTTAAGCTGGTCTCAGGAAAACGCCAACCAGCTATTTATTGGTCACCGCGATCAGGCTAATCAAATTTTAAGTCGCGATCCTTCTTTATTAAGCAGTGAAGCGGCAGAAGGCTGTTATTACCCTGGTGGTCATATTGAAGGTTGGTCAGAAGGATTAAAAAATTCAATCAAAGAATTTTATAAATGTATTTTGGAGGCTGGGGATCCGGTAGATTATGATTTTGCCACCTTTGCTGATGGAGCTCTAGAAGTTCGAATCACAGAGGCAATTTTAAAAAGCTCTAAAGAAGAAAAATGGGTTGAAGTTTAAAAAAGCCTAAAAATTAAAGGCTAAAATGATAATTTTTATCTAAAGGGGTGTAGAAAATGGGACGAAAAGTAACTATTTTTACCGGCCAGTGGGCTGATTTATCATTTTCAGAGCTGGCCCAAACAATGAGTGGTATAGGCTATGATGGACTTGAGATTGCCTGCTGGGGAGATCATTTAGATGTTCAAAAAGCAGCCGAAGAGAGCTCTTATGTTGAAAAAAAGCTTGAAATACTGGATAAAAATAATTTAGGTGTCTGGGCGATTGGCAACCATTTAGCAGGTCAGTGTGTTGGAGACCGTTATGATCCAAGGCTTGATAATTTTGCTCCAGAAAAATATGCAGGTAAACCGAAGGAAATTAGAAAATGGGCAGTAGAAGAGATGAAGCTGACAGCCGTAGCTGCTAAAAATTTAGGGGTTGAGGTAGTAACAGGATTTACCGGTTCACCGATCTGGAAATTTTTCTATTCTTTCCCCCAAACTACAGAGGCAATGATAGAAGAAGGTTTTGACCAAATTGTCGAGCTCTGGAACCCAATCTTAGATGTATTTAAAGAAAATGGAGTAAAATTTGCTCTTGAAGTCCATCCAACTGAGATTGCCTTTGATTTTTATACCACTGAAAAGCTTTTAGACAAATTTGAGTGGCGGCCGGAGTTTGGAATTAATTTTGACCCCAGCCATTTAATCTGGCAGGGAATGACTCCTCATTTATTTTTAAGAGATTTTAGTGAAAGAATTTACCATGTGCATATGAAAGATGCAGCTGTTACCCTAAATGGAAGAGAAGGAATCCTGGGTTCACATCTACCCTTTGGTGACCGCCGCCGCGGCTGGGATTTTAGATCCCTGGGTCATGGTGCTATAGATTTTGATGAAATTATTAGGGAATTAAATAAAATGGATTATAAAGGACCCCTTTCAGTGGAATGGGAAGACAGTGGAATGGACCGACTTTATGGAGCGGAAGAAGCTCTACGCTTTGTTCGTAATGTTGATTTTGACCCTTCCAATCTGGCCTTCGATGATTCAATGGAGAAGTGAGTTATCAATTTTAAAATAAATAATAGGATCTGAAAGCAGTTAGCTGAAACTTTGCTAACTGTTTTTTTCTTGCAGTTATTTCGACATAACATGACAGGTTCACGGTGCGTTTAGTGCGTTTAGATGTACATTAGCACAAAAATCATATATAATATATAATTAAGAGAATAGTCTAATAAATTATAATTAAAATTATAATATTATTTTTTAGGATTAGGGTGTGATAATTATTAAGAAAAAAGATAAGATTTTAAAACTTGTTAAAGCTATATCTAATGATGAGAAAAAGGGTATGACAGCAAAGGATGTAGCAAAAGAAACAGATATTACTAGATCAACGGTTAGCCGTTATTTAAACCAGTTAGTTAAGGAAGGAAAAATGGAGAAAACAAATAGCCGACCTGTTTATTATAAAATTTGTAAAAAACAAATAGATCAAAAAAGAAAAAAGCTGGATAAAATAATTGGAGCAGATAAAAGTCTTAAAGTTTCAGTGCAGCAGGCAAAGGCAGCTATTTTGTATCCACCAAATGGTCTCCACACTCTCTTGTTAGGAGAAACTGGTGTTGGTAAATCAATGTTTGCAGAGTTAATGTATAATTTTGCAGTTGAAGAAGAAGTCATTAGCTCAGACTCTCCATTTATAAAATTTAACTGTGCAGATTATACAGATAATCCCCAGCTTTTAATGGGACAGTTATTTGGTGTTAAAAAAGGTGCTTACACTGGAGCGGAAAAGGATTCCAAGGGTTTTATTAAAAATGCTGATGGAGGTATATTATTTTTAGATGAGATTCACCGACTTCCACCTCAGGGTCAGGAGATGCTCTTTACATTTATTGATAATGGTTTTTTTAGAAAACTCGGTGATACAGATGAGATAATTGAAGCAGATGTCAAGATCATTGCAGCAACAACAGAAACCCCTGGTTCTTATTTACTAAAAACTTTTCAGCGCCGAATCCCAATGGTAATTGAGCTGCCTGCTCTTTCGGAGAGAAGTTTAAGCGAAAGATTCCACCTGATTAAATATTTTATTAAGCAGGAACAAAAAAGAATAGGTAAGGATATTTATATTTATAAGAATGCCTTAAAATCATTTTTATTATATGAATGTACTAATAATATTGGACAGCTTAAAAGTGATATACAACTTGCCTGTGCGAAATCATTTTTGAATTTTAAATCAAAACAAAAAAATAAAAGAGCCTGCCTTAAAATTGGCCAGGAAGAACTACCATATCATGTTAAAAAAGGTATTATGAATCTGCCCAATAAAAGGCACGAACTTGATAAACTGATAAAAAATAAAGGGAATTTAATTTCTTTTAAAGAGAATGGTCAGGAAACAGATCAGCTAACAGAAAATAACAAAAATAAAGACTACCAGTTCTATGATGTTATAGAAGATAAAATGAATACTCTTGAAAACAATGGGCTGCCGCAGGAAGAAATCAATCAGATTTTAAATATAGATATAGAAAAACACTTTAAAAATTACATTGGTGATTTATCCGCTAATTTTAAAAAAAGCAAAATCGAAAAAATTGTGGGCGAAGACATAGTAAGCCTGGTTGAGGAAGTACTAGATCTAGCTCAAAACAGATTGGATAGAAGTTATGATGAAAAAATATATTATGGGCTGGCTCTTCATTTAAAAAGAAGTATAGCTAGAATTAGAAATGATAATAAGATTTATCATCCTAATTTGAATGAAATACGTTCAGAGCACAGTCAGGAATTTATCACAGCTATGGAAATTGCAACAATAATAGATCAGAAGTTTTCTATTAAGACTCCTTTAGATGAAATTGGGTATATAAGTATGTTTTTAACCGAAAAACCATATAATTATGGAGAAAATGATGTCAATAAAGTAGGGATTTTAGTTGTAATGCATGGCAAGTCTACTGCCAGCAGCATGACAGAAGTTGTAAATAATCTTGTTGGGGAAGAACATACGGTAGCTGTTGATATGCCTCTAGAAATGAACCCAAATGAAGCTTACAAAAAAGCTAAAGCTAAAGCAAAGGAAATAGATAATGGCAGCGGAGTTATTATAATGGTTGATATGGGATCTTTAAATAGTTTTGGTGGAATGATTGCAGAGGAGACCGGTATTAAAACAGAAACAATTACTATGGTTAGTACACCAACAATTTTAGAAGCTTCTCGTAAAGCAGTATTGGGAGATTCTTTTTCAGATATTATAGAGTCTGTTAATGAAATTGGAGGAGAAAGCTATCAACAGGAGTTTGAAGTTGAAACTGAAGAAAATAATAATTTGGATTCTAGTCAAACATTATTTAATAATAATTCGGATGATTTTGCAATAGTTACTGCCTGTTATACTGGTGAAGGTGCAGCAAAAGAGTTGGAAGGTATTATTAAAGACAAAGTAAATAGTGATCTTAATTATAAGATAATTAATTTAAGTTTAATGCAGGATAATAACTTAGAAGACGAGATTAAGAAGTTAGAAAAACAATACAATATATTAGCAGTTGTAAGTACAATGCCATTAGAATTAGATTCAGTTACCTATATATCAGCTGTCGATATTTTATCTCAAGCTGGAATCGAAAAATTAAATACAAAATTGAAACATGAAGAGATGATATTTAATATTAAAGATTCGCTTAACGATCAGTTTAGTAAATTGGATAGTTTTAAAGTAGTTGATGATTTAAGAGATATAATAGATAATATTGAAAATAAATTTAATAAGAAGCTGGACTTTGGAGTTAAGATAGGAATAATAATTCATATGACATATATGCTTGAGAATATAAAAGAAAATGGAGATAGGAAAAAATATAAGAAATTAAAAGATTTTATTAAAAATAACAAAAAATCATTTTCAATAGTAAATAAAGAAATAAACAGTCTTGAAGTGGATTATAGTGTTAGGATAACTGATGACGAAAAAGCTTATATAACAGAAATGTTTTTATATAATTAAAAATTATTATTTCTTTAAAAGTGTGTATTTTAAGATGCACACTTTTTCTTTTTGCTATAAACTTATGTTTTTAAAAATTAAGATTAAATTAAAAATCTCTAATATAACAGTTATTATAGGTATAATTATAATTACAAAAAAAATTTTGGAATAATTTATGCATATTATATAGTTGAATGATTATTTCTAAAATTATATTTAACTATATGGAGGTTAAAAAATGTCATTAAAAGAAGATTTCTTATGGGGTGGGGCTATCTCGGCTAACCAGGTTGAAGGAGCATGGAATTTAGATGGAAAGGGAATTTCAGTTGCAGATGTAAAAAAGTATAAGCCTAATTTGGATGTTGAAGATTATGCAGGTCAGCATCAAATAGATTCTGAGATGATAAGAGAAGCTGTAGAAGCAAAAAGCAGCAAATTTTATCCTAAAAGAAGAGGGATAGATTTTTATCATAAATATAAAGAAGATATAGCTCTTTTTGCAGAAATGGGTTTTACAACTTTAAGACTTTCAATTGCCTGGACTAGAATTTTTCCAACTGGAGAAGAAAAAAAGGCTAATCAGGCCGGAATAGAATTTTATTTAAATGTTTTTAAAGAATTAAAAAAATATAATATCGAACCTATAGTAACTCTTTCTCATTATGAGATGCCATTAAATTTGGTTTTAAAATATAATGGCTGGTCTGATAGGAAATTAATTGATTTATTTATAAAATTTGCTGAAACATGTTTTGAACATTTTGGTGATTACGTTAAATACTGGCTTACATTTAACGAAATTGATAGTGTCAGCAGACATCCGTTTATTACTGCTGGGATAGTTAAAGATAAAAGTGAAAAAGGCAAATATCAAAATGATATATATAATGCTCTACATCATCAATATTTAGCAGCAGCATTGGCAGCCAAAAAATGTCGTAAGATGGTTGATGACTGTCAAATAGGTTCTATGTTAACAAAATTAACAACTTATCCCCATACCTGTAATCCTAAAGATGTAGAGTTAGCTTTTAAAAGCAACTTTGAAAATATGGTTCATTCAGATATCCAAATATTTGGTGAATATCCAAAATTATATAAAAAAATGTTGGAGGAAAAAGGAATAAGTATAAACTTTGAAAAGAATGATGAAAAAATACTAAAAAATAATACAGTTGACTTTCTTTCCTTTAGTTATTATATGTCTAGAACTATTTCAGCTGCTGGAGACAAAGAAGAGGTAGCAGGAAATACAATGACAGGTGTTAAGAATCCTTATTTAGCATCAACTGATTGGGGATGGCAAATTGATCCAATTGGGCTTAAAATTTCATTATTGGAATTATATGATCGCTATAAAATTCCTCTCATGATTGTAGAAAATGGTATGGGAGCTAAGGATATTGTTGAAGAAGATGGAAGTATACATGATGATTATAGGATTGACTATCTAAGAGAACACTTAAAAGAAATGAAAGAAGCTGTTGAGATGGGGGTAAAACTACTTGGTTATACAAGTTGGGCTCCTATTGATTCTATTAGTGCTTCAACATCTCAGATGAGTAAACGTTACGGTTTCATTTATGTTGATCAGGATGATGAAGGGAAAGGAACGTTGAAAAGATTAAAAAAAGATTCTTTTTATTGGTACAAAAAAGTTATTGCTAGTAATGGGAAAATATTAGATGAGTAGTTAATTAAATTAAACAATTTGTGAAAATACATTTTATAAAAAATATCATCAAATAATTTTGAATTACTTAAATAGTGTGCAAAAACAAACAGTGTGCAAGTTGAAATTGCACACTGTTTTAATGTCATTTTTAATGGAATTTATCATTTTTTTATAAAATATAAATATAAAAAAGGTCTAAAAAGCCTGATTTGGCGAGGTTTTTAAAAATTAAAAAGTTTTTTTAATATATTTATGGCTTTTGGAATGAAAAATGCATAATTATATAGGTGAAGATAATAAATCTATTTTACAATTATAATATTAGTGAAAAGAAAGGAGGTAAAGTTTTTGAAAAGTTGTTCGATAGAATTAAAAAATAAAACTGGTTTACATGCTAGGCCCGCAGCAGTTTTTGTAAACAAGGCACAGACATATGAATCCGAAATTGAAATTGAAAAAGATAATCGTAGTGTTAATGCTAAAAGTATAATGGGTTTAATGAGTCTTGGGGCTGCTTTTGGAGATACTATTATATTAAAGGCAGAGGGTAAAGATGAAGAAGATGCTGTAAAAGAGCTAACAGTATTAGTAAATGATTTTGAGTAAATTGCATTAATTTTAAATTTCTATAATTAAATTAAAATGGAGGCATAATTATGAATATTTTATTAGTATGTAATGCAGGAATGAGTACAAGTTTAGTAGTGCAAAAAATGGAAAAAGAAGCAGAATCTCGTGGATTAGATGTAAATATTAAAGCAGAACCTGTAGAAAAATTTGAAGATATTATTGAAGAGTACGATGTAGTTTTATTAGGCCCACAAATAAGATACAAATTAAAGCCATTTAAAAAAATTGGGGAAGAACATGGAGTTCCTGTTGAAGTAATTGACACAGCTGCATATGGAATGGCAGATGGGAAAAAAGTTCTTGACCATGCAATAAAACTGACTAAGTAGAAAATAACTAATAGTAATAATATTAAATATAATTATCTAAAAAATAGGGAGGATTCAAATGAGTAAATCACAAAACAAATTTATGGATTTTCTAGAAAACAAGTTTATGCCAGTGATGGGTGAAATTTCTAATCAAAGACATATAAATGCTGTTAAAAATGGTATGATTGGTATTATTCCTTTTACAATTTTGGGTAGTATTATGTTAATAGTCAGGTTTCCACCAATTGATCCAAATACGGTTGGAGCAGATCCGAATTTCATAATTCAATTACTGCTTTCCTGGAAAGCCTGGGCAGATGCTCATGGCTCAATGATTATGATGCCATTTAATATGACAATGGCATTGCTTGGTATTTTTGCGGTTATTGGAATTGCTGATAATCTTGCTAAACACTATAAGTTAAACCAATTAAGTGCTATATTATTATCTTTGATGTCTTATTTGGTAGTAACATCTCCTGCTACTGATGGAGCTTTACCTATGACATATTTAGATGCCAAAGGATTATTTACAGCTATAATAGTTGGTTTAGTGTCTGTTGAAATTTTAAAGTTTATGGATGATAAAAATCTTGAAATAAAAATGCCAGATGGTGTACCACCTGCTGTAGCTAACTCTTTTGCAAGTTTGATTCCAGCATTTGTTTTAATGATTGTTTTTTATGGGATAAGTTTATTAGTGCAAAATTTTGCGGGTATGTTAGTTCCTGAAGCTATAATGGCTATGATGAGACCATTAGTAGGGGCAGTGGACAGTGTTTATGGAGTTTTCTTTACAGTACTATTATGTCAATTATTGTGGTTTGCTGGTATTCATGGTGCTACTACTGTTGGGGCTGTACTTACTCCCTTTTTAATTCAGAACTTTAATGTAAATGCTCAATTAAGGATGGCAGGAGAAGCAATGCAGTATTCTTACACAAGACCAATGTGGTCATTTATGATCTGTCTTGGTGGTTCAGGAGCGACTTTAGCACTTGCTTTCTTAATGGCTAATAGTAAATCTAAACAGTTAAGTAGTGTAGGTAAAATCGCAATTTTACCAGGATTATTTAACATTAATGAACCGATTATTTTTGGTGCACCAATGGTACTAAATCCGATTATGTTCTTCCCGTTTGTATTTATTTCTCCAATTCTAGGAGTTTTATCATACATTGTTACAGATTTAGGTTTTATTACTAAAGGCTTTGCTATGGGGCCATGGACAACTCCAGCACCAATTGGAGCTTTTATTGCAACCCTTGACTGGCGAGCAGTAGTCTGGGTATTTATATTATTTATCTTGTCAGGAATAATGTATTACCCATTCTTTAAAGTTTATGAAAGACAGCTACTTGAAGAAGAAAGGGCTGCAGCTAAAGAAAAAGAATTAGAAAGAAAAGAAGCAGCAACTGCATAAATATTTATAAATGATTTAAAATATATTCAAAAAATTGTTATTTGGGGTGAGATTATGACTAATGAACAAGTCGTTTTTAAAATAATAACGGCAGCTGGTAATGCCAAGGGAATTGCTTTTGAAGCTCTTGGCCTTGCTAGAGAAGGAAAATTTGAGGAAGCAGATGAAAAGTTAAAAGAGGCAAAGGAATTTTTTCATGAAGCACATGATATTCAAACTGGTTTAATCACAAAAGAGGCACAGGGAGAAAAAACTGAGGTAGGTATCTTAATGGTACATGCTCAGGACCATTTAACCAGTGCAACTTTAACTAAAGATTTAATAGAAGAAATGATAAAAACTCAAAAAGAGTTACATGAACTAAAAAAGGAGAGTGTAGTATAGATGGCAACTGAAAGAGGAATAAAAGTAGCAACAATCGGTGGAGGAAGTAGTTATACTCCTGAAATCGTAGAAGGTTTTATTAAAAGATATGATGAATTTCCTGTTAAAGATCTATATTTAGTGGATATCGAAGAAGGTAAATGGAAACTAGATATTGTTGGAGATCTTGCAAAAAGAATGGTGGCAGAAGCAGGAGTAGATATTAATATCCATCTCACCTTAGATAGAAGAGAAGCTATTAAGGATGCAGACTTTGTTACAACCCAGTTTAGAGTTGGTCTGCTGGATGCCAGAATTAGAGACGAAAAAATACCTTTAGAATATGATTGTATTGGCCAGGAAACAACTGGTGCCGGTGGAATGGCAAAAGCTTTAAGAACAATTCCTGTGATTTTAGATATTGCTAAAGATATGGAAGAGCTAGCTCCAGATGCCTGGTTAATTAACTTTACTAACCCAAGCGGAATTATTACTGAAACTGTCAGCAAATATACTGATATAAAAGTTCTTGGCTTATGTAATGTTCCGATTGTAATGGAAAAAATGACAGCAGAAATACTGGATGCTGACCAAGATGAATTAAGAATGGATTTTGTTGGCTTGAATCACCTTGTCTGGGGAAGAGCAGCATATTTAAATGGAGAAAATAAAATTGAAGAAGTATTAAATAAACTTGCTTCAGGAAACTTTAAAGATGTTGAGAATGTTCCCGATTATGAGTGGGGGAAAGAAAGACTGCAGTCACTTGGTATGCTTCCCTGTCCTTATCATAGATATTATTACCTAACTGATTTAATGCTGCAGGAAGAAATTGAAGCAGCCAAAACCGAGGGTACAAGAGGTGAAGTTGTAAAAGAATTAGAAGCCAGTCTTTTTGAACTTTATAAAAATAAAGATCTAAAGGTGAAGCCAAAAGAATTAGAAGAGCGGGGCGGACAGTATTATTCTGACGCTGCCTGTGATTTAATTAGTGCTATATATAATGATAAAGGTACTTTACATTATGTAAATGTTAAAAATGATGGAGTTGTAAATTGTTTACCTGATGATTCAGTAATTGAAAGAACTTCTTATGTTGGTAAAGATGGAGCTTCTCCATTAAATGTTGAACCACTCCCATCACAGGTTAAGGGTTTACTGCAGGTTGTAAATGAATATGAAGCTTTAACAATAGAAGCAGGAGTACATGGTGATTATGGTGCTGCATTTCAGGCACTGACTATTCATCCTCTTGTAGAAAGCAGTATTGTTAAAGATTTACTTGATGATATTATTGAAAAGAATATTAATTATCTACCTCAATTTCAAAAATAATAACATTAAAAAGTTTGGAAATAGGAGGAATATATAATGATTCATAAAAAATTAAAGGACTTCCCAGAAGATTTTCTCTGGGGAGCTTCCACTTCAGCCTATCAGGTTGAAGGAGCATGGAATGAAGATGGCAAAGGACTTTCAGTAATGGATGTCGGTAATCATCCCGAAGATGTAACAGATTTTAAAGTTGCAAGCGACCATTACCATAATTATAAAGAAGATGTGGCTTTGATGGCAGAAATGGGTTTTAAAACCTATAGATTTTCAATTGCCTGGACGAGAATTATTCCAGAAGGAACTGGTGAAGTAAATCAGAAGGGAATTGATTTCTACAGCAACCTAATTGATGAACTTTTAAAGCATGACATTGAACCACTAGTTACAATGTATCACTTTGATCTGCCGCTTGCTTTACAGGAAAAAGGTGGCTGGGAAAATAGAGAGACAGTTGATGCTTTTGTTGATTATGCGGAAGTTCTATTTGATGAATATGGGGATCGAGTTAAGTACTGGTTAACAATAAATGAACAAAATATGATGATCTTACATGGAGATGCTTTAGGACTTTTAGAAGGTGATCCAGATAATGTTCAAAAAGGATTATATCAGTCAAATCATCACATGTTAGTTGCTCAATCTAAGGTTTTTGATCTCTGTCATCAAAAAGTTGAAGGTGGAAAGATTGGTCCAGCACCAAATATTTCAACAATTTATCCCGCTTCCTCTAAACCGGAAGATGTTCTGGCAGCAAATAATTATTCGGCAATTAGAAACTGGCTTTATTTAGATGCTGCAGTTTTTGGCAGGTATAATGCAACTGCCTGGAGCTTTATGGAAGAGAAAGGGATCACACCTGAAATCAAAGACGGTGATCTGGAGATTTTGAAGGCGGGTAATCCTGATTTTATAGCTTTTAATTTTTACACCAGTGAGTCAGTAGAGGGTGATTTTGATGGTGAAAACAGTAAAAGCAACTTTACAGGTGACCAGCAGGTTGTTGATAATGAGCCCGGTTTTTATAGACGCCACCAAAACGAAAATCTAGAAACAACTGACTTTGGCTGGGAAATTGATCCGGTAGGTTTTAGAACAACTCTAAGAAAGATCTACAGCCGCTATAATCTGCCTCTAATAGTAACAGAAAATGGTCTGGGAGCTTATGATAAGCTCGAAGATGATGAAACAATTAATGATGACTATAGAATTGATTATCTAAGAAAGCATATCAAACAGGTTCAGCTTGCAATAACTGATGGGGTTGAAGTATTCGGCTATTCACCCTGGTCAGCTATTGATTTAGTTAGTACTCATCAGGGCATAAATAAGCGTTACGGTTTTATCTATGTAAACCGGGATGAGTTTGATCTTAAAGATATGCGCAGAATAAGAAAGAAAAGTTTCTACTGGTATCAGAATGTTATTGAAAGTAATGGTCAGGAATTATAAATAGCAAATCAAAACCCCTTAAATTAAGACTCAAACTCTACTTTATTAAAGTAGAGTTTGAGTTACTATTATATATACGAATTTTATTTTTTAATAGTGATAAATTTTTAGTATCACTAATTATATTATATGAGGAGCCGAGAAATGAAATTGTTTAGACAGATAAGTATTATTCTATCTATTGCTTTTACTGGGGAATTAATAAAATATATTTTTAATCCTCCAATACCCGGTAATGTTATATCAATGCTTCTTTTATTAACTTTGCTTATAAGAGGAATTGTTAAAATTAAAATGATTGATAAAGTGGCTAAATTTTTATTGGATCATCTTGCTATATTTTTTATTCCGGCAGGTGTTAGTTTAATCAAAGACTTTGAATTATTAAAAGATAAATGGCTTGCCATTATTACAATAGTTGTTATTTCAACTATAGTTATAATTGTAGTTACAGGTCTTACTATTCAATTTATAAAAAGGAGGGGCTTATTATAGTGGAAATATTAAATACCCCATATTTTGGTCTTATTATTTCTATTTTAGCCTTTGAATTTGGCTTATTTTTAAATAAAAAATTCAAATTTTCATTACTTAATCCTCTTCTAATTAGTATAGTGACAATTATTTCTTTTTTGATGGTTTTTAATATAGATTTTGAATATTATAACCAGGGAGGAAAATTATTATCCTTTTTTTTAGGACCAGCCACAATTATTTTGGCAGTTCCGCTCTATAATCGTCTGGAGCATTTAAAGTCAAATTTTAAGGCAATTATAATTGGGACTACTGTTGGCAGTTTTAGTGGTATTATAACTGTTATTATTTTAAGTAGGTTATTTGAATTAGATAATTTAATTGGATTATCTATGCTGCCAAAATCAGTAACAACTCCAATCGGAATTGAAATTTCTAAGCAAATAGGAGGTATTCCTTCTGTTACAGTAGCAGCTATAATTTTGACAGGTATTTTTGGTGCAGTTACTGGCCCTCTAATTTGTAGATTGTTTGGGGTCAAAGATAAAGTTGCTTTAGGAATTGCCCTGGGAACAGCTTCTCACGCGCTTGGTACTACTAGAGCAATTGAAATAGGAGAAACGGAGGGAGCTATGAGCAGCCTGGCCATTGGCTTAGCCGGTTTAATCACAGTATTTCTTCTTCCAATATTATTATTATTATTATTTTAATATTTTATAAGTTTAACTCTGGTTTTGAATTAGAAAGGTAGGTGAAATCCGTTATTTTTATATAATAACGGTAAAAAGATGGAATGGATTGGAATAATAGCAGCTTCTTTGACTACTATATCTTTCTTGCCACAAGCAATTAAGACAGTTAAAGATAAAGATACATCTGGTATTTCTTTGGGAATGTATAGTTCATTTACGCTTGGAGTATTTCTGTGGTTAATATATGGCTTTATGCAGCAGGATATGCCAATTATTGGTGCTAATATGATTACCCTTTTATTTGCTAGTATTATACTAATTATGAAAATAAAATATAAATAAAATGATATATTTTTAAATTATAGATAGGATACGAGGTGATTTTTTGTCAAAAAAAAGTAATATGTTAATTTTAATTGATTTAGATGGTACACTATTAAACTCAGACTCTAAATTATCAGAAAGAAATAAGAATGCAGTTAATAAGATGATTAAACTGGGTAATGAGATTATCATTGCCACAGGAAGGAATTATAGGGAAGCTAAAACTTTAACCAAAGATATTAATAGCTCAGCAATAATAAGCAGTAATGGCAGCCATATAGTAGGTTGGGATGGTAAAACAATTGCAGATAAATCTATGGATAAAAATTTATCCAAAAAAATAGTTGATATTTTGAATAATTATAATGGCATTAGATATTATTTCACCTCTGCTGATGAGATAATAACCGAAAATAAATTTTCATTTCTAAAAAAATTTATTTTATCATCTAAATCATCTGAGAAGGTAACTTTTTTTGGAAGAATAAAAAAAGCGATAAAAGTATATAAACATTTTAATTCAATGAACATTAATAGTGCTAAAAATTATCAATCCTATTTCAATAAAAATGATTTTTCTATCCATAAATTTTTTGCTATTGGAGAACCAGAAGAAATAGTCAAAGCAAAAGAAGAATTATTAAATCATTTATCAAAAGATTTAAAAATAACTAGTTCTGGAGACAATAATTTAGAGATTAATTCCAAAAACATCAGTAAAGGTCAGGCCTTAGAGTTTATTCTTGAAAATATCAAAATTAATCCTGCTAGAACTATTGCCTTTGGTGATAGTGGTAATGACGTTGAATTATTTGATAAAGCAGATTTTTCTGTTGTTATGGAAAATAGTGAATTAAAAGAATTACATCAAAAAGCTGATCTAAAAACCTCAAGTAATAACAAAGATGGAGTTGCTGTGGTGCTTGAGAAAATGATAAATAACGAAGATTTTTTATTTAATTAAATTGGAGGGAATACCATGAAATATATTAAACTTGGAAACACTGGTCTCGATGTTTCTCAGCTCTGTTTAGGCTGCATGAGCTTTGGAGATTCGGATGTATGGGTGCATGATTGGCTGCTCGATGAAGAAAAAAGCCGTCCAATTATTAAAAGGTCTTTGGAACTGGGAATTAATTTTTTTGATACAGCAAATGTTTATTCATTAGGAAGAAGTGAAGAAATTTTAGGAAATGCTTTAAATGATTATGCCAGTCGTGATGAGGTTGTAATTGCAACAAAAGTTTATGGAGAGATGAGAGAAAAGCCAAATGGCTCTGGACTTTCTCGAAAAGCAATTATGACTGAAATTGATAAAAGTCTTGAGCGGCTGGGAACAGATTATATTGATTTATATATAATTCACCGCTGGGATTATAATACACCAATCGAAGAGACAATGGAAACTCTTCACGATCTCAAAAAAGCTGGAAAAGTTAGATACTTAGGTGCTTCAGCAATGTATGCCTGGCAGTTTCAAAAAGCGCAATATGTAGCTGAAAAAAATGGATGGACAAAATTTGTATCAATGCAGAATCATTTAAATCTGCTTAACCGTGAGGAAGAGCGTGAAATGGTACCTTTCTGTAAAGAAGAAAAGATAGCATTAACACCATATAGCCCTTTAGCTTCCGGGAGGTTGGCCCGTCCCTGGTCAGAAAGTACAGAGCGCTCTCAAAGTGATAAAATTGCTAAGAGAAAATATGGATCAACGGAAAAAGTAGATCAAAAAGTAGTAGAAAGAGTTGCAGAGTTAGCTAAAGATAAAGGAGTAGAAATGGTACAGATATCTCTGGCCTGGTTAATGCATAAAAGTCCAGTAACTATTCCAATCATAGGAAGCACAAAATTATCTCATTTAGAGACTGCTGTTCCATCAGTTTCAGTAGAGTTAAGTCAAGAGGAAATAAAGTTTTTAGAAGAACCATATATTCCTCATGAAGTCGTTGGGCATAACTAAATTGCTTACAAGATATAGGAGGTAGAAAAGTATTGTTATCATTTTTTAGAAGCGAAAAAATAAAATTTAGTTTACTGCAGGGATTTTTTTGGAGCGCCTGGGGATCTTTCGCTTCTTTTTATGTCCTTTATTTTCATGATCAAGGATACAGCAGTACTAGTATAGGTGTTTTTTTATCTGTTATGACTTTTATGGGTTTAATAGGACAGTTGTTTTGGGGCTATATTTGTGATTTGAAAAAGACTATAAAAAAAGTTTTTATATTTTGTGTGATTTCTGTAGCGCTAATAGTTCTTTTGTTTCCTTATTATGAAAATATGTATTTAATTATTATTGCCATGGGGGGAATTGGGTTTTTATGGACAGCGCAGCAGTCTATAATTGACAGCTGGATTCTGCAGGGAACAGAAAATTTAAGAAATAACTATGGCTTTACAAGAGCCTGGGGATCAGCAGGTTTTGCTATTACGGCAGTTATATTTGGTAAATTAATTGAGAATTATAGTTGGAATATTATGTTTAAGGGCTATGCGCTTATAACTTTTCTAGTTGTTTTAACTGCTCTGATAATAAAAGATGGCTATCAATTGGAGAATATTTATGTTGATCAGAATAATGGGGTAGGTTCTTTAGAACTTATGTCTTTATTTAAGAATTTTGAATATTTGTATATTGTTTTAATTTCTACTATGATTTTTATGACCCATACAGCTATGATTAATTTTTTGCCTGTTATATTAAGTAGTGTTGGTGGAGGAAGCAAACATCAGGGATTTGCATTATTTTTTATAGCTATGAGTGATGTTCCTACATTAATTTTTTCAAAAAAGTTCATTATTAAATATCATTATAAAAAATTATTATTATTTGCAGCTTTCTTCTATTTTCTTAGGTACACTTTATTAATTTTTGCCAGCTCTCCAGAATTTATTATTGCAATAGGTATATTACAGTCATTATCGTTTGCAGTTTTTTTGCCTGTAATAAGATATTCAATTAACCAAATTTCCCCAAACGAATTAAAGACAACTGCCCAAACTTTTGCTGCTTGTTCTTATTTAGGATTAGGAGGAATAATTGCAAATTCTTTTGGAGGACTGATAATAGATAATTTTGGTATTAAAACAATGCTTTTTTCCTGCATAATGATAATTATAATAGTAATAGCACTTCTAATATGCACTATTTTCAAAAAGGAGATTTTGAAAATGAAAATTTTTCAACTTTAACACAATCACCTGAAAAATTGGGACAAAAAATTTTTAAGAAAGAGAAACTTTGATGGTATTAAAAAATGAAAGGGGTTTTAAATTATGGAGTATAAAAGATTAAATAATGGAGTAGAAATGCCAGTTTTAGGATATGGTGTTTTCCAGATCACAGATTTAGAAGAATGTGAAAGATGTGTGAGTGTAGGCTATCGTTTATTTGATAAAGCTCAGGCCTATGGGAATGAAGAAGCAGTGGGCAAAGCTTTAGCAAAATCCGATATTCCCCGAGAAGAATTCTTTATCACCACAAAAGTCTGGATTTCTAATGCTGGTTATGAAAATGCTAGAGCTTCAATCAAAGAATCTCTGGATAAAAAAGAGAGTGCTTTTTTCTCTCATTATGACCCCGAAACAGTAGAATACATTACAGGATTAGAGAGATAATTCAAATAAAATTAATTTAAAATAGCGCAATTAGGAGTGAGAAATCAATGTTAAATAATAATAGTTTTAATGGTTTTCCGGAAGATTTTTTATGGGGAGGAGCTATTGCAGCTAATCAAGCAGAAGGAGCCTATCAGGAAGATGGAAAAGGATTATCCACTGCTGACATGATGCCTGGTGGTCTATTAAAAGGTTTAGAAAAAGACAGTGAAGACTTGAACTTATATCATAAGGCAATAGATTTTTATCATAATTTCGAAGAAGACATTGCTTTATTTGCGGAAATGGGTTTTAAAACATTTAGAACATCAATCTCATGGCCCAGAATCTTTCCTAATGGTGATGAATCAGAACCGAATGAAAAGGGATTGGAATACTATGACCGGTTATTTGATGAGTTATTGAAATATGATATTGAATCGGTGGTAACTTTATCTCATTATGAAACTCCTTTTCATCTAATTGAAAAATATGGTGGCTGGAAAAATAGAAAGCTTATTGATTTTTTTGTTAAGTATTGTGAAGTAGTTTTTAATCGATATCAAGATAAAGTGAAAATCTGGATGGGTTTTAATGAAATTAATAATATACACAATATTCCAACTGCTGCTGGTGGTATCATTTTAAAAGAAGATGAAAATAAGCTGCAGAGTATTTATCAAGCAAGCCATCATTTATTTGTAGCTAGCGCTATTGCAGCTAAAAGGTGTCATGAGATCATTCCAGATTCTAAAATGGGAGCGATGCTCTCACTTAGTGGTGTTTATCCAAATACATGCCATCCTGACGACGTTTTTGAAACTTATGAGCTGCGAAGACGTTCTCTTTTTTATAGTGATGTACTTTTAAGAGGAGAATATCCTAATTATATTCAAAGAGTCTGGGCAGAAAATGATGTTGAGCTGGAAGTAGAACATGGTGATTTAGAGCTTATCAAAATGCACACAGCTGATTATTTGGGTTTTAGTTATTATCGGACTACTACTCACAAAGCAGGAACTCCAATTTATGGACATACTGGTGGAATTGTTGGAACAAAGAATCCTTATCTTGAAGAAACTCCCTGGGGATGGCAGATAGATCCTAAGGGTTTTAGATATGTCTGCAATGAGCTTTATGACCGTTACCAAAAACCTCTTTTTGTCGTTGAAAACGGTATGGGTAATGTGGATAAAGTTGAAGATGGAAAAATAGAAGATGACTATAGAATTGATTATATAAAGTCTCATATTGAAGCAATGAAAGATGCCATTAAAGATGGTGTTGATTTAATGGGATATACTTACTGGGGACCAATTGATATTGTAAGCGCAGGGACTGGTGAAATGAAAAAAAGATATGGTTTTATTTATGTAGACCGCGATAATAATGGAGAAGGAACTCTGGCAAGAAGGAAAAAGAAGAGTTTTAACTGGTATAAAAAAGTTATTGAAAGCAATGGGGAAGATCTGTCTAAAATATAAAAATTATCTTAAAAGAGGTGAAATCATGTTAGCTGATTATCATATCCACAGTGATTTTAGTGATGATTCCAGCTGTCCAATGGAAGAAGAAGTGAAAAAAGCGATTGAATTTGGCCTGGATGAAATATGTTTTACAGAACATGTTGATTATGGAGTTAAAAGTGACTCTGATGATGTTTCTAATTGTGACTATGAAGCATATCTGACTGAATTTAAAAGAGTTAAGGATATCTATGGGGAGAAAATTAATTTAAGGTTTGGAATAGAGTTCGGAATCCAGACCCATACGGTTGAAAAATTTCAGCAGGACTTTAATAATTATGATTTTGACTTTGTTATATTATCATGTCATCAGGTAAATAATTTAGAATTTTGGTCTTATGATTTTCAGGAAGGGAAATCACAGGCAGAGTATAACGAAAAATATTATGAAGAAATCTTAAAAGTGATCAAAAAATATGATGATTACAGCATATTAGGACACCTTGATATGATAAAACGTTATGACAAGCAGGGAAATTACCCTTTTGAAAAAACTGAGCCTGTAATTAGAGAAATTTTAAAACATATAATTAAGGAGGGAAAGGGAATTGAAATAAATACTTCTAGTTTTCGTTATAATTTAAATGATTTAACCCCCTCCAGAAAAATATTAAAACTATATAATGAATTAGGTGGTAAAATTATAACTCTGGGATCAGATGCTCATAAGGCTGAAGATATTGGTCATAAATTTAATTATATAAAAAAAGAGCTTAAAGAACTCGGCTTTAATAAGTTTTGTGTATACAAAAATATGGAACCTGTGTTTTTAAACTTATAAATTTCATCTCCAAAAGCTCACCCTTATTGAATAAGCGGTGAGTTTTTTGTTTTAAGCTAAATAATTTTTAAATTTGCTTGACCTGGAGTTAACTTAAAGTGATAAGGTATAAATATGTAAAGAATTAATGAAAATCTGTAATTTATAGAGGGAGGAATAAGATGTCTAAGTCAAAAGTATATTTTATTAAAAATACTGGTAGTGATTATGAGAGGCTAGGAAATGAGGCACTTAAATTACTAAAGAAAATAAAAGAAGAATCAGAATTTGAGTTTGAAAGAATAATACCGATTAAAGTTCATTTTGGTGAAAAAGGAAATAAAACCTTTATTCCACCTGCAGCATATAATGGAATAATAGAGTATTTAAAGTCAGAGAATGCAGAACCTTTTTATATCGAAACTAATGTATTGTACAGGGGTTCAAGAACTACCAAAGAAGATCACATTAAAACTGCCAAATCTCATGGTTTTAACCAAATCCCGATTATTATTGCTGATGGAGAAATAGGTCTGGAATATGATGAAATAGAAATTAACAAAAAATATTTTAATAGCTGTAAAATAGGGGGGGAATATTCAGACTATAATCAATTTATTGTCAGCAGTCATTTTAAAGGCCATATTGCTGCTGGTTTTGGAGGAGCTATCAAGCAGTTAGCCATGGGATTTGCTGCTCGTGCAGGAAAAATGGAGCAGCATACAGATATTTCACCAATGGTAAGTGCAGATAAATGTATTTCCTGTGGAATCTGTTTGGAAAAATGTGATTTTAATGCTATTGAGATTACAGATGCCGCAGAAATAATTGGTAGTAAATGTACTGGTTGTGCAGGGTGTATAGCTGTTTGTCCAGAAGGGGCTATTAGTAATTCGTGGTCCGGTTCTAATTTTTATCAAAAGATTGCAGAATATGCTTATGGAGCCAGCAAAAATAAAGACATAATCTACATAAGCTTTGTTCATAATATTACAGAAGAATGTGATTGCGTGGGAGCTTCTATGGAACCAATAATTGATAATGTTGGTGTACTTGCATCTAGAGATCCAGTTGCTCTTGATACAGCCTGTCTGGAATTAGTCCAGCAGCAGAGCGGAGAAAAAATATTTGAGAAAGGAAGAACTACTCTTAAATATGGAGAGGAGATAGGTTTGGGTACTATGAATTATGAGATTTCTGAAATATATTATGATCATTAGATATGCTTTTTAAGTATTTTTAATGATTACAAATAAGTATTAGTAATATTTAATAATAGTTGTTAAAATTAATTTAGATAAGTGAATATCTTACCTGGAGCCAACTTAAAGTAAATTGAAAGGGATGATTATAATGAAAAAAATATTAACAATACTTTTAGCGGTTTTTGTGCTTGGATCAATGATGATTTTTATAGGTGGGGCAGCTGCTGCTCAGGATAATGGAAATATGCAGACAGCAGAGATGGAGGCTTTAAGTGCTGAACAGCAGAAAATTGTACTAATTTCATCTTTTGCAGCCAGTGGTGACCTGCAGAACTTAAAAACTGTTTTAAATGAAGGTTTAGATGCCGGTCTGACTGTTAATGAAATAAAGGAAATATTAGTTCATGTCTATGCTTATGCTGGATTTCCACGCAGTCTAAATGCCTTAGGTACTTTACAATCTGTTTTGGAAGCAAGGGAAGCAAGAGGAATTAATGATGAAGTTGGGGAAACAGCAAGTCCACTACCTGAAGACAAAAGTAGTTTTGAGCTGGGAAGAGAAGTTCAGACTGAATTAGTAGGACGTCCTTTTCATTACGAATTTGCTCCTGCTATGGACAAGTTTTTAAAAGGACACTTATTTGGTGACCTCTTTGGCCGCGATATTCTGGATTATAAAACCCGAGAAATTGTTACTGTTTCAGCTCTTGCAAGTATGAACGGAGTTAATTCTCAGCTGCAGTCACATTTCTTCATGGCTTTTAATACAGGAGTAACTCCGGCGGAGCTTAAAGGGATAGTATCTACAATTGAAGCCAGAGTAGGACAGAAAGAAGCAGATAATGCTGGAGAAATTTTAAGCCAGTTCTTAAGTCGGATAAACCAATAAATATAAAAATCAATAGAATAAATAGGCAGGTATAAAAAAACAATTATAATTAATGCCTGCCTAAATATTAGTTCACTGATATAAATATAGTTAAATGTAATTGTTAGGAGAGAAAGTAATGAAAGAGATTAAAGAAAAAATGTTTAAAGGAGAGAGATCCCTATTTGGAAGTCAGGATCTGGAGATATCATATTCAACATTTGATGATGGAGAATCTCCTCTTAAAGAAAGCAGCAATTTAAAATTAAAAAATGATTTGTTTAAATGGAAATACCCTCTGTGGTACAGTAATAAGGTAGAGATTGAAAAAAGCACTCTCTTTGAAATGGCGAGAGCAGGTATCTGGTATTCAAATGATATTACTATTAAAAACAGTACTATTCGAGCTCCAAAAACATTCAGGCGCTCCAGTGATATCAAATTAGAAAATGTAACGATTCCGGAAGCTGAAGAAACTTTATGGAACTGTGAAAATGTTACAGTTTATGATTCTTTTATCTCAGGTGAATATATAGCCTGGAATTCTAAGAATATTACTTTTGTTAACTGTACTATTGAGAGTTTGCAGGGTTTTTGTTATGTTGAAAACCTGAAGTTAGAAAACTGTCGTTTATTAAATACCAACCTTGCTTTTGAATATTCAACTGTCGAGGTAGATGTGAGTACAAAAATTGACAGTATAAAAAATCCACTTGGAGGTACCATTAAAGCAAAAGAAATTGGCGAAGTAATTATGGACGAAAAAGAAATTAATCCTGAGCAGACAGAAATAATTACAGCTGATAAAGAAAATTATAAGGAAGAGGATGAATTAGAATTATTAGAAGGAGTTAAATTATGAGTTATGACTTCTCGAAAATGACTGACCGCAGAGGGAGTAATTCTTTAAAGTGGAATATAAAAGAAGATGAACTTCCAATGTGGGTAGCGGATATGGATTTTAAGACTGCACCAGAGATTACTGCTGCTATTCAAAAAAAGGTTGAAAAAGGCATTTATGGGTATACTATTGTGCCTGATGAATGGTATCAGGCTGTCAGCGGCTGGTGGGATAGGAGACATAATTTTAAGATTGAAAAAGATTGGCTAATTTTTTCTACTGGAGTTGTGCCTGCTATTTCAAGTGTGATCAGAAAGCTGACAACAGTAGCAGAAAATGTTGTAGTTCAGACTCCAGTTTATAATATATTCTTTAACTCTATAGTCAATAATGGCAGACATGTACTGGAAAATAAATTAATATTTGATGGAAAAGAATATAAAGTTGATTTTGAAGATCTGGAATATGAGTATATTCCTTTTGCTTCAGTTTCGGAAAAATGCAGAAAGAACAGTGTTAGCTGTCTTGCTCCATCGAAAGCTTTTAATCTGGCAGGAATTCATACAGCAGCTGTAGTCGTGCCGGATCAGGCTCTGCGACACAGGGTGGATAGGGGTTTAAATACAGATGAGGTTGCTGAACCGAATATTTTTGCTGTAGAAGCTGCTGTGGCAGCCTTTGAATCTGGTGAAGAATGGCTGAATCAATTACGCATTTATCTGAAAGAAAATAAAAAAATAGCAGGGGGTTTTCTGGAAAATGAACTTCCAGATTTATACCTGCTGCCTGCACATGCAACTTATTTACTGTGGATAGACTGCAGTGCTATTACTCAGGATACAGAAGAATTATGTGACTTTATTCGAGCTGAAACTGGTCTGTATCTTTCAGCAGGAAAAATTTATGGTGGAGATGGAAGGAAATTTGTCAGAATGAATATAGCCTGCCCACGAGAACGACTAAAGGATGGGCTGCAGCGTTTTAAAAAAGCTGTGAAACTATATAAGAATGTTTAGTAATCAATTATTAATAATTGTAAATTTTAATTTATCCCTGATAATGTTAGTTTGATAAGGGATTGGATAAAATAATCAAAAGGAGATGTTATTTATGATTTTAAATGAAAAATTTACTCTGTCTAATGGTGTTGAAATTCCAAAGTTAGGTTTAGGAACATGGCTTATTGATAATGACGATGTTGTAGAGACTGTTAAAGCTGCTATAGAGATTGGTTATCGTCATATTGATACAGCTCAGGCATATCAAAATGAAAGTGGAGTTGGAAAAGGTATTAGAGAATCCGGTGTGAATAGAGAGGATATTTTTGTGACTTCAAAAATTGCTGCAGAATTGAAAAGCTATGATGAAGCAGCTGCCTCAATTGATGAAACACTTAAAAAAATGGAACTGGATTATATTGATTTGATGATTATTCACAGTCCAAAACCATGGAAAGAGTTTCATGGTGATGATCATTATCTGGAAGGAAATCGCGAAGTATGGAGAGCACTTGAAGATGCATATGAAGCTGGAAAAGTTAAGGCAATTGGACTTTCTAACTTTGAGAAAGTAGATATTGAAAACATTCTTGAATCATGCTCTTTAAAACCAATGATAAATCAGATACTGGCCCATATAGGTAATACACCAGAAGAATTAATTAACTATACTCAGGATAAAGGTATTCTTGTGGAGGCTTATTCTCCAATCGGCCATGGAAAATTATTTAATAAGGATCAGGTTGTAGAAATTGCAGAAAAATATAATGTTTCTGTGCCACAGCTTGGTATTCGCTATGACTTACAGCTTGGACTTCTGCCTTTACCTAAGAGTGGAAATCCGGATCATATTAAAAGTAATGCTGAGCTTGATTTTACTATTTCCGAGGAAGATATGGAAGTTTTAAAAGGAATAGAAAATATAGATTATGAAGATGCCAGTATGTTCCCGGTATATGGAGGGGAACTAGACTAAAATGATTAGATAAGCATAAATGATAAAAAGAAAATTAATTTATTAAAAAGATTGAAAAATATCTAAAGCTATCTGGTATTTTACTAGATAGCTTTTTTTGACTTGGAGTTAACTTAAAGTGCAGCAGAGTTTTTTGATTATTATGCAACTGAACGTGGATTTCATTCAAATTCAATCGGAGCTTTTACTAAAGTAAGCCAGATGGCATTTATGAATTTTCCACTATTAAGTTATGTTGACGATATTTCACCGCGACCAATATTGTTAGTTATAGGTGAAAATGCACATTCAAATTATTTCAGTGAAAGTGTTTATGAACAGGCTGCAGAACCAAAAGAATTATATGTAGTTCCAGATGCAAATCATGTAGATTTATATGACAGAATAGATGTAATACCATTTGATAAACTAGAAATATTCTTTAAAGAATATTTCTAAGATTTCTTTCAGCTTGCTTTTAATGTTCTGGGTGGAAATACAATTAATGAATAGTGTAAGCCTGTAAGTGATAGAGTGAAAGTCTGCTCGCAAACTTCGAGGGCTTGCTCCGAGGAGGGTCAATTGATATGCTAAAAAAGTTTAGAAATTCAAATTTACTCTTTTTAATTGCAGCTGTTGTAATTTTATTAGCTGGATTTACTGAGCTAAATTTTAATCAGAAAGTCCATGCACAGCAGATAAACGCAAAGGATGAGCAGCTAAAAGGAGGAAGTAAAAAAGCTTCATTAACTAATGAGGAGGAAGAGTTTAAGATGGGTATTCGAGTCGAGTCAGAAGGAAAAATTATAATATTTGAATTAAATGATAGCTCAGCTGCCAGATCACTCTATGAACAGCTCCCAATGACCATTGAGGTAGAAAATTATAGTAATAATGAAAAGATTTTTTATCCAGAGAACAAACTTGATGTATCTGTTACTCCAGCTGCCTATGCCAAAGATGGTACACTGGGGTATTATGCGCCCTGGGGAGATGTGATTATGTTCTATGGTGATTTTGGTTCAGCATCAGGGTTATATGAACTGGGTAAGGTTGTTTCTGGTGGCGAAAATATTGATTCTTTATCAGGTACAATTAAGATAGAAAAATACCAAATAAGAGGAGAATTGAACTAAAAAACCTTGATATTTTAAAGATAGCATATGAGGCTGAATAAGAAGAAATTTATTTTTAATTTTATTTAGTTTAGGTAATTAATTGGTATGTGATATAATTTTTAAAAGAAGTAATAAAAATTTAAAAATGTAGATTAACTTAAATGAGTTTGTAAAAATTATATCTTTTGGAGGCAAGAAGATGAAAATAAGGGTGCTTCGCTATTTTTTAACTGTAGTCAGAGAGGGAAATATCACAAGGGCAGCAGAAACTCTGCATATTACTCAGCCGACTTTAAGTAGGCAGTTAATGCAGCTGGAAGAAGAACTTGATACACAGCTAGTTGTTAGAGGGAAAAGAGAAATCAAATTAACAGAAGCTGGAAGATTACTTGTTAAAAGAGCAGAAGAAATACTTTCTTTAGTAAGTAAAACCGAGAGTGAAATCACTTCTGATCTGGTAACGGGTCAAATTTCTATAGGTAGTGGTGAGTCAGTTATGACTTCTCAGGTGCTTTCTCGATTAATTAAAAGATTCCACAGCAAATATCCAAGAGTTACATTTGATTTATTCACCGGAAATGCCAGTGATATTAAGGAAAAAGTAGATAAGGGATTACTTGATATTGGTCTGCTGATTAATCCAGTAGATACTGAAAAATATTATTCAATAGAGTTAGAAGAAAAAGAGAAATGGGGTATACTGCTCTTAAAAGATGATCTGCTGGCTGCAAAAGAAGAAATCAAGGCTGAAGATTTAAGAGAAGCTAATTTAATTATCAGCAGACGTTCGATCATTGAAAACAAAATGGCTAATTTCTTTGCTGATATCTTTCCTGATCTTAACTTTATTGCCACTTATAATTTGATATACAATGCTCTGACTATGGTAGAAAGTGGTCTTGGATATGCTCTGGCTCTTGAAAGCTCAATCAAAATTGGTCAGAGTGATAAGATTTGTTTTAGACCATTAAGCCCGGAGTTAAGTTCTTCCTGTGTTTTTATCTGGAAAAATAAACAAATTTTTAATTCAACTACAACTGCATTTATAGAATTAATTAAAAATGAGTATCAAAAGTAGTTTTATTAATATTAATTAGATAGCTGGAAATTAAACTCTATTGTTATGACAGGCAATAGAGTTTAATTTATATTTAAATATACAATTTAAGCATTATAATTGATAACAAATAAGTATTGGTAATGCTTAAAGCAAGTTGATAAAATAAAATTAGATAAAAAAATATTTGACCTGGAGTTAACTTAAGGTTATACAATTGTTTATATAATAAAGTAATTGATGATATTTTAATAAAGATTCTAGGAAAGGAAGGTGGAGAAATTATTAAAGATAAACTATGGACTAAAGAATTTTTAATTAATTCAACAATCATGTTTAGTGTAATGTTGGTTTATTATCAGTTAATGGCAATAATAGCAATGCATTCAGTTGATAATTTAGGTGCCTCAAGCAGTTCTGCTGGACTGGCTGCAGGCATTTTTATGCTGGCAGCGCTTACTGCCCGTATTTTTTCAGGGAAATTTATAGAATATGTGGGAAGAAAAAAGATGTTTTTAACTGGACTTATAATCTATCTCCTTGCAACAGCTTTATATTTTGGAGCAGAAAACCTAATTCTCTTATTTATAATTAGAATAATCCATGGTCTTGGTTTTGGAATAGCCACCACATCTGCAATGACAATTGCAGCAGGAATTATTCCCAGCTCAAGACGGGGAGAAGGAATGAGTTATTTTAATTTAAGTATTACTCTTGCTTCAGCTATTGGACCAGCCCTAGGGATATATCTTTATGATTACAGCAGTTTTTCTATCATTTTATTAATAAGCAGTATCTTGCTTGTGGCAGGATTTTTTGCTACATTATTTCTTAAAGTTCCCGAGGTAGAACTTAGTTCAGAACAGATGGCAGAGATGACAAGCTTTAAGCTAAATAAGTTATTTGAAGTTAAAGTGCTCCCCCTGGCAGTAGTTGGTTTAATGACATTTTTTGCTTATGCAAGTATTATAAGCTTTCTCTCATCTTATGTTAATCAAGTTAATCTAGTTAGGGCAGGTAGTGTGTTTTTTATTGTTTATTCTATAGCAATGCTGGTTTCCAGACCAATAACTGGACGCTGGTTTGATTCTAAAGGAGAAAACTTTGTTATGTACCCGGCCTTTTTAAGCTTTGCTCTTGGTTTAATTATTATCAGTCAGGCACAAAGCAGTTTTACAATTTTAGCAGCTGCAGTTTTTCTGGGAATAGGTTTTGGAACATTTGCCTCCTGTGGTCAGGCAATTGCCATTAAATTAGTCCCGGAACACAGGATGGGAATAGCTACCTCTACATTTATCTCAATTTCAGAAATGGGGATTGGAATGGGACCATTCTTTTTAGGAATGCTGATTCCATTAATTGGTTTCCGTGGTCTCTACCTGACTATGGCAGCTGTTGTTATTTTAGCTATGACTTTATACTATTTTGTACATGGAAAAGATAGTGATGAAAAAGAAGAGAGAATGGCAGCTTAATTTAAGGAGGAAAATTAAATGGATATTACGGAAAAAGCAGAAAAAAAGCTAAAAAAACTTTTTGGAGAAAATTATCAATCAGAGTTTAAAAAGACAGACCCAGAAATGATGGAGATATTTGATAATTTTGCTTTTGATGAAGTGCTGGAATACGGAAATATGAGTGAAGAAGAGAGAATGTTATCAATTCTGGCAGCTTTAATTGCTGCTCAGACTCAGGGTGAATATAAGCTAATGCTAAAGGCTGCTCTTAATGCTGGAGTAACAGCTGTTAAGATTAAAGAAGTAGTTTATCAGTCCACTGCCTACGTTGGGATGGCTAAAAGCTATGATTTTTTAAAAATTACTAATGAAATATTTAGAGAAGAAGGAATAGAACTACCTTTAGCAGGACAGTCAACTACAGATCGGGAGACAAGATTTGATAAAGGGCTTAAAGTTCAGAAGTCCATTTTTGGTGATGTAATTGATAAGATGTATCAGGGAGCTCCAGAAAACCAAAAGCATATTCAGAACTATCTATCAGCAAATTGTTTTGGAGATTATTATACCCGGAATGGCCTGGATTTAAAAGAAAGAGAAATGATAACTTTTGCTATGCTGGCAGCTCTTGGAGGCTGTGAATCACAGATTAAAGGACATGTTAGAGGTAATCAGAGTGTTGGTAATGATAAAGAAACTCTTTTAAGTGTCTTAACCCAGCTTCTACCCTATATTGGTTATCCTAGAACTCTAAATGCTTTAAATTGTGTAAACGAAATAATTCCGGAAGAAAACTAAAAAAGGAGTGCTTATTTTATGAATTATACTACAGTCGGTAGAACAGGTATTAAGGTTTCTGATTTGTGTCTCGGAACAATGTCATTTGGTGGAGATGCTGATAAAGAAACAGCTAAAGAAATGTATAAAGCAAGTAGAAAAGTTGGAATCAATTTTTTTGATACTGCGAACGTCTACAGTGGTGGTAAATCGGAAGAAATACTGGGTGAATGTATTGCAGAAGATAAGAGAGAAGAAATTATTCTAACTACCAAAATGTTTTATCCAATGTCTAAAGATCTTAATGCTATGGGAGCAAGCAGGCGCAATATTATTAGAGAAGTAGAAGGCAGCTTAAAAAGACTTGGTACTGATTATATTGACTTTTATTTTGTGCATATGTTTGATCAGAACACCCCAATTGAAGAGACCTTAAGAGCTCTAGATCAGCTGCAGAAAGATGGCAAAATTCTCTATCCTGCAGTAAGCAACTGGGCAGCATGGCAGATTGCAACAGCTTTGGGTATTTCAGCTAAGGAATCTCTGGCCAGATTTGAGCTTATTCAGCCAATGTATAATCTTGTTAAACGTCAGGCAGAAACCGAAATACTGCCCCTGGCAGAAGCTCATAATCTTGGGGTTATCTCTTACAGTCCTTTAGGTGGAGGACTGCTGACAGGTAAATATGGAGTGGATAAAAAGCCAGCCAAAGGAAGACTGGTTGATCAGGAGCGTTATTCTGCCCGTTATCACGACAAAATAAATTATGAGGTAGCAGAGCGATTTACTCAATATGCAGCTGATAAAAATATTCATCCAGTTACCCTCGCTGTTGCCTGGGTTAAGTCCAATCCTGCAGTTACAGCTCCAATTATTGCTGGCCGTAATTTAGAACAGTTAAAGGACTCTCTGGCAGCTGAAGAATTTGAAATGTCTGCTGAAATGAGAAAAGAAATCTCTGAGCTTTCACCAACACCGGCCCCACCTACTGACCGTGCAGAAGTACTATTTGATGAATTTGAATAGCTTTAAGTTTTAACTAGAATTAAAATATTTAGTTTAAAAGAGGTGAAATATAATGCAGATCTCAGAAATTAGTGACCGTTATGATCTGACAAAAGATACCCTTCGATATTACGAGAGAATCGGTTTGATACCTGATATCAGACGTAACAGCAGCGGTAATCGAGATTATACAGAAAATGACTGTAAATGGATAGAATTTATTAAGTGTATGCGTAATGCTGGACTCTCAATAGATACTCTAATTGAGTATCTAGAATTATATCAGGTTGGAGATTCTACTATTAAAGCTCGAAAAGAATTATTAACAGAAGAAAGGGATAAACTTGCTGATAAAATTGATGAAATGCAGCAGACACTGGATCGTTTGAATCATAAAATTAATGTTTATGAAAAAGAAATCTTAGATGCAGAAGAAGAATTAATTTCTAGAAAAGAATTTATAGTTTTAGAAAATTAAATAAATTTTATTGATCCTGCTGGATTATTTCTAAAAATAATCAGCAGGATTTATATATTATTACAGATATTTAAATGTTTGGTAGCTATTATTGAATTATTTAAGTTATCGTATACACGTATACTTATTTAATATTAGCTTGACACTCAGCTTAATAAGTTCTAAAATACAATCAATATAGACTAAATTATTTTCAAAAAATTAAGTTAAGGAGGTGTTAAATAAATTTTAGGTTCTGAGTTTGATTTTAGCAATACAATTAAACTAAACAGTTTTACTTTTTGTGCAATTATTTTAAGTATTAAAAATCAAAGAAGTTGAAGAATTGAGGAGTGTTAAAAAAATGGCAAAAAACAAAAAAAATCAAGGGAAGCTAGACAGTGGAAATGATTTTAATTCTTTTTTAAAATTATTTGTGACAGTACTGCTGATTGTTGCAGCAACTGAAATTTTTGGTACCAAAACGTTTAAGATTGGTCCCGGCCAGGTTGTACTGCTGCCGATGCTGTTTGCTGTAATTATTGGGATGTTAATTACACCTGATCTTTTAGGTAGCAAAATTAAGGCACTGAAGAAAGTTATATCAATGCAAGAAGTTGAGAAGGCTGGTACTTATGTAATGATTGCTCTGCTGCCTTTAGGAGTTAAGTATGGAACATTAGTTGGACCTAACATTGTAGAAGTAGTAAAGGCAGGACCGGCTTTTTTACTGCAAGAACTGGGAAATTTAGGAACAGTTTTCATAGCTTTACCGTTAGCTCTACTTTTAGGTATGAAGAGAGAAGCTGTTGGTGCAACCGCCAGTATTTCTCGTGAGCCTACTCTGGGTGTTATTGGAGAAAGATATGGAATTTCATCACCTGAGGGTACCGGTGTTTTAGGTACATATCTGATGGGGACAGTTTTTGGTACAATATTTTTTGGTCTTTTAGGTGGTTATGCGTCAGCTACAGGACTTCATCCTTTGGCACTTGCTATGGCCAGTGGAATGGGAAGTGGATCAATGATGGCAGCTGCCTCTGGTGCTCTGGCTGAAGCAGTTCCGGCAATGAAAGATGAAATCTTAGCCTATGCCGCAACCAGTAATATGCTAACAGGAGTTACCGGATTATATTCTGTTATCTTTTTAGGCCTGCCCTTAGTAAACTTTCTCTATGATAAACTAAGTCCGATCATATCCAAAAATGACAGAGGTGATGAATAATGAGTCTTAATTTTGATAGAAGTTTAGAATATCTAAAAATGCTGATTATTGTTGGGATTTTAATTTTAATCGGACAGCGACTTGGCTATGGAAATGCTATTATGCCTGCTTTACCAGGAATGATAATAGTTATTTTAATTTCATTTTTGGCCCTGACTATTAAAGATAGTTTTCCTGATCTAAAGTTTCCGGCATTTGCCTGGGCTTCATTAACTGCGCTGATTTTGAGTATGCCCTTTATGCCGACAGCAGAGTTATTTTTAAAATATACAAATGAAGTTAACTTTTTAGGAACAACTACTCCTATTCTGGCCTTTGCTGGAATTTCTGTGGGAAATAAGATTGAGAAATTAAAAAAATTAAGCTGGAAAGTATTTATAGTGGCTATTGCAGTATTTATCGGTACTTATTTTGGTTCTGCAATTGTTGCCCACATTGTGCTTAAAATGCAGGGAATTATTTAATCTAGCTGGAGGAGGAAGTGTTGGATTTGCAAAAAGATGAGATTAAAGCAAAAATAATTGAAGCTATTGAAGAAAATAGTGCTAAAATCATTGAGCTTGTGGATGAGATTTATAAAAATCCTGAGCTTGGGTATAAAGAAGAAAAGACTACTGAAATATTAGCAGCAGCCTTTTCAGATTTAGAAATTGATTTCAAAAAACATGATGGTTTAACAGGAATTGATGCTCTGCTTGAAATGCAAAATCCTGGTCCAAAGATAGCAGTTTTGGGTGAGTTGGATGCTGTTACCTGTTCTGAGCATCCAGATGCTGATCAAGAAACTAAGGCTGTTCATGCCTGCGGCCATAACATTCAGCTTGGTGTGATGTATGGTGTTGCAGCTGCTTTTAAAAAAGCAGGAGTGGAATCTGAATTAGCTGGTTCTCTTAATTTTATAACTACACCGGCGGAAGAGTTTATCGAACTGGAGTACAGATCTCAATTACGAGATGCTGGTAAGATAGATTATTTTGGTGGTAAGCAGGAGCTGATAAAAAGAGGAAGTTTTGATGATGTTGATATTTCGATCATGATGCATTCACTTAATTTAGGATCTAAAAAGGCTTTAGTTGCACCAAAGGGTAATGGATTTGTTGGGAAGAATATCAGATTTATTGGAAAGGAATCCCATGCAGGTTCAGCTCCGGAAAAGGGAGTTAATGCTTTAAACGCTGCGGTTTTAGCTATCAACAATATTAATGCTCAGCGGGAAACATTTGCTGAAGCAGATCGGGTTAGAGTTCATCCAATAATCACCAAGGGTGGAGACATAGTTAATATTGTTCCAGCTGATGTCAGGATGGAAAGTTATGTGCGAGCTCGAAATATTGAAGCTATTAAAAAGGCTAACGAAAAAGTTGACCGCTCACTGAAAGGTGCAGCTCTGGCTGTAGGAGCAGATGTAAAAATCACGGATATTCCCGGTTATCTGCCGCTTTTAAATAATCAGAGTCTGGACTCTATATTGGAGTCAAATCTTTTAGAGTTAGTTGAGAAAGAAGAAATTACAGTTGGTGGTGACTTTACCGGTTCCTTTGATTTCGGCGATGTCTCACATTTGATGCCGGCTCTGCATCCCTTCTTTGGTGGAGTGAAAGGAGATCTTCACACCAGAGATTTCAAAACTGAAGTTAAAGAAGATGCCTATATTCTACCGGTTAAAGCTCTGGCAATGACAGTAGTTGACCTTTTATATAATGATGCTGCTGAAGCTGAAAAGATTATTGAAGATTTTGAGCCTCCATTAAGCAAAGAAGAATATCTAGAACTGATGGAAGAATTTACAGGAGAAGTAACATATAAGAATTAATTATAAAGCAGTTAGCTGTGAATTTTGCTAACTGCTTTTTCTTAACTTTTAATTCGACATAAACTGACAGGTTCACGGTGCGTGTGCCTTAAAGCAGATCATTTTTTATCTGCTTATAGATTGCTTCAGCTCTTCTGCTTTGATCCATAGAATTATAGATAATTTTAGGATAGTCTCTTTTTTTGATTATATCCATGCTTTCTTTAAAATTTATATCATAAAGCCAGCCGAGCTGCATAGCTTTTAAATCATTAATGGTCTGAAGCTTATCATAATTTATGGCTTCTTTATTTAATACTTTTCTGTAGATCTGATCACTTATTTTAGGAGATTCAGCTAACTTATTAATATAATCTTTTTGGCTGTCTTTTTTAAATCTTTCTACAAAAATATTGAAGATATCAAGCTTGTCAGCATCTCTAATCAATTTTGCAAAAAATAATTCTTTTTCATTCTTGAAATTATTTTCATTTAAACTTGCTTGATTATGTTCTTTAATTGCCTGGTAGATAATCTGCTGTTCGGATGGGGCTAAATCTTGAAGTGATTTCTGTTCTTTAAGCAGTTTGACTCCCAGCAGGCCGTGGTCTTCAGATTTATAGTCTGAAAAAGTCTTATATTTTTTGTACTGCTCAAAACGACCGATATCATGTAAGAGAGCTATTATTTTGGCCAGATATTCTTCAGCTTCAGTTAAGTTCATTCTGGAAACTATTTCTTCCATATTTTTAACAACTCGATAGCTGTGGTCTATTTTTAAATCTATATTTTTCTGCTCTTTAGTTTTTTTAAGATTAAATTCTTTAGTGTAGGATTGAAAAAAGTCCTTTAGTTTCAAATAATCAGATTTCATTTTAAAGCCTCCTTTTGACTCTATCTTATATTATATTTGAAATTTTAAAATTTGTAAATTATAGTTAATTTAAACAAGTAAAAAATATTAAAATAGAGGATATTTAGTAAAAATAGTGAATAATATTAATAATAAGACACCTTAAATTAAAAAACAACTAAATACTAATCAATGAAATATAGATTGGAGTAAAAGATATATGAATAGGCTATTTAACAAATTAAAGAATATTTTTGGAATTATCATTATTTTAATTATCCTCGTTTCTTACTTTGGGGTCTACATTCCTTTAAAAGCAGAATTAGAAGACTCACTGCACAGTGGTTTTAAGGCAGTGATATCTAATTCAGAAATTATCTTAGAAAACCATATAAACAGAGCGATTGAAGATGCAGAAGGCCTGGCAAGCAGGACCATGATTGCTGCTGAAATAGAAAGATATAATGAAGGTGAGATCAGTTTTGCTGAGCTGCAGCAGTATACTCAGCCTAAATACGAGCAGGGAGCAGCAGTTTATAAGCACCTACTGGCTGCATATAGGTTTGTTGACAACAGGCTGTTGGCCAGTTATGGCAGAAAATATAGTTGGTCTTTGGATGAGATTAATCTGCAGGGGAATGAAAATGATAATTTAATTATTACTGATGACCAAAATTATATTATTGCCCAAGCGGTATTAAGAAATGATACTGGTAATATCATAGGTAGAGATTACATTATCTATGACTTAACTGAAATTTTTTTAGAGCTCAAGGAATCAAATTCTGAAGAAATAACTTATAATATTTTGAGCGAAAAAGCAGAACTGGAAAGTGGTATTAATTCTGGTCGAGTTATTGAACTGAGGGAGTTAAATAATACAGGTTATTTTTTGAAAGCGGAAACTTCAGCCTCTCTAATTTATGATACTATCAGCAGGATTTCATATAAGATCATGCTGATTATTTTTGCAACTATAATCATTATTTCATTTTTGGTAATAAAAATTCTGCATGATGCTTCTGAAAATGTAGTTAATAACCTTAAGGAAGAGCTCAAAGAAAAAACAATTTTATCAGAAACTGATAAGATGCTTGGAATTTATAATAGAGCTAAGTTCAATAAAGAATTAGCAAGAGAAATGGACAGAGCCCAGAGGTATTATAGTGATTTAGCCTTAATTATGATTGATATTGATTATTTTAAAGAATTCAATGATAATTACGGCCACCAGGTTGGTGATCGAATTTTGAAAAAAATAGTGGCAATAATTAAGCAAAAAATTAGAAAACATGATATTTTGGCCCGTTATGGTGGAGACGAATTTATGCTGATCTGTCCGGAAACAACTTTAGGAGAAGCAGAAAAACTTGCTCAAAGATTAAATATAGCGATTGATGATTATAACTGTGGGCAGAATAATGATTTAAGCTGCAGTTTTGGAGTTGCAGAATTTAAGATTTTTAAGGATGAACAGGAGGATTTAATCAGTCGAGCAGATCAGGCTTTATATAAGGCAAAAGAAAATGGTAGAAACAGAGTCTGTAGAAATAATGATTAATTATAATATACAGACAGGATATGGGGTGCTGAGATGTTTAAATTAAAAGAGGAATTTAGAGTTGTCTTAATCTATTTAGTTTTAGGTTTGGCCTGGATTTATTTTTCAGATATGCTGCTGGTAGCTGCGGTTAATGATAGTTTTCAGCTGAGCAAGCTGCAGACCTATAAAGGGGTTTTCTATGTTTTAATTACTGCAGTTATATTTTATTTGTTATTCAAGAAATATCTGAATAATTTGCGGCGTCAGAAGCGAAAATTAGAAGCTAAAAACAAAAAACTGCTGCAGTACAATAAGGAAATTGAAGCTGTAAATCAGGAACTTGATTATTCTTTTAAATCTCTAGATGAGCTGAATAGGAGATTTGTCAAAATGATCAACTCAGTTTCCAGCTTGAATGATAAATCAAACCTTGATGAGGAGGATTTTCTCGTAGATCTGCTGGATAATATTATTGAAATAGTTCCAGAAGCTGATTATGGGAAAATCTATATTATTGAAGACGGCAGCTGCAGGTTCATAAATGCGGTTGGCCATGATATCGAGGCTTTAAACGAGATTAAGATTAGTGAGGAAAATCTTGCTGATTTAGACAGTGAGGGTGTTAATTTCTCAAAGGATTATTCAGTTAAGCTTGAAAATTTAGCTGACGAAAAAAGGAAGATTTTAGAATCTGCGCTAAAGAAAATTAAAGAATCAATCTATATTGATATCAAAATTAAAGACAGAGTTGTTGGCAGAATTTCTTTAGATATAGCAGCAGGAAGTAAGGAAAGTTTCAGCAAGAGTACAACAAATATTTTAGAATCATTTTCAACTCTAGCCTCTTCCTTTTTTGCTTATAAGCGCTATGACAGGCTGCAGGGTAAATTTACCAAAGAACTAATTTCCTCTATTATTAAAATTTTAGAGATTTACGATGTCTATACTAAAGGTCATTCGGAAAATGTTGCTAATTTATCGATGTTGATTGCAAAAGAAATGGGCTTGTCTGAAGAAACTGCTCTGGATACTTACTGGGCAGGGATGGTCCATGACATTGGTAAATTGCTGGTGCCAGTTCAAATTTTAAATAAGACTGCCAGACTGGAAGAATTTGAATATGAAATCATAAAAAAACACCCGGTCTGGAGCAGTGAGGCACTTTCAGATTCCGAAACTTTAAAGCATATCTCAAAATATGTACTTTACCATCATGAGCGCTGGGATGGTTCTGGCTATCCTGAGGGGCTGGCAGCAGAAGATATTCCTTTGGTCTCGCAAATTATTGCAGTTGCTGATGCCTGGGATGCAATGACCTCAAATCGTTCTTATAGAAATTCTCTTTCTCAAGCAGAAGCACTGAAAGAAATTAGAGAAAACAAAGGCAGTCAGTTTTCACCCAGAGCTGCGGCAGCATTTTCAAGATTAATTGAAAAGAAAGAGTTGGATATCAAGCAGGAAGTTTTATCTGAATTTGAAGCCGTAGAAGATGGAGAATTGAAGTTTGATAATAGAAATCATTTTGAAGCTTTATTTAGAAAGGCTAAAGAAGGAATGGTAATTTTAGACGAAGATTTTAGAATGAAAAAGGTTAACCAATATTTTCTTGACTTTTTTGGTTATCATAAAAGTGAAGTTTTAGGTAAAAAGATTGGTAATGTTTTGGTTCCAGCTGAAAAGATGGATGAGCTAGAATCTAACATTAAAAAAGTAAGCCATAATAATGAGGTTAATTTAAGAACCTACAGAAAACGTAAAGATGGTAAAAGGATTGATGTTGAGATCCAGGCTTTCCCACTGAACTTGGGAGAACGAGGAGTAGAGTATTATTTAATTTATAGAGATATTACTGAATTGGAAACTGTTAGAAATAAATATAAGAATTATAAAGGCCGTTACGAATCTTTTTTTGAAAATGATACCATAGTAATGCTGATTATTGATCCTGAAAGTGGAGAAATTATTGATGCCAATCCGGCAGCAGCTGATTTTTACGGCTGGAGCAGGAATGAATTGACTAAAATGAATATTTCAGAAATTAATCAACTTTCTGCAGCCGAAGTTAAAGCAGAGATGGATTCAGCCAGAAAACAAAAGAAGAAGTTTTTTAACTTTGTCCATCAAACCTGTCAGGGGATCAATAAAGATGTAGAAGTTTACTCACAGCCAATCAATTTTGGAGATCGGGATTTGCTTTATTCAATTATTCATGAAAAAATGGAAAGTAAAATAAAGGGATAATTTTCTCTTTTAAGATAAATTTAAAACAATTTATAATTATAGTTATTAGAGGGGAATGGTAATCAATGCAGGAAAAAAAGCAGACTTTTTGGCAGCTCTATAAATCAAAACCACTTGTTTTGAGAATAGGAATTGCCTTTATTTTAGGATCACTCTTGGGTTTATTTTTAGGAGAATCAGTACTTGTTATAGAACCACTGGGAACACTTTTTATAAAATTATTGAAAATGATTGTAATTCCAATTGTTTTTTTAACTTTGGTCGCCGGTATGAGGAGCTTAACTCCTTCTAAACTTGGTCGAGTCGGTGGTCAAACAGTTGCTCTATATCTAATTACTACAGCAGTGGCAATTGTTATTGGTCTAATTACAGCTAATATTATTGCACCGGGAATTGGACTTACTCTGCCTTTAGAAGCAGAGATAATGACTAAAGAAGCACCATCATTAGCAGAAGTTTTCATGAATATAGTACCTGATAACCCATTTTCAGCTTTTGCTGAAGGTAATGTGCTGCAGACAATATTTATTGCTATCGTCTTTGGGCTGGCCCTGGCAGTTTTGCAGGAAAAAGCCGAGGGCAGTGTTAAAGATGGAGTAGAAAGCATTTTCAATATTGTTGAAGCGGGTGCAGAAGCAATGTTTAAAGTAGTTTGGGGAGTTATGGAGTATGGAGTTATTGGTGTTTTTGCTCTTATGGCCTCAGTTTTTGCCAAAACAGGAATTAATGCTTTAATGCCTTTTGCTAAATTAATTTTAAGCCTATTTATAGCAGTAATTGTTCATATTGCTCTTACCCACCTTTTAGTTATTGTTAAGCTTTTATTAAAACAGAAGCCGACAAGTTTTTTGGCCGGGGTCAAAGATGCAATGATTACTGCTCTTAGTATCAGATCAAGCAGTGGTACTTTGCCGGTTTCGATGGCTAATGCGGAGGATAACCTTCGTATTGACGAAGAAATTTACAGTTTCACCTTACCACTGGGAGCTACAATTAATATGGATGGAACAGCGATGTACCAGGGGGTAGCTGCTGTTTTTGCAGCAAATCTAATTGGCCAGAGTCTGACAATTGCTCAGCAGGCCACAATTGTTGTTACAGCAGTTTTAGCAAGTATTGGAACTGCAGGTGTTCCAGGTAGTGGTTTAATTATGTTAACTCTTGTTTTAACCCAATTGGGATTACCGCTTTCTGTTGTTGGCTTTGTTGCAGGTATTGATCCTATTTTGGATAGGTTTAGGACCGTCAATAATGTTACCGGTGACCTTGCTGTTACAGCTTTAGTAGCAAAGTGGAATGATGCTATTGATTTCAGCAGAGGAAGCTGGAAAAAGTAGAATAAAGAGGCCTCTCAATTGAGGGGCCTCTTAGCAATTAGTTGAAATTCAATTCCATACTTTTAACCTTAACTCCACCAATCTTGGTTAGAGAAGCTTCTAATTCTGCAACTTCTTCCTCTGAACCAACAAGATCCAGGATAATCATTCCTTCTTCTTCACAGCTGCTGCTTTCGTGCATTCCCAAACGGGTAGAAATTAAACAGCCGTAATCAGTTAATACTTTTTGGACTTCAGGTGCAGCATCAGTTCTTTTGTCAATTAACACAGCCATAATTGTAGAATGTTTCACAATATCACCCCTCAATTTATTCTAGTTATTATCTTATTTCTCTATAGACAAAAAATATCCTTTTAAAAAATATTCGCAGACATTAATCGTCTATTTACGATTAACGATAATTTTGCTATAATAATAGCAGGAGGGATTAATTATGACAAATAAGGAACTAAAAATAAAAGATAAGGTTAAGAAAAATTATACTAAAGTAGTAACTAAAGAAGAAAATAGCTGTGGCTGTGGTTCTTCCTGCTGTGGTGATTCAGAAAATGAAAAAGTGAAGGCAAAAGAACTGGCAGCAAAAATGGACTACAGCAGTGAAGAATTGGGATCGACTTTTGCAGAGGCAAATTACGGTCTTGGTTGCGGAAATCCAGGAGCTATTGCTGAGCTAAAGCCAGGAGAAACTGTACTGGATTTAGGCTGTGGAGCCGGTTTTGATGTCTTTTTAGCTGCCAGAAAAGTTGGTGAAGACGGAAAAGTTATAGGTGTTGATATGACAGAAGCTATGATAGAGAAGGCAAAAGAAAATGCCCGCAAGAATAAAATTGATAATGTAGAATTTATCTTGGGAGAAATTGAAGAACTTCCATTAGCAGATAATAGTGTTGATGTGATAATTTCTAATTGTGTGATTAACCTCTCACCGGCTAAGCAAAAAGTTTTTTCAGAGGCAAAAAGAGTATTAAAAAATGGTGGGCGACTCGCAATTTCTGATATAATAAAGGAAGAAGAGTTTCCAGCAACAGTTAAAGCTAACTTAGACAATTACAGCAGTTGTGTTACCGGAAGTATTACCAGACAAGAACTTTATTCAATTTTAGAGTCTTTAGAGTTTAAAAATATTAAGATTGAAAGAAAAGAGCACAGTGATGAAATAGTAGAAGACTGGATTTCTGGAATAAATATTAATAAGTATATTTATTCAGCCTATATTAGCGCCCAAAAATAATCTAAAACCACTTTGATTTGAATTATCTAGGAGTCGGTTTACTAATTTTCTAATTTAGTATACAATTAAGTGTGTTGTTTTAAGAATTGGGAGTGAGTATAATGATAAATGAAGAACGAAAGAAAAAAAGTGGTGAACAAAAACTAACTGAACTGGCTGATTTCGCCAGGGGCTTGAGCCATCCTCATCGTCTTAGAATTATAAAGATTTTAGCCGGATTGTCTGAGGAAAATAAATGTATGGTCAGCAGTATAGTTGACCAGCTCCCGATTGCACAGTCGACTGTTTCTCAGCATCTGAAAATATTAAAAGATACAGGGTGGATTGAAGGTAGAATTGATGGCCCGAGAGTTTGTTATTGTATAAAAGAAGATGTTTTTGCTAAATATAAAAAAGAACTCGAACGGTTATTTAGGCTTTAATAAATATGTACTTATAATTCAAGTAGTTAATCTTAAAAAATATTATAAATTAAGGGTGAAATAATGGCAGGTAATAAAAGATCTGAGATCAAAAAAGGTTTAAAGGTTAAGGTGGTTCAGAAAAAAGATCAAAGAAGTGGTGAACTTACAGAAGGAATAGTTAAAAGAATTTTAACCAATTCTGCTAATCATCCGCATGGAATCAAAGTCATGCTGGAAAGTGGAAAAGTTGGCAGAGTTAAAGAAATAATAGGATAAGAATAATTATCAGTGACCAGGTTCTTTTTTAGAGCCTGGTTATTTTTTGTTTAGATATATAAGTCTGATTAAATTTTCAAAGGGAAATATAAATAAAGAAAAACATAATTGATATAAAGGAATTTAAGGGCTGATGTCGAATTAGCTAGTATAATGTTAAAATATTTTTAATATTATAACAAATAGCGCAGGAGACTTAATTAAATTTGCGGAGGTGGTATTTAAAAAACACAGCTTTTGAGCTTAAGATCTATCAAAAAAACAGGAGGGGTTATTTTGAAACTTAAAAATCAATTAATTAAAGCTTCGGTTTCTCTAATTGTCTTAGCTGTTTTGCTTTTAACTGTTGCTGTTTCGGTTCAGGCACAGGAAGATTGGGAAGAAATTGTGGCAGCTGCTAAAGAAGAGGGAGAAGTTACAATCTATTCAACTACAAGTCGTGTATATGATGCGGCAGAACTTTTTGAGGCAGAATACGGAATTAAAGTAGATGCACATCGTTTAAGTGAGGTCGAACTGATTGAAAGAGTCAGAGCAGAATCACAGACCGGTCAGCAGAATATGGACATTGTAATTATTGAGGATTTAACAACTATGCGGGAACTGCTGATTAGACCCGGTCATTTAGTTAATTATATTCCACCTGAAGCAAAAGCAAATATTCCTGAAAAATATCATGAGCCTTTAGTTTTAGGTTACATTAACCGAATTTACGGATATAACACTGAGGTCTATTATGAAGAGCCAATAGAAAACATTTGGCAGTTTACTGATCCAGAGTGGGCAGGGCGATTTATGATTCGTGACCCACAAATCACCGGTGAACACTTAAATTATTTTTCTGAAATTGTGAGACGCTCTGATGAAATGGCGGCCAGCTATGAAGAATTTTATGGTGAGCCTTTAGAAATAACTGAAGATAATGCTGGTTTGGAGTTTATTAAGAGACTAGCCGAAAATGATCCTGTAGTAATGGATAGTGATACCAGAATCTCCGAAGCAGTTGGTACCAGAGGTCAGGAAGACCCTCCTATAGGTTTTACCTATGTTTATTCAAAACATCGAGATATAGAAAACAAAAATCTTGCTCTAGATTATATGCGGAATATAGAGCCTAACCTCGGCTATTATTATGGACTTTATGTTCAGCTTGCCAGCGAAGCAAGACATCCAAATGCAGCTAAGGTTTTAGCTAATTTCTTAGTTGGACCAGAAGGATTTTCTCCCTGGGCTGATGATATTGGCGTCTACTCAATGAATGAAAATGTAGAATTCCATCCTTTAGATAAGCCGTGGGGCTACTGGGAAGAAAGACTATGGACTTATGATCCAGACTTTGCTGCCCAGCAGCGGGCAATTATTACTGATGTCTGGCAGAGAAGTATTCAATAAACTCAGCTAAATTGTTAATCAAATAGCCCCATTTTCAATGAGTGGGGCTTTTCTAAACCATTCTGTTGTGAGGTGAAGCTAAGTTGAAGTTAAAATCTATCTTTAAAGATTTTCTCTGGAAAATAAAATTAAATCTAAATATGACTAACTTTTTTAGTGTAATTATTATTGGTTTTCTAATTTATACTGTTTTATACCCGTTATATATTATGTTATATGAAACATTTTTAGTTCATCCAATGGAGCGTTTTCGAGTTGGAAAAGAAATAGGTTCTTTTACCTTTTTCCACTGGATTTACAACTTTTTCAGCGAGATGTCAGCAACCGCTTTTTATAAACCATTTCTGAATTCTTTAATCATTGCTTCAGCTATTTCTCTGCTGGCCTTAATTATTGGGGGAGTTTTAGCATTTTTAGTTGTCAGGACTAATATGCCGTTTAAAAAGTTAATATCAAACGCAGCCCTTATTCCCTATATTATGCCATCCTGGACCCTGGCTTTAGCCTGGATGACAGTATTTAAAAACCCCAGAGTTGGAGGAACACCAGGTATTTTTCAGAGTTTAACAGGCTACATACTGCCTAACTGGTTTTCTTTTGGTATTTTACCAATAATTATCTGTCTTTCTCTGCATTATTTCCCCTTTGGCTTTATGCTCTTAGGTGGGGCTCTAAACAGGATTGATACCAGGCTGGAAGAGTCAGCTGAGCTTTTGGGAGCAAGTAGAGCCACTATTATCAAGAAAATTATTATCCCGCTTTTAACACCAGTTATTTTTTCCACAATTCTTTTAACCTTCACCAGAGGATTAGGAACCTTTGGGGCTCCACATTTTTTGGGCGGACCGGTTAACTTTTATGTGCTTTCAACGAGACTGGAATCCAGCTTAGTTGGTCAGAGAGTTGGTTCAGCTTATATCGTTGCTTTTGTCATGATTGTGATGGGGATTTTAATTTTATATATGGACCAAAAAGTGATTGGAGCTCGTAAAAGTTTTGTCACAGTTTCTGGAAAGGGTGGAGACAGCAATAAAATCGATCTGGGTAAATACAGGAAGCTGATAGCTGTGCTGGCTTTAATTTTTGTAATTGCCAGTTCTGTAATTCCAATCAGTATTTTAGCTATTGACTCATTTATGCTGATTCCAGGTCATTATGAACTTTCAAATCTCTCGCTGCACAACTGGATTGGAGAAGCAACTCGAGAATATGGGCTGGCAACAGGGGAAAAGGGGATTTTGCTCAATTCAAGATTTCAGAGTGCGATGCTTAACACCCTGCAGCTGGGATTTGTAACAGCAATTATAACTGGAATAATCGGTATTCTGGTTGGTCATACAGTTGTTAGATTAAGAGGAAGTAAATTTGCTAATTTTCTAGACCAGCTTTCTTTTCTACCATATATGATCCCCAGTATTGCTTTTGGTTCAATTATTTTAGCTCTGTTTGCTGTCCGCAGAGGTCCGATTCCCAGCCTCTATGGAAGCTTCTGGCTTTTGGTCGTAGCCTGTGTGGTTAAATATTTACCTTATTCAACCAGAGCTGGTATTGGAGCTATGCGGCAGATCGGGCCGGAGCTGGAAGAGTCAGCAATCCTATTTGGCGCTAACTGGTTTACCAGGATGAAAAGAATTATCTTTCCCCTGCAAAAACATTCATTTTTCTCAGGCATGCTGCTTCCCTTTATATCAGCCATGAGAGAATTGAGCCTTGTTGTTTTACTTGTATCACCGGGAAATCAGGTAATTACTTCAATTACTGTAATGTATACTGAGCGCGGCTGGTATCCGATTGCTAATGGAGTAACTACTTTATTAATTTTAATTATAATAATGCTGGTTAGTTTAAGTCGCTTCCTGATGGGGACCGACTTATCTAAAGGACTAGGAGGCTAATAATGGCAGAAATAGAACTAAAAAACATAACAAAAAAGTTCGGAGATGTAACTGCAGTTAAAGATCTTGATTTATCAATAGATGCTAAGGAATTTACAACTCTTTTAGGACCTTCAGGCTGTGGTAAATCAACTACACTGAGGATGATAGCCGGTTTAGAAAGGCCAACTGCCGGAGAAATCTGGATCAAAGGTGAATGTGTATATTCTAAGGAAAAAAACATTTATGTACCACCCGGGAAAAGAAAGTTAGGGATGGTATTTCAAAGTTATGCCCTCTGGCCTCATTTAACTGTTTTTGACAATATAGCCTTTGGTCTGCAGATAAATAATAAGCCGGATATTAAAGAAAAAACAAAAAAAGTAGCCGATATTCTGGCGATTGCGGATCTTTTAGAAAGATATCCAAATGAACTTTCTGGAGGCCAGCAGCAGCGGGTGGCTATTGCCAGAGTTTTAGTAATGGATTATGATATTTTGCTGCTTGATGAACCCTTATCTAACTTAGATGCTCAATTAAGAATGGATATGCGGGCTGAATTGAAAAGGCTGCACAATGAACTAGATTCTACAATAATTTATGTAACCCATGACCAGCTGGAGGCCCTAACAATGTCCAGCAATATAGCAGTAATGAACTCCGGCCTGCTGCAGCAGTATGCTGGCCCGATGGCTGTCTACGATCAACCGGCCAATTTATTTACCGCAAAGTTTATCGGTAACCCGCCGATTAATCTATTTACAGCAGAACTTAAAACTGAGGCTGGAACTAAAAAAGCAAAGGTATCTGAAAATCTGGAACTTGAGCTGATTGATGAAAAATTTGCAGAGCTGAAAGAGGGGGCAGAAATTAATATTGGTATTCGACCGGAAGATATTGATATCAGACCAATTAGTGAAGTTTCTGATTCTAAATATAGCGGGGAAATATATTCTGTTTTACCGGCTGGATCTGAATGGTACTTTAAAGTAGTCTGGAAAGATAAAATAATTACTGTTTCTGAACATTCTGGTATGAATCTGGATCAGGATGACAAAGTAGCAATCAGTATTGAATCAAAATCGATAAAGCTGTTTAATGAACAGGGGATTTTAGTTAGCTAAATTAATTCCTCAAATTATTGCCTGTAGTTTAGCTATATAGGCAATTTTTTGATTTTTCAAAAAGTGATAGGTATTTTTGAATAATATATCAGAAAATAACTTTAGAACTATAGTTAAGATAATAAAGAATATAAAAATTAATGTAGGATAAATAAAATATAAAAAAGAAAGTGAATGATTCAAAATTAAAATAATTATATAAATTATCAGAATCTCTTGACAAATAGAAAAAAGCATAGTATTATATTTAATAGAAGTTGTAATACAACTTACAACTATAACAAAATAAGGAGCTAAATTATGAAGGCAATAAAAACAAGAGAAAATTTAAGTAGACAAGTATTTGAACAGTTGAAAAGTCAGATTTTACGAGGTAAATGGGAGCCAAAAGAAAAGATTCCATCCGAAAATAAATTAGCAGACATGTTAAATGTGAGTCGAGTTACAATCAGAGAAGCATTACAAACCCTAGTTACTTTAGGGTTATTAGAAAAAAAACAAGGTGAAGGAACTTTTGTTAAAGAATTATCTGGAGAGGCATATGTAGATGCTTTATTACCTACATTAGTTAACTTAAATAGATCTAAAGCCTCTATGGTTCATGAGTATAGAAAAATTATTGAAGTTGGTTCAATAGAGTTAGTAGTAGAAAGAGCTACTGAAAATGATATATTAGAATTAAAAAAAATTGTAAACAATATGGAAAATATAAAAGATAATTTAGAAGAATTTGCCATAGAAGATTTAAATTTTCATTTAACTTTGAGTGAAATCACTAAAAATCCAATTATAGAGAAAGCAAATTATCTGATGATTGATTATTTAAAAGAAGCTATGATTTCATTAATTGGAAAAATGGGATCTGAAGATGGGTTATATTATCATAAGGAGATAATTAAGGCTATAGAAGAAAAAAATAAACAAAAAGCGAAAGAATTAATGACAAAGCATATTGATAACAATCTTAATTATATGGACTAAAAATTTTAATATCAGTTGTAATACAACTAACGACTAACAACTAATAATAATTGTTATTATTAAGGAGGTGAAACTACATATAATATAACTAAAGAAAAATTCAAAATTATTTTATAAACAAAGATTAGAGTTAAATAAAAATAAGGAGGATTAATATGAATAATAATGAACTTGTTTTAAAATTAGAAAAAAAAGCGGTAAATATTAGACAAAATATTTTAGAAACAATTGGAGTTGGTAAAAAAGGTCATGTTGGGGGTTCAATGTCATCTGCTGATTTAATTACAGCTTTATATTTCTACAAAATGAACCATGATCCTCAAAATCCAGAAAAGACTGATAGAGACAGATTTGTTTTTAGTAAAGGACACTCCGTTTTAGCACAATATGCAGCATTAGCTGAATGTGGTTATTTTTCTAAGGATGAACTAAAGAACACTAAAAAATTCGGATGTACATTGCAAGGTCATCCTGAAATTGAAACTCCAGGGATAGAGGCAAATACTGGCTCTCTCGGGCAAGGATTATCTTTGGGATTAGGTATGGCATTAGGTGGGAAATTAGATGAAATAAATTATAATGTTTATGTTATTCTTGGAGATGGTGAAATAGCAGAAGGTCAAATATGGGAAGCTGTGAATGCAGCAAGTCATCATAGAGCAGATAATCTCATTGCTATATTAGATAAAAATAAAAATCAAGCTACTGGAACAACGAATATTTTTGATTGTGGGAATATAGAAAATAAATTTAGTGCTTCAGGTTGGGAAACTATTGAGATTGATGGACACAACATGGAAGAAATAATTAATGCTTTAGACAAGGCTGATACTGTAGAAGGTAAACCAACACTTATCATCGCTAATACTGTTAAAGGTAAAGGTGTATCTTTTGCAGAAGGCAAATTTAGCTACCATAATGCTATACTAACTGAAGAACAATATGAGCAAGCAAAACAAGATGTTGAAAATATGAAATCTGAGGTGACGAAATAATGAATAAAAAAAGTTTAAGAGATGCTTATGGTGAAGAACTGTTAAGATTAGCTAAAGAAAATAAAAATATTGTTGCTTTAGATGCTGATTTAAGCTCTTCAACTAGATCAGCTTATATAAGAGATGAAATTCCTGAAAGATTTTTTGAAATGGGTATTGCAGAACAAAATATGACAACAACAGCAGCAGGATTATCATTAACAGGTAAAATTCCTTTTGCTAACTCTTTTGCTGTTTTTTCAACTGGAAGATCTTATGATCAAATTAGACAAGGAATAGCTCTTCCAAATTTAAATGTGAAAATTGCTGGTTCTAGTGCTGGAATGTCAGATTATGGTGATGGAGCAACTCATCAGGCAATTGATGATATTTCAATTATGAGAACACTTCCTAATATGACAGTTATTTCTCCAATGGATGCAGTTGAAACTAAAAAAGCTGTTAAAGCTATTGTAGACTATAACGGGCCAGTTTATTTAAGAGTAAGTCGTGCAGAATTACCAGTTTTAATGTCAGAAGATTACAACTTTGAAATAGGAAAAATGAATCTTATTGAAGATGGAAATGATATAACTATTTTTGCTAATGGTTTAATGGTTCATAAAGCCTTAGAAGCAAGAGAAACATTAAAAGAAGATGGAGTAACATGTAAAGTAGTAAATGTCAGCACAATTAAACCTCTAGATGTAGAGGAAGTAAAAAAATATGTTTCTGGAGTAAAGGGAGTTGTAACTGCTGAAGAACATAGCATTATCGGTGGCTTGGGGAGCGCAATAACAGAAGCTTTAGATGATGAGTTAATCAAAATTAAAAGAGTTGGAGTCAAAGATAAATTTGGACAGTCTGCTTGTGATTATGATGTTTTATTGAAACATTATGGACTTACCTCACAAGAGATTGTTAATAATGTTAAAGAACTTTTAAAATAAATTTAAGGAGATGATTAATATGAAAAAAATTGGTTTTATTGGTGTAGGCATAATGGGAATGCCAATGGCGAAAAATCTAATTGATTCAGGGTATGAATTAGTTGTATATGATGTAAATGAAGATGCTTTAAATGAGATTTTAGAGTATGGAGCTGAAAAGAAAAATTCTCCTAAAGAAATAGCAAAAAATTGTGATGTTATGATTACTATGCTTCCAAATTCTCCACATGTAAGAGAAGTTGCTTTAGGAGAAAACGGGCTAATAGAAGGGGTAAGTGAAGGACAAACCTATATAGATATGAGCTCTATTTCACCACTAGCTTCTCAAGATGTTGCAGAAGAGTTAAAGAAAAAAGGAGTAAATTCTTTAGATGCACCAGTAAGTGGTGGTCAAGAGGGTGCAGAGGCTGGAACAGTAGCTTTTATGGTTGGTGGAGATAAAAAAGTGTTTGATGAACATAAAGAAATACTAGAAGTTATGGGGGGAAGTGTAACTTTAGTAGGAGACATTGGAGCAGGACAAACTACAAAATTAGTTAACCAAGTAATTGTAGGTATTAATATAGCTGCAGTTGCAGAAGGACTAAGTTTAGGGAAAAAAGCTGGAGTTGATCCCGAGAATATCTTTAATGCAATTAGAAGTGGTTTAGCAGGAAGTCAGTGTTTAGAAGATAAAGCACCAAGAATGTTAAAAGGGGAATATGACCCTGGTTTTAAAATGAAGCTACATGTTAAAGATTTGACTAATGCTTTCGAAACAAGTAGAGATCTCCATAATTACATGCCTCTTGCAGCACAAGTTATGGAAATGATGCAAAAATTAATGACTGATGGAAATACTGAGGTTGACCATGGAGGTTTAGGTTTATTTTATGAAGATCTAAATAATATTTCTTTAAAAAAATAATATTTAAATAATATATAATACAGGGATATCTGAGGTATCTAAATTATATATTTATATGATATTCCTGTTTTATATTTAGCTTTTATATATAGAAAGGAGAAAATTAATTGATGAAAGCTTTAGTGTATGAGGGACCAAATAAATTAGCTTTAAAAGAAAAAGAAAAACCAAAAAGAAAAAATGGTGAGGTGCTAATTAAAGTAAAAGCTTGTGGTATTTGCGGCTCTGATGTTGAAGGCTATTTAGGGAAATCTGGTCGTAGAATTCCTCCAATGGTAATGGGGCATGAATTTTCGGGAGAAGTAGTTGAAACAGATAAGGAAAGCAATTTTGAGATAGGAGATAAAGTAACAGCTTATCCAAAACTATATTGTGGAGAATGTAAATATTGCGAAGAAGGATTAACAAATATATGTCCAGAAGCCGATTTCTTAGGTGCTATGGATAAAAATGGTGCTATGCAAGAGTTTTTAAGTATAGATGAAAAATATGTAATTAAAGCTAAGAATAGTATAAGTTATATTGAGTTAAGTATGGTTGAGCCTTTAGCAGTTGCATATAGAGCTACAAATAAAGTGTCTAATAAAAAGTTAAAGAGTAGTAATTATGTTCTTGTTATTGGTGCTGGTACAATTGGATTATTTATTTTGCAAATATTAAAATTAAAGGGTGTAAAAAATATAATAGTTAGTGATTTAAGCGATTACAGATTAAAATTAGCAAAAAAATTAGGTGCAAGTAATGTAATTAATCCAAAAAACGAAAATTTCAATAAGAAAATTAGTGAAATTACTGATAATAATCTGGTTGATTACTCTTTTGAAGCTGTTGGTTTTTCAAGTACAGCTGCTCAAGCTTTAGATGCATTAAAAATTGGAGGAACCTCTGTTTGGGTAGGAAATGCACAAAAGATGATAGAAATGAATATGCAGAAGATAGTTACAACTGAGTTAAATATAATAGGTAATTATATTTATTCAATTGAAGATTTTAATAAATGCTTAGATCTAATTGAAGAAGGAAAAATTGATATTGATCCTATTATATCTTTGGAAAAAGATTTGAGTAAAGGGAAAGAAATGTTCGAAAAATTAGTTAATGACAATAAAAATGGAGAAATCATAAAGATTGTTTTGACAAATGAATAAAAGTAAATATTTTAAATGATATAAAACAAAAGGAGGTGGTTTGTTTGGAAACTTTCTTGTAGCTTAATAATCTTTTTTTAATAAATTATTCTTAATTTTATCTAAAATTAAAAGGGGGAGTTTTAATAATGTTAAAAAGAAAAAAAATATCTGTTGTTTCAATCATGCTAGCTTTGGGGTTATTATTTGCCAGTTTTATAGGTTTAAATAGTGTACAAGCTCAAGAAATTACTATTCAATTTGCTCATAGTAATTCACCTAACCCATATCAAGCTATTGAACATATGTGGGCCGTACCATTCAAAAATATAGTAGAGGCTGAATCAAATGGTGAAATAAAAGTTGAAATTTATCCATCAGCTCAGTTAGGTGGACAGCGAGAAATTATGGAAAGTGTACAATCAGGTATTATAGAAATGGGTTCTGCAGCAGATGCTGTGGTTTCCGGTTTTGACAGTAAAGCTTTAATGTTTTCTACTCCATATCTTTTCGATTCTATTGATGGATCAAATAGATTATGGAAAGAAACTGAATGGGGACAAAATTGGAGTCAAGACTTTAAAGATAATACAGGTATTCGTATAGTTTCTGTAGCAGGATATGGATTTAGACATTTAACTAATAGTGTTAGAGAAATTCAATCTCCTGAAGATGCTGAAGGATTAAGTTTTAGAGTAATGGAAAGTCCTGTGCCAATGGCTATGATTGAAGGATTAGGAGCAAATCCTCAGCCTATTCCAATGGATGAAGTATATTCTTCTCTTGACCAGGGAGTTGTTGATGGTCAAGAAAATCCATTTACTTCAATTACTTCTTATGCTCTTTATGAAGTACAACCATATATAACTCTAAGTGGTCACCAGTTAGGTACACAGTTCTTTGTAATAAATGAAGATTTCTTTAATGGTTTATCTGAAGAACACCAAGATATTATCCTTTCTGCTGCTGAAGAATCTACAATGGCAGCATTAGGAGTTTCAACTCTCCACAATAAAGGAGTTGGAGTGGAAGAGGCTTCTGCTCAATCAGATATTTATTCTCCAACTGCTGAACAAAGAGAAGCATTTAAAAATGCTATGCAGCCTCCTGCATTAGAAGAACTATATAATGAATTAGGAGAAGAAACTGTAGATGAAGTATTAAATGCAGTTGAAAGTTTAAATTAAATCATTAAATAAAATATGGAGCAGCAATTTGCTGCTCCATATAAATTCTATTTAAAATATATTATTGTGAGGGATAAGATATGAAAAAATTATGTCAAAAGTATCTTAATATTTTTGAAAAAGTTCATAAAATTAATCAAGCTTTGATTTTTATAATTTTATCTACTATTTTAGGTGTTTTATTTACAGAAATAGTATTGCGTTATATTTTGGGAGGTTCATTAAGATGGTCATATGAGTTATCAAGATATCTTTTTGTATGGCTTGTTTTTTTATCAGCTGGAATTGGATTTAGAAAAGGTTCACATATGGGTTTAGATATGTTTGTTGAATTATTGTCAGAAAAAAAAGCAAAAATATTACGAGTGATTACACATCTGGTTTTATTAATATTTGTTTTATGGATTTCTTATAAAGGCTATGGTTTAATAGCTAATGTTTCTGGCCAGATTTCTCCAGGGCTTAGGATAAATATGCGTTATCCTTATTATTCTATTTCAATTGGGAGTTTCATTATATCATTATACATAATAGAAATGATTATAAAAGAAGATATTTTAAATAATCAGAAGGGAGGGAAATAAATGTATTTTTTAATAATTTTTTTCTTTTTAGTAGTTTTAGGCATTCCAATTTCATTTAGTATTGGAATGTCAAGTTTGGCAGTTTTATATATTGCTGGTCGTGAAAGTATATCTCATTTAATACCACAAGTTTTATTTACAAGTTTAGACACTTTTCCCTACTTAGCTATTCCGGGATTTATATTAGCTGGAGAGTTAATGAATTACACAGGTATTACAGATGAGATAATTGATTTTCTTGATAAGATTGTTGGCCATATATCAGGTGGTTTAGCCCATATTAATATATTAGCCAGTATATTATTTGCGGGATTAACAGGGGCTGCTGTCTCTGATACTTCAGCTTTAGGATCTGTATTAATACCAATGATGTCTGAAGCCGGGTACGATAAAAAATTTAGTGCAGCTATAACAGCTGCTTCTTCTATTATTGGTCCAATTATCCCTCCCAGTATTATTATGGTTATTTATTCTTTAACAGCTGGAAATGTTTCAATAGGTACAATGTTTATTGCAGGTATAGCACCTGGTTTATTAATTGGTATTATATTAATGATTATGGTGGTATATTATTCAAAAAAAAGAAATTATCCTAAAAATGAAGAGCGAGCTACAGCTAAAGATATGTTTTTAGCTACAATTAAAGCATTTAAAGCTTTATTAATGCCAATTATTATAATTGGCGGTATTTTAGCTGGTGTATTCACTGCCACTGAAGCAGCAATTGTTTCAGTAATGTATGCATTTTTTATTGGTTTTGTCGTAACAAAACAGTTAAAAATATCACAATTGCCTGAAATATTTACACATTCTGCAGTTGTTACTTCAGTTGTTGGAATGTTAATTTCATTTGCTTATGTTATGGGTAGAGTATTAACAATGCAAAGAATACCCCAAGCTATTGCAGAAACTTTTACTCATTATATTGATACACCTTTAATGTTTTTGTTTGTAATGGTAGCAATATATATGGTAATGGGATTATTTTTAGATCCTTCAGCAGCTCTTGTGGTAATTGTTCCTATTGTTTTGCCAATTGCTATGCAATATGGAATACATCCACTTCACTTTGGAATAATAACAATTGTTGCATTAAATCTTGGATTAATAACCCCTCCAGTTGGAGTATGTTTATATGTAGCTTGTAGCATTGGAGATATAAAATTAGATAAATTATCTAAAGAAGTAATTCCATTTTTATTTTTCGAAATATTTGTTTTATTAATGTTAGTTATATTTCCAGAGTTAGTATTGTTTATACCAAGACTTGTAGGCCTTATTTCTTAAAAAAGCAGATTAAGAGAGGATAATTTATAATGAAAATTATTATTGCACCAGATTCATTTAAAGGGAGTCTTACAGCAAAAGAGGTTGCAAATAATATTAAATTAGGTGTCACAGAAATTTTACCAAAAGCAGAAATAATAACAATTCCTATGGCTGATGGTGGAGAAGGGACTATTCAAGCTTTAGTAGATGCAAAGAATGGAGTAATTATTAATACTAAAGTTACTGGACCATTGGGAGGCAAAGTTAGTTCATATTTTGGGCTTATAGAAAAAGAAAAAACAGCAGTAGTAGAAATGGCTACTGCTTCCGGTTTGCCCTTAGTACCAGAAAATAAACTTGATCCAACAGTTACTACTACATATGGAACAGGTGAGTTAATTTCGAAAGCTTTAGAATATGATATAAATAAACTAATTATTGGTATTGGGGGTAGTGCTACAAATGATGCTGGAATAGGAATGGCACAAGCTTTGGGTGTAAAGTTTTTAGATAAAAATGATAATGAAATAGGTTTTGGTGGGAAAGAATTAGATAAAATTGAAAGAATAGATATAAGTAATATAGATTCTCGATTAAAAGATATAGAAATTGAAGTTGCATGTGATGTTGATAACCCTTTATATGGACCAAATGGAGCTGCTTTTGTTTATGCTTCCCAAAAAGGAGCTGACAAAAAAACAATAGAATTATTAGATCAGAAATTAAAATATTTTAATAAAAAGATAAAAGATATATTTAATATAGATTTACAATCAATTCCAGGAAGTGGAGCAGCAGGAGGCTTAGGTGCCGGACTTGTTGTTTTTTTAAATGCTAAATTAAAACCTGGCATAGAAATTATTTTAGAAGAAAATAATATGGATGAAAAAGTTGAAAATGCTGATTTAGTAATAACAGGTGAAGGAAAAATGGATGGTCAAACTATTCAAGGGAAAACACCAATAGGTGTTGCAAAGTGTGCTAAAAAGCATGAAATACCTGTTATTGCATTTGTTGGCGAAATTGGGGATGATATAAATAAAGTTTTAGATAAAGAAATAGATTGTGTATTCTCAATATTACAACAAACTGGTTCTATAAATAAAGCATTAAAATTTGCTCCTGAATGGTTACAATTTTCTGTAGAACAAGTTATGAAATTTAAATATTTATAATTGGAGTAGATAGCTATGAAAAAAATTGGAGTTTTAACAAGTGGAGGAGATGCGCCTGGTATGAATGCAGCTATTCATGCTGTATTTAATAGAGCAAAGTCTAATGGAATTAATGTAATGGGAATTAAAAAGGGATATAAAGGGCTGCTTAATAATGAAATATATGAATTGAGAGCAAAAGATGTTGAAGGTATATGTAAAAGGGGGGGAACAATACTAAAGTCTGCTAGATCTAAAAAATTCGAAACTGATGAAGGTTTAAGTTTAGCAGTAGAAGTTTTAAAATCAAGAGATATTGAGGGATTAGTCGTAATTGGTGGAAATGGTTCTCTCAAAGGAGCTAAAGATTTAGCAAAAATAACTGATATAAAAGTTATTGGGATTCCAAGTTCTATTGATAATGATATAAATGGATGTGATTTAAGCATTGGTTTTAGTACTGCCTGTGATGTTGTTACTAAAAGCATAGATAATATTAAAGACACTTCATCGTCTTTTGATACAGATGAACCAAGAATATTTACTGTAGAAGCAATGGGAAGAAAAAGCGGTTGGATTTCTGTTATGGCAGGTATGTCAGCAGAAGCTGATTTAATAGTTATACCGGAACAAAATCCTTCAATTGAAAGCATAGTAGATAATGTTAGAAATGTTATAGAACATAAAAATGATTGTATTATATTGTATGCAGAGGGGATAGATCAATCTGAAAATTTTATTGAAAAATTGAAGAATAAGCTAGGTTATAGAATAAGACATTCTCTTTTAGGATTTCAACAAAGAGGTGGATCTCCAACTACAAATGATAGAATTTTAGCTTTAAGAATGGGAAATGCTGCTGTTGATGAACTTTTATCTGGTAATAGTGGTAAGTACATAAGTATTCAAGCAGATAAAATCGAGGTTAATGAAATAGATAATGGAATTAGAGATACTTGTTATGATAAGTATTTAGAATTGTTTTCTGATAAAATAGTTAAGTAAATTCAAAGTTGAATTAGGAGTGATTGTTTTGTTAAAAAATGTTGCTAATATAGTTCGAGGATTATCAGCAGATATTGTTGAGAAGGCAAATTCTGGTCACCCGGGAATGCCGATTGGTTGTGCTGATATTGGAGCCCTGTTATTTGGTGAGGTAATGAATATTGATGCTTCTAAATCAGACTGGCCTGATAGAGATCGTTTTGTACTTTCAGCCGGACATGGATCAGCATTCTTATATTCATTCCTGCACCTGACAGGTTATGATGTATCAATGGACGACTTAAAAGAGTTTAGACAGCTTCATTCTAAAACACCCGGACACCCAGAATATGGGGATACTGATGGAGTAGAAACTACAACAGGACCATTAGGTCAGGGTTTTTCTAATGCAGTAGGTATGTCTTTAGCAGAAAAGATGCTGGCTGCAAAATATAATACAGAAGCTCATACAATTGTGGACCACTATACTTATACAATTATGGGTGACGGCTGTATGATGGAAGGTATAACTTCTGAAGCGGCATCACTTGCAGGCCATTTAGGACTTGATAAGCTAATTGCAATTTATGATGATAATGATATCTCAATTGCCGGAAATACTAATTTAGCTTTTACAGAGTCTGTAGCTGACCGCTTTAAAGCTTTTGGCTGGCAGGTAATAGAAAATGTTGACGGACACAATATTGACCAGCTAAGAGATGCAATTAATCAGGCTAAATCTGATAAGGAAAGACCAACCTTGATTATGGCTAAAACCCATATCGCTTTAGGAGCACCAAACAAGCAGGATACAGCTGACGCTCACGGAGCACCTCTGGGAGAAGAAGAGATTAAAGGTTTAAAAGAGAAGTTTGGTCTGCCGGTAGATAAGAAGTTTTATGTTTCAGGTGAGGTTAAAGAATTTTTCCGAGTTCATGCAGCAGAAAATCAGGACCAGAGACTGGCCTGGGAAAAGGAATTTGAAGCCTGGGCAGCAGCCAATCCAGAACTCAAAAAAGACTGGGATCAGGCTATGGAATTAAAACTGCCTGTTGATTTAAAAGAAGAAATTATGGATTTAGAAATAGAAGCTCCAATAGCAACTAGAAAATCAGCTGGAGCAGCTTTATCAAAAGCATTTGAACTAGTTCCTTATTTAGTTGGTGGATCAGCCGACCTGGCACCATCAAATAAGACCTATAATGCTGAATATGGTGAGGTACAGAAGGGTGACTACTCCGGCCGCAATTTCCGCTTTGGAGTTAGAGAACATGCAATGGGAGCAATAACAAATGGAATAGCATTACATCAAGGACTTAGACCATTCACAGCCACTTTTTTGACTTTTGCTGATTATATGAGACCTTCTATAAGACTAGCTTCTTTGATGAAGCTGCCAGTAACCTATGTCTTTACTCATGATTCTGTCTTTGTTGGAGAAGATGGACCAACACATCAGCCGATAGAACATGTGGAATCTTTAAGAATTATCCCTGGACTGAAGGTTTTAAGACCGGGAGATGAAGAAGAAGCAAAAGCTGCCTGGGTTGAAGCATTAGAAACTAAAGATCAGCCAACAGCTTTAATTTTAACCAGACAGAACTTAGACCACATCAAGAAATATCAGGGTCTTAATAACTTTAAAAATGGTGGTTATTTTGTTAGTGATCCTCAGGCTGCAGATACAATAATCTTTGCCAGTGGTAGTGAAGTTAATCTGGCAGAAAAAGCTGCAGAGCTATTAGCTGAAAAAGGAATCAAAGCTGCAGTTATGTCAGTGCCGGAAAGAAAGAAACTGGAGCAGTATGCAGCAGAACATCCACTGCCTGAAGCAGAACTAAAAGTAGCTGTCGAAGCTGGTGTAACAAGCGGCTGGTACAAATTAGTCGGCAGTGATGGTTTAGTGATTGGACTTGACCGTTTTGGTTTAAGTGGAAAAGGTCAGGAAGTAGGAGAAGAATTAGGATTTAAAGCTGAAAAAGTTACCGAAATGATAATGAATAAATTTAACTAAATAAATAGTGAAATCTAATTTGGAGGGTAAGAAGTGAATGCTAAAAAAATAGCAGGTGAAAAAGCAGTTGATATATTAAAGAAGGGATGATAATTGGTTTAGGAACAGGTTCTACTGCTTATTATGCAATAAAAAAACTGGAGAGTTGGTGCGTAATGGACTTGATATAAAAGTAGTACCAACATCTAAAGAAACTGCAGAATTAGCTGCAGCTGAAGGAATAAATTTAGTAGAGCTTTCTCCGATAGAAAAAATAAATTTAACTACTGATGGTGCTGATGAAGTTGATTCTAAATTTAATTTAATAAAAGGTGGAGGAGGAGCTCTTTTAAGAGAAAAAAGAGGAGAAGTTTTTATTACAGATAATAATAATTATATTATTGACTGTAAATTTGGAGAAATTAAACATTCAGAAATTTTAACCAAAAAATTAAATCAAATTCCAGGTGTTGTTGAGAATGGTCTTTTTGTCGATATAGCTGAACTAATTATAGTTGGTTTTGAAGATGGAGAAATTATAAAGTATAAAAAATAAAAAAACAACCCATAATTAATTTGGGCTGTTTTCATTAAAATTTCTTGTTTTTATATCCATCCATATAAAATTAAAGCTCCATAACCAATAATTCCAGATAAAATTGCTACTACAAATAACGAATTCTCAATAAATTTTTTAATCATTTTAAAACCATCCTTTTTATTATATTATTATCTTATAAGATGTTATATTTATTATATACTTTATCAAAAGAATGTAAAGTCTTAATTTTAAAATTTAAATTTTGTTATTAATCCGAATATTTTATCAAATGCTGGGAGGAAATAATTATGAACTTAGTTCCAATGGCAGATATTTTACAGGACGCACACAAGAAAACTTATGCAGTCGGTGGATTTAATATTAATAATATGGAATTTTTACAGGGGATAATGATGGGAGCGGAAGAACTCAACTCTCCTGTTATTTTACAGGCAAGTGAAGGTGCAATTCGTTATATCGGTATGGATTACGTAATGCAGATGGTAGAAGCTGCAACTAAAAACACCAATATCCCTGTTGCTTTACATTTAGATCACGGTAGTGATTTCGAAAGTATTATGACATGTATCAGAGCTGGATTTTCTTCTGTAATGATTGATGCTTCTAAAAAACCATTTGAAGAAAATATTGCTTTAACCAAAAAAGTAGTAGAAGCAGCTCATAGTGTGGGAGTCAGTGTTGAAGCAGAATTAGGAACAATTGGTGGTACAGAAGATGACCATACAGTTGAAGAAAAAGATGCGATGTATACTGATCCAGATCAGGCAAAAGAATTCATTGAGGCAACCGGTGTAGATGCCCTGGCAATTGCAATTGGTACTGCTCATGGAGTTTATGAAGGTGAGCCAGAATTAGATTTTGAAAGACTGGATAAAATTAAAAAGTTAATCGATATGCCTGTTGTTTTACATGGAGCTTCTGGTATTTCTGCTGAAGATCTGCAGACAGGTGTTAAGTATGGTGTTAACAAGGTTAATGTTAATACTGATTTCCAGCAGGTATTCACTGCTAACGTAAAAGAAATTTTTGCTGAAAAGCCAGAACTATATGATCCACGTAAATACTGTGGGCCTGGTAGAGACGCTATTGCCAAAAAGGTAAAAGAAAAGATCAAGATTTTAGGTAGTGAAAATAAAATTGATTAAAAGTATAAATGTTTTAATTTTTGAGCATAAAGATTTTATTTTTGGGAGTGATTTATATGAAAATAAAAATTAAAGTAGATGATATTTCTGTCAAAGCTAAATTGTATGACAACAAAATGGCTAAAGAGATTTGGGATGTCTTACCTTTAGAAGGAGTAGTGAAAACTTGGGGAGATGAAATATATTTTCCTATACCTATAAAAACTGGTTACTCGAACAAAAAAGCAGTTGTAGATGTTGGTGAGTTGGGTTTTTGGGAAGCGGGTAAAGCTTTTTGTATATTTTTTGGTCCTACTCCTGGAAGTGATAAACCTAAACCAGCGAATCCAGTTGATGTTTTTGGTAAAATAATTGAGAATCCTAAAATTTTTAAAAAAATTCCTAGTGGTGCTAAAATAAAAGTTGAAAGAATATAATTTCTTAAAGTTAATTATAAAATAAGGAGTTGGAAAAGATGAAAATATTAGTAGCAATTAAGGGATCAGATGGCTGTTCAAAAGTAGTTAAAAAAGCACAAGAACTTGCCTTATTGTGTAATGGAGAAGTAACTTTTTTAACTGTATTAAGTTCGAAATACAAGTTGATTCATTCTAAAGAAGATTTTGAAAGACAAAAGAAAAATATGGAGAAAGCAAAGAAAGAAACGGAAGAAGCTTTAAATACTTGCAGCATGATTTATAGTAAGTGTGAGTTCAAGCTTGGTCAAAAAGGTTTAAAAACTAGGAGAGTTATAAAAGAAGGGGATCATCCGGCAGAAATTATTTGTCAATTTGCTAAAGATAACGATCATGATCTTATTGTGATAGCATATAATGGTAATAATATTTTAAAAAACAAATCCTTAGGAAGTAATGCTAAAAAAATAGTAAATAAATCTGAGAGTTCTGTATTAATAGTTAAATAATTGAAAATCCTAAAATTTTCAAAAAAATTCCTAGTGGTGCTAAAATAAAAATTGAGAAAATATAAATTTATTCTCAAATTTGAAGAAAGAGATGTCTTGTTATATCGATTTGTAAATGTTCATTTAATTTCAAGAAAGGATTTTAAATATGAATCTTGGTAATAAATTAAAAAAACTAAGAAAATCCCAAAATCTAACTTTAAATGATATTTGTCAAAAAACATCATTGACCTCTGAATATTTAAATAAGTTAGAAAATAATTTAACAAAACATATTATATTAGATAAAGTTATTGAACTAGCTAATTTTTATAATGTAGATATTTGTTTTTTAATCAAAGATGAACTTACATTAAAGAAGGATATATCTATAGAATTAAAAAAAATTTTTAATGATGAAAATCTTGAATATTTAAAAATAA
>Ga0247721_100056_pt1 | contig 60762 bp, 51 predicted proteins | sample MSEWel2017_08_16_FD_189089 | JGI IMG/M metagenome (GOLD analysis project Ga0247721, IMG submission 189089) | Subsurface sediment microbial communities from gas well in West Virginia, United States - MSEEL Well Study Marcellus 3H_2017_08_16 | ecosystem: Environmental > Terrestrial > Deep...
TTTAGCTTAATTTTTTATAAAAATAGTTAGTTTCAGTATGGAGTTTTCAAAGTTCAATATTTTAGCTATTTTTTACTATTATTCCTGTTTTAGACTGTTGTTTTCTGGCTTTAGCCGAGAATCCTCTCTTTTTCTTATTATACTATATTTATAATTTTCAAGCAAATAATATTGAAAAATCACAAAATTAATTTTTGGTAAAAATATTTAGCAATTGCTTTACTAAATAAAAAAATAATGCTATAATTATCTTAGTTAATTTAATAAATTAACAAAGAAACGGAAGTGAGCAGATGGAAAAGGGTAGTTTTAAAAATATGAAAAAGCAGAATCAAAAAAATATACTTACTTTAATTAAAAATGAAGAGGGGATTTCCCGGGCCCAGATAGCAGATAAACTCGATATTTCTCGAGCTACGGTTACCAATATAGTCAGAGAACTGATCAAGCTGAAACTGGTCAGGGAGTCTAAGATGGGTAAATCCAGAGGTGGCAGAAGACCAATGCTGCTTAAATTAAACTCTGAGGGTGCTTATGTAATTGGTATTGAATGGGGGATTGAAGCAGTAAAAGCTGTTTTGTTAGATTTTGAAGCAGAAATAATTGCAGAAGATCAAATTAGGACTGAAGAATATACTCTGGATGAATATAAAAATCATACTTTTTCTTTGATCCAAAAATATAAAGATCAACTTAAAGTCAGTAATAAAATTATTGGTATTGGTCTAGGTATCCACGGACTTGTTGATCCGGAAAAGGGAAAATCAATTTTTACACCTCATTTTAACTGGGGTGAAGTTGATATCAAAAGTATTCTGGCTGAAAAATATGATTATCCAATTTTTATTGATAATGATGTCCGGATGATGGCTGCCGGAGAAATCTGGCAGGATAGAGAGGATTTTATCTTTATTAACACCGGTTCTGGTATTGGTGCTGCTTTAGTTTTTAAAGCTGAACTTCATTATGGAAATAATTATGCAGCCGGAGAATTTGGCCATATGAAAATTACTGATGATGGGCCAATGTGCCGCTGTGGTAAAAAAGGGTGTCTGGAGGCACTTTCCTCTAAGGAAAGTATTATTTCCCGCTATCAAAAACTTAAAGAGTTAAAAAGTGAGATAAATTTTGATCAGATAATGGAGAATTATCAAAAAGGAGAAAACGAAGCGTTAATTGTGATCAATGATGCTCTAAAATATTTTGGTCGTGCTATTTCTGATCTAGTAAATATTTTAAATCCAGAAGCAGTAATTATTGGCGGTTTATTTGCTGAATACGAAGAAATGTTAATCAAGCCCCTTTATCAAATAGTTAAGGAAGAATCACTGGCTGAGGCAGTTAAAGATTTAAAGATACTAACAGCTTATTATCAGGAATTTGCAGGCGCTGCTGGGGCGGCAGAAAAAGTTTTAAACAATTTTTTTGAACTAAAAATTTAAATTTATTTAAACTTAAAGGAGGCAGAATGATGAACATTTTAGTAACAGGCGGAGCAGGATATATTGGTAGTCATGTGCTCAAAGCACTGCTGAAAGAAGGACACCAGGTTGTTACCTTTGATAACTTACAAAAGGGGTACAAAAAAGCTGTAACAGGAGGTAAATTTGTTAAAGGAGATCTGGCAGATAAAGAACTTTTAAATCAGGTGATGGAAAAAAATCAGATTGAAGGTGTAATCCATCTGGCTGCAGACAGTCTGGTTGGAGAATCAATGGAGAACCCTGGTAAATATTATCGAAACAATTTTGCCAACGGGATTAATCTTTTAGAGGCTGTGGTCAAAAATGGGGTTAAAAACATTGTTTTTTCTTCTACCGCGGCTGTATATGGAGAACCGGATCAGATTCCCATTAAAGAAGATAATCAGACTGAGCCGACAAGTACTTATGGAGAAAGCAAGTTGTTTTTTGAAAAAGCATTGAAACGCTATGATGATATTTATGACTTAAAATATGTTTCCTTGCGTTATTTTAATGCAGCAGGTGCAGATCCAGAGGGAGAGATTGGAGAGGCACATGATCCAGAAACACATTTAATTCCGATTGTACTGCAGACAGCTTTAGGTATCAGAGATAAGATTTATATTTTTGGCGATGATTATCCAACCCGTGATGGCAGCTGTATTAGAGATTATATTCATGTTAATGACCTGGCGGCAGCTCATGTGCTGGCGGTGGAAGCACTGGCTGATGGTAAAGAAAGTTCAATTTATAACCTTGGTAATGGAGAAGGCTATTCTGTTAAAGAAGTTATTAATACAGTTAAAGAAGTTACAGGTCGTGATTTTGAGGTTAAGGTCTCTGAGAGAAGAGCTGGAGATCCTGCAGTTTTAATTGCAAGTTCTGATAAAATCCAGCAGGAATTAAACTGGCAGCCTCAATATCCGGAATTAGAAAAGATAATATCTACAGCCTGGAAGTGGCATAAATCAGGTGGGTTTGAGGTAATTTATTAAGCAGGGGACTTCTAATCCGTAGGTTTTAAGAAAAATAAGGAATATTTAATCTAAAATCAAGAACGAGTTTTGTTAAGCAAATTAATATTTTAAAAGAGGTGCAATTATGAATAAACAGGAATTGTGGGATAAATTTGGAATTACATTTAGAGATTTTGATTTAGAAAATGGAGCTTATAAGGCTCCAGGACGGGTTAATTTAATCGGTGAACATACAGATTATAATGATGGTTTCGTGATGCCGATGGCGATTGAAAAAGAAATTACAATGCTTGCTCAATTAAGACCTGATAGAAAAATAAAATTTTATTCTCTCGATTATGATCAGATGGTAGAATATGATCTGGACAGCTTGGAGTATGATGAAGAAAATATCTGGGCCAATTACATTATGGGGGTTATTGATGAGATTCAGAAATTAGGAGAAAGCCTACAGGGGTTCAATTTAATGTTTACCGGCAATGTACCACAGGGCTCAGGTTTAAGTTCATCTGCCGCTTTAGAGGTTGTTACTGCTCTGGCAGTTACTGATCTTCATAAAATTAAAATAGATGGAGTAGAGATGGCTTTACTTGCTCAGAGAGCAGAAAATAATTTTGTCGGTGTTCAGTGTGGAATTATGGATCAGTATATTTCTCGCCTTGGCAAAAAGGATCACGCTCTATTAATTGACTGCCGTACAAATGACTACGAGCTGGTACCATTTAAAAACAAAAATTATCAAATTGTTATCTGTAATTCTAAAGTGGAAAGAGGGCTTGTTGATTCTGAATACAATCAGCGCCGCAGTGAATGTAATCAGGCTGTAGAATTTTTTGCAGAAAAAGAAGATGATAAAATTACTGCTTTAAGGGATGTAGACCTTGAAACAGTAGAAAAATATAAAGCTGAACTGGCAGAAAATGTTTACAAAAGAGCTCACCATGTAGTTAGCGAAAACGCAAGAGTTATAGAAAGCCAAAAAGCTTTAGAAGCTGATGATCTGCAGAAATTTGGTGACTTGATGTATGCCTCTCATAAAAGCTTAAGTGAAGATTATGAGGTCAGCTGTGAAGAATTGGATATTTTAGTTAATTTAGCAGCAGAAGCTGATGTTGAGGGAGCCAGAATGACTGGAGCTGGTTTTGGAGGCTGTACGGTTAATTTAGTCAAAAAAGACAAGATAGATCAATTTATAGATATAATCAAGAAAAATTATAAAGAAAAAACAGGTATTGAAGCTGAGGTTTATGTCAGCAATCCTGGTGAAGGTGCCTGTAAGTTATGAAATATGTTATTAAGGGTATTATTTGCAAATGATATATTGTAATTAATTTTTATCGAGGTGATATTATGTCAGAATCTTTTTTTGAAATTATAAATCTTAATACTCCTAAGCAAAAAAATTCTAAACTAAATAATTTTAATTTGGAATTAAAAAAAGGAGAAGTGCATGCAGTAATTGGACTGGAAGGTTCTGGCAAGAAAAATTTAACAAAGGCATTAGCAGGATTAATAGATGTAAAGGGAACTCTTTATTTAAACAATAAAATGTTAGAAATTAAAATATCTATTTTAAGAGATAATGGTATTGATTTTCTTTTTAATACTTCTTCATTAGTTGAACAATTAACTATAGAAGATAATATTTGTTTAAATAATTATCCTAAATTCAAATCTTTACCATTTATTAATAAAATAAAAGCTAAAAAAAAGGCTGAAAAAATTTTAACTTTCATGGATTTAGATTTAAAACTCAAAAAAAATGTTTCAAATCTTTCGAAAGATGAAAAAAAACAGATTTCTATTGCAAAAATTCTTTATAATAAACCTAAAATAGTTATAATGCACGAACCGACAGATAGTTTAAGTGTTGAGTCGATCAAAAAATTCTATGATAAAATTTATGATTTTAAATCTACCGGAGGATCTATTATATATATCACTAAACAGTGGAAAGATGCTTTGAAAATTGCAGATAGAATATCAGTAATTTATATGGGTTCAATAATAGGAACTATTTCTAAATCAGAAGCTAATTTAAATCAGAATAAAATATTAAATTTGATGCTTGGAAATTATGATAATGAAAATTCTAATTCACTTTTAGAAGACGAGACTCAAAAAATACTGAATACAGTTTTTAAAGCCACAGAATTCCTAACCTCAAATTATGAGTTGAAAGATGTTCTTAAACTTCTTGCTGAATACAGCAGCGATTTTACAAAAGCAGATAACTGTATAATTAAGTTAATAGATGAGAATACTAAATCATTTATTGACACATTTAAATATGAATCAAAGAAGAAACTTGACTGTGAAATAAAAAAAGAAAAACTATTTGAGATTACTAGAGATGAAAAAATATTTTTTATTACAGAAGATGATGCAGAATTTGATAAAATTTTTGTAAATAATAGTAATAATATAAAATCTGTAATTATAATCCCTGTTTTAATTAGATCACATGTAAGTGGTATTATTCAGTTATCATTTAGCTATAAAAAATCTTATAATTATTCTAATGAAGAAAATATATATTTGAGAACTCTTGCTAAACAAGCTGCGATTGCAATTGAAGATACAAGGTTAATGGGTAGGTCTACACTTTTACAAGAAAGTCACCATAGAATAAAAAATAATTTACAGTATATAATCAGTTTAATAACTTTACAAAAAGATTTTATTAATAAAAATCCCAAAAATACTAATGAGATTTTAACTAATATTATCTGCAGAATTAAAAGTATTGCTGCTGTACATGATCTGTTGTCAAAAGATAGTTTGGGCAGAAGTATAATTAATTTACATGATATTTTCGAAGTTATTATTGAATTTTTGAATAATGATATAATAGAATTTAATGTTAAAATTGATGATATTTTTATTTCTTATGCTAAAGCATCAGCTACTGCTTTAGTATTTAATGAGATTTTAAGTAATTGTATTGAACATGCTTTTAAGGATAAGGAGAAGGGGATGATTGAGATTTCATCATATAAAAATAATAATCAAATAAAACTTATTGTTAAAGATAATGGCAAAGGCATTGATGATAATTTTAAAATTGAAGAACAGGAAAGCCTTGGTTTATCAATTGTATATTCAATTATTAAACAGCAGTTTAAAGGTGATATAACACTTAAACCAAATCAAGCTGGTCCAGGTACTAAAGTAGAAATAACTATACCTGAGTAAAGGAGTGAATTGATGTAAATGCAAAAATCATTAAGAATACTTTTAGCTGAAGATGAATCAATTATTTTAATGGGGCTAAAATCCAATATTGAAAAACTTGGACATAGAGTTATTGGGCAGGCATTTGATGGTGTTGAGGCAGTTAAATTAGCTTTAAAAAAAGAACCTGATTTATTAATTATAGATATTAATATGCCTAAAATGGATGGAATAGAGGCTCTTAAAAGGATTAATAATCAAAAATTTATTCCTGCAATTGTTGTAACAGGTTATAATAATGAAAAACTAATTAATAGAGCTTCTAAAGCAGGAGCATTTGCATATTTAATTAAACCAGTTGACAGTAATGATATTAAACCAGCAATAAATATTGCACGAGCTCGATTTGAAGAATTTAAAAAATTATTGTCAGATTTAGATGACAGCAAAAAAGCTTTAGAAGCAAGAAAAATAATTGAAAGAGCCAAAGGTATTGTAATGGATAGAAAAAATATTAAGGAAAAAGAAGCAATGAAATTTTTACAGAAAAAGAGTAATGATCATAATAAAAAAATGATTAAGATAGCTAAAGAAATAATTGAGGCGGATCAAAAGTTTAAATAATCTAATTATTAATCACAAAAAGTTTTAATAATATTTTTAAAATTAAAGGCTGTATAATTAATGTTGTGAAGAAAAATTTAAAAATATTAAAAATATGATAAATTGTATAATTAAAAATTTGATTTTTCAAAATATTAGTGGTATACTATAAAAAAATAAATAATATTCTGTTAATGGTTGACAGAATAATTTGAGGTCATGAAGGCCCTCTTTAGACAGTAAATCCTACTGTTTGAGGGGGTTTTTATGTTCTTTTTTAAAATATGTTTGTTCAGTAAAGGAGGTGAACTTTTAGTTTTTTAGTTTCTGAATTTCAATAAAAAATTATAGAGGGAGGAAAATATTTTGCAGAAAAAACTTATTTTACTATTAACTTTAATTATGGTGTTGGGAACAATTTCAGTGACTGCAGCTCAGGATGTAAAAATTGGATTTTTAGTCAAGCAACCTGAAGAAGCATGGTTTCAAGATGAGTGGAGATTTGCAGAAGAAGCTGCAGATGATTATGGTTTTGAATTAGTTAAAATTGGTGCAACAGATGGCGAAAAAGTACTTTCTGCTATTGATAATTTAGCTTCACAGGGAGCTCAGGGTTTTATAATTTGTACACCTGATGTTAAATTAGGACCGGCTATTAAAGCGAAAGCTGATATGAATGATCTAAAAGTAATGTCTGTTGATGATAGATTTGTAGGCTCTGATGGTGAACCAATGGAAGAAGTTCCACATATGGGAATTTCAGCTTATGATATTGGTCAGTTAGTTGGAGAAACTTTAGTAGATCAGATGGATAAAAGAGGCTGGGATTATGATAATGTAGGATATTTAGTAATGACATATGATCAACTGCCAACTATTGCCGAAAGAACTCAAGGTGCAACAGATGTTTTATTAGAAAATGGGTTCCCTGAAGATCAGGTATTTGAAAGTCCTATGCAGACACTGGACACAGAAGGTTCATTTAATGCTGCTAATTTTGCTTTAACTAAACATGAAGGCTTCGATAAATGGATAGTTGCTGGTGGAAATGACTCTTCAGTAATTGGAGCAGTTAGAGCTCTTGAAGGTCAGGGTTTTGGAGCTAAAAATGTAATAGGTATTGGAATAAATGGTTCTAACTTTGTTGTTAATGAATTTGAAAAAGAACAAGAAACAGGTTTCTATGCTTCTGTTAAATTAAGTGCTCGTAGACACGGCTATGAAACTGCTGAATTAATGTATAAATGGATTAAAAATGGAGAAGAGCCTCCAAAAGTCACCTGGACAACAGGTCAAATAATGACAAGAGATAATTATAAGGAATTAGAGTAATATAATTATAATAGAGGGGTTAACCCCTCTATTACTCTTGACTATTAGAGAGGAGTAAATTTATGGGTTATTATTTAGAATTCAAAAACATAACTAAAATTTTTCCAGGGGTAAAAGCCCTTGATAAAATTTCATTTGGAGTAAATAGTGGAAGTATTCATGGACTTGTGGGAGAAAATGGAGCAGGTAAATCAACTCTTTTGCACACATTGAGTGGGGCTTTAACTCCTAATCAGGGAGAAATATTAATTGAAAATCAGACTATGAAATTTTCTAATACAAAAGATGCTTTAAATGCTGGAATAGCAGTAATATACCAGGAATTAAATTTAGTACCAGAAATGACAGTTGCCGAAAATTTGATGATTGGGAATTATCCAAACAAGAAAGGATTTTTAGACAAAAAAAAGCTAAAAGAAAAAGCTGTTGAGCAGATAAAGATGCTAATGGAGGATTTCAATCCTAAAACTAAAGTTAAAGACCTTTCAATTGCTCAAAAACAAATGATTGAGATTGGAAAGGCCTTAATGCAGGATGCTAAAATTATTGCTTTTGATGAGCCTACTAGTTCACTTTCTGACCGAGAAATAAAACATTTATTTGAAATAATTGAAAAATTAAAAGAAGATGGAAGAACAATTATTTATGTATCACATAGAATGGAAGAGATTTTTAAAATATGTGATAGTTGTACTGTTTTTAGAGATGGTAAGCATATTGAAACATTTAGAAATATGAAGGAAGTTACTCACGATTTAATTGTAAAAAAAATGGTTGGTCGAGAACTTAATGATATATATGGATATGAAGAAAGAAATAAAGGAGCAGAAATTTTTGATATTGAAAATATTAGGGGAAAGGGAGTAAAAAAAAGTATTAATTTAACGGTACATGAAGGAGAAATTGTAGGTATTTTTGGGCTTGTTGGCGCAGGAAGGACAGAATTATTTAAATTAATATATGGTCTAGAAAAAGTTGAGGCAGGCAGGATTGAAGTTAAAGGGGAAGAAGTTTCTCTTAAAAGTCCTAAAGAATCAATAAGAAATAGAGTTTGCTTACTGCCTGAAGATAGAAAAGATGAAGGTATTATTGGAATTCGCTCTGTAAGTGAAAATATAAATATTAGCAGTAGAAGACACCATCTGATATATAATTTCTTTTTAAATAAACAGGCAGAAAAAGAAACTGCAGATAAATTTATTAATGACCTAGATATTAAAACACCTTCTCGTGAACAATTAGCTGTTAACCTATCAGGCGGAAATCAGCAAAAAGTGATTTTATCTAGATGGTTAAGTGAGGATATTGATGTATTTTTAATGGATGAGCCAACTAGAGGTATTGACGTTGGAACAAAATATGAAATATATAAAATAATGTATAATTTAGCTGCAGAAGGCAAGGGTATACTTTTTGTTTCCAGTGATTTACCAGAAGTTATGGGAGTTTCAGATAGAGTGGTTGTAATGAGATCTGGAGAAATTATAGGATCTTTAAATAGAGAAGAGTTTACAGAAGAAAAAATATTATCTATGGCACTGCCAGTTTCTTAATTACAAATAGGGAGGATTTAATATTATGACAGAAACTATTAAAAATAGAATTAAAAACATTTACAACAATTATACTATAATTTTAATATTTATAATAATGTTTATATTACTTTCGATTTTTGTTCCTTATTTTTTCACATGGCGAAATATGGTTGGTCTTGCACTCTCAGTAGTTACTATTGGTTTAATTGCTAATACAATGATGTTTGCTTTAGCAAGTGGTGATTTTGATCTTTCCGTTAGTTCCACAGTAGCTTTTTCTGGGATTACTACAGCTGTTGTTATTAATAGTACTGGAAGCGTATCGATTGGTATTATAACAGGACTTCTTGCAGGAGTCTTAGTAGGAGTAATAAATGGGTTTTCTATTGCAAAATTGGGATTAAACGCATTAATTACAACCTTAGCTACTCAAATGATTTTTAGAGGTATGGCTTTTATTTTATCAAATGGACGTGCGGTTGGTATTTCTACAGCAGGTTTTTTTAAATTGGGGAATAGCATGATTTTAGGAATTCCTACACCAATAATCATTATGGTTATTTCATTTATTATCTTTGGTATTTTACTAAACAATACAGTTTTTGGTAAAAATACACTTGCTATTGGTGGAAATACAAAAGCAGCTGAACTGGCAGGAATAAATGTTGATTTAACTAAAATAATAATATTTTCTGCTCAGGGGTTTATGGCAGGTTTTGCAGGTGTAATATTAGCTTCAAGAATGACAAGTGGTCAACCAAATGCAGCTCAGGGACTAGAACTTGATGTAATTTCTGCCTGTGTTTTGGGTGGAGTATCTTTAAATGGTGGTATAGCAACAATAAGTGGGGTAGTTGTTGGTGTTTTAATTATGGGAATGATTTCTAATGCTCTGAATTTACTTAATGTAGCTACTTTTTATCAATATGTTGTTAGAGGATCTGTTTTATTAATTGCCATTTATCTAGATATTTTAAAACAGCGCAGTAAATAATATTTTGAAAAGCTTATTTTTTAGAAAAGCTTTAAGGAGCTTTAATAATGAAAATTAAAGAATGTGTATTTAAAAAAACAAAAGCTATAAAAATGGAAAATAACTTGATTTCAATTAAAATATTACCAGAAATAGGTTCTAAAATTGCCTCAATCTATAGTAAAGAAAAAGATTTTGAATTTTTATTTCAAAATAAAGATGATAGTTATAAAAAGGCAGAATTTGATAGCAACTTTGAGAACTATGATTGCTCAGGTTTTGATGACTGTTTTCCAAGTGTTGATAGATCCAAATTATTAATTAATAATCAACTTTATATTTATCCAGATCATGGAGAAATATGGTCGGCAAATTTTGATTATAAGATAAATAATGACAGCTTAATATTGGATTACAAAAGTGAATATTTTAAATATAATTATAGAAAAATTATTACAATAATTGAAAATGAAATTGTGATTGATTATAAAATAAAAAATAATTCAGAAACTGCTTTTCCGGCTATCTGGACAATGCATTGTTTATTAAAATATTCAAAAAACCTAAAATTCAATTATCCGGCCGAAATGACTAAAATATTAAATGTTCAGCAGAGTAAATACCTGGGTAAAAAAAATAAATCACATAGTTTTCCTATTACAGCTGACATATTTGGCCAGAAATATAGGCTTGATCGAGTAAATAATAGAAATGAAGTTCTTAGTGAAAAGTATTATAATTATAATACTTTAACTTGTGGAAAAGTATCAGCTTTTTATCCTGATCAAAAATCAGAGTTTATAATTAAATTTAATTCAAAAAAATTACCATATCTGGGTTTTTGGTTAACTGAAGGAGCTTTTAAAGGTGATTATAATTTTGCTTTTGAGCCAACTGATGGTTATTACGATTCAGTTAACATGGCTCTAAAAAACAAAAAAGTAAATATTATTGATCCTAAACAGGAATATTCTTTTACCATAGAAATATCGCTAAAATAATATTGAATAGATGTTATTTAAATTTTAGAAAGGATGATAAAATTGTCTCAAAAAGATAAAGTTAAAATCTGGGAGGATATTGTAAAAATAGAGAGTTATCCTGTTGGCGAGGCGGATAAAAACCCGATGTTTCTGGATAAAAGAGTTTATCAGGGTAGTTCAGGCAAGGTATACCCTCTACCAGTTATAGAAAAAATATATGATGAAAAAATCGAAAAAGAATATAAAATGATTTATTTAGAAAACGAATATTTGAGAATAGAGATAATGCCGGAGTTAGGTGGTCGGATTCAGAGAGCCTATGATAAAACAAATGATTATGATTTTGTATATTACAATCCGGTTATAAAGCCAGCCTTAGTTGGTTTAGCTGGTCCCTGGATAGCTGGAGGCATAGAGTTTAATTGGCCTCAGCATCACCGCCCTTCAACATTTAGTCCAGTTGAATATAGTTTTGAAGAAAATGATGATGGTAGTGCTGTAGTTTGGGTCAGTGAAATTGATAGAATGTATGGCACCAAAGGGATGGCCGGATTTAAACTGTATCCAGATAAAGCATATTTAGAAATAATAGGACAGTTATATAATAAAACTGAACTCCCTCAAACATTTTTATGGTGGGCCAACCCTGCAGTAGCTGTCAATGAATATTATAAATCAATTTTCCCACCAGATGTAAATGCTGTATTTGATCATGGTAAAAGAGATGTATCAAAATTCCCAATAGCAACTGGCGAATATTATAAAGTTGATTATTCAGCTGGAGTAGATATTTCCAAATATAAAAACATATCTGTACCAACTTCTTATATGGCATACCATTCTGATTATGATTTTGTTGGTGGCTATGATTATTCAGAAGAAGCGGGAATACTGCATGTTGCAAATCATCATATCTCACCAGGTAAAAAACAGTGGACCTGGGGAACCGGAGATTTTGGACAGAGATGGTATCAAAATCTAACAGATTATGGTACAGGAGAATATATAGAATTAATGACCGGAGTTTTTACAGACAATCAGCCAGATTTTACCTGGATGCAGCCACAGGAAGAAAAAACTTTTAAGCAGTATTTTCTGCCTTATAAAGATTTAGGTGAAGTAAAAAATGCTTCTAAAGATTATTTATTAAATCTAGAAATTGATAAAAAAGAAGCAGAGATAGCAGTCTATTCTACTTCTAAAAAGAATAACTTAAAAATAGTTTTATCTAAAAAAAATAATATTTTATTTAGTGAAAAAATAAATTTAGATCCTCAATTTTCTTATAATAAAAAAATAGAAATTGATTCAAAAGTAAAAAAATCTGATTATACTTTAAAGATACTAGATGCAGATAATAATGTCTTAATTACTTACTCACCAGCAGAAAAAAAATTATTAAAAACACCAGATCCAGCAGAGGCTGCTAAAAAGCCAGAAGAAATCCAAACAAATGAAGAACTATACTTAACTGCAGTTCACTTAGAACAATACAGACATGCTACTTATGCTCCAGATCCTTATTATCTGGAAGGATTAAAAAGAGATCCCAATGATATTCGAATTAATAATGCTTATGGAAGGTTATTATTAAGAAGAGGATTATTTATTGAAAGTGAAAAACACTTTGATCGAGCTGTTAATAGATTGACCAATAAAAATCCTAATCCATATGATAGTGAAGCATATTATAATCTGGGTTTATCTTTAAAATATCAAAAAAGGTATCATGATTCTTTTGCTGCTTTTCACAAGGCTATTTGGTCTGGAAACTGGCAGGATAGTGGCTATTATGAACTGGCAGCACTGGCCTATAGAAAAAAAGAAGTAGAATCTGCTCTTGAATATATCGAGAAATCAATAATTAAAAACTATCATAATACTAAATCCAGAAATCTTAAAACTGCACTTTTAAGAAAGTCAAATAAGTTAAATGAAGCAGAAAAATTTGCAGAAGAAACTCTGAAAATTGATAGATTGGATTTTGCTGCTAGAAGTGAATTATATTTTATTAAAAGAAGAAAAGGTGAAAGTGAAGCAGCTGAAAATGCTAAAAATAATATTTTAAATATTTTAAGAAATGATCATCATAACTTTTTAGAACTTGCGTGTGATTATGGAAACACATTCTTATATCAAGAAGCAATAAATATTTTAGAAATTTATTTATCTGAGAATAAAAAGGATGAATTAAACATATACCCGATGATATATTATTATTTAGCTTATTATAATTTAGAAAAAGATAATATAAATGAGGCTAAAATGTATTATAATAAAGCTGCAGCTGCAAATTCTGATTACTGTTTTCCTAATAAACTGACTTCCATTAATGTTTTGCAGTCAGCTATTAAAAATAATACTAAAGATGCAAAAGCACTCTATTATCTTGGTAATTTATATTATGATAAAAAACAATATGAGAAAGCTATAAAATTATGGGAAAAATCCAGAGATATAGATGATTCTACTGCAGTAATTCATAGAAATTTAGCTTTATCATATTATAACAAACTAGATCAAAAAGAAAAAAGTAAAGAATTTTTAGAAAAAGCCTTTGAAATAAATAGCGATGACAGCAGGATATTATATGAGCTGGATCAGCTATATAAAAAATTGGGGTATTCAAATCAAAAAAGGAAAGATTTTTTAGATAAATATATGAATCTTGTTGAAGAAAGAGATGATTTATATTCAGAATATGTTACTTTAGAAAATAACCTTTCTAATCATAAAAAAGCATTGGAATTGTTATTAAAGCGTCATTTTCATCCCTGGGAAGGTGGAGAGGGTAAAGTTACTTCTCAGTATAGATTTGCAAATATAGAGCTTGCTAAGGAAAATATTGAGAAAGAAAATTTTAGCAAAGCAAAAGAATTTTTAGAGGCAGCAAGAAACTATCCTGAAAATTTAGGAGAAGGAAAATTACCTATAGCAAAAGATAATGATATTGATTATTATACAGCTGTAATTTATAAGAAAAATAATGAGTGTAAACAAGCAAAAATATATTTTGAAAAAGCTGCAGTTGGATCAAGTGATTTATCAGATATGCTTTATTATAATGATCAACCTGCTCATATGATATTTTATCAGGGACTTGCATTAGAAGAATTAGGAAGAAAAAAAGCAGCACTTTCTAAGTTTAATAGTCTTTATGATTATGGAGAAAAACATTTTTTTGATGAGGTAGAAATTGATTATTTTGCTGTTTCCTTACCAGATTTTTTAGTATTTGATGCTGATCTGGAAGAAAAAAATAAAATCCACTGTAAATATTTAATGGGATTATCATTAATTGCTAAAGGAAAAATTGAAGAAGCACAATCATTATTTAATTATATTAAAGAACGGGCCCCTTATCATCAGGGGATAAAAAGAAAATATTTAATGAGCTAAAAGATATAAACTCCACAGAAATGTGGAGTTTTTTAAATGAGGTAATGAGTTTGCATTATAGTTTGGAAAAATAAATAAAACTTTAAAAAAACTTGATTAATTAAATGAATTATGTTAATATTTTTATAAAGACAATTTAAATCGATTTAAAATTATTGTTTTATTTATGAAAGAGGTCTTTACATGATTAGATTAAAAGATGTTGCAGAAAAAGCAAATGTTTCTCCAGCAACTGCTTCTTTAGCTTTAAATGATAATGAACTTGTAAATGATAAGACAAAAGAACGGGTAAAAAAGATAGCTAAAGAACTAAACTATATACCTGATGCGAGAGCAAAGGCTTTAAAAACTAAAGAGACAAAGATAATAGGGCTTGTCATTCCAGAGATAGACAACCCATTTTTCTCTGAGATTGCCAAAGAAGTAAAAACTGTTGCCAAGAAAAATGGTTATAATATAATTTACTGTGGAGTAGAAAGCAAAGAAGATGAACTAGATTATATTACTCTTTTTAGAGGTATGCAGGTAGATGGTGCTATTTTTGCTTCTTCAGTCAGTAATTCAGACTCAAATATAGATTTAATTAAAGAACTTGCTGATAATTTTATTCCGGTAGTTTTTATTGATCGCCTTTTAGATGCCGGGAATAAAATCGATTCTGTCAACTCTGATCTAGAAAAAGCAGCTTTTATTGCAGTAGAACATCTGGTCAATTTAGGTCACCAAAAAATAGCTTTTGCCGGTAAGGAAAATGAATTTAGAATGACCGGTTATCTGGAAGCTTTAAAAAAATATAAATTGAATTATGATAATAAATATTTATTTAAAAATATTCTTTCCTTCGAAGATGGTTATAAATTAGGTAGAAAAATAGCAGGACAAAAACAAAAGGATAGACCAACAGCAATTATATCTCATAATGATGAAGTAGCGGTAGGGTTAATTCAGTCTCTGGTCAGTTCGGGAATCAGTGTTCCCGGGGAGATATCAATCTGTGGGATTGATAATATTCGCTTATCTCATTTTTATAATCCAGCTTTAACTACTGTTGATATTCCTAATATAAAAATGGCCAGAAAAGCCATTCAGTTATTACTTAAAAAAATTAAAGACGAAAAGAAGTCAAAAACAAAGCATATTAAGTTTGATGTTTCTTTAATTGAAAGAGAAACTACTCAAAAACTATTGTAATTCATTTATTTAAATAGATAATAAATTTTTAACTTAAATTTAAATCGATTTAAATATATTTAATTTTCATACTTTAAATCGATTTAAAGATAAATCTCTTTCCAAAATCTGTTCAATACAAGCAAAAGGGGGGATCTTTAGAAAAGGTTTAAATTTACTTAAAGCTTTATCATCAATCAAAATTATTAGGAGGAGTAAAATGAAGAAAAAATTAACTGTATTATTTTTAATGGTTTTAATGGTGGCTGGATTTACTACAATGACTTTTGCCCAGGAAGAGACAACAATCACAGTCTGGTGCTGGGATCCTAACTTTAATATTTATGCAATGGAAGAAGCAGCAGCAATTTATAAGAATATTAATCCCAATGTAAATATCGAAATTAAAGAGGTAGCCTGGGAAGATCTTCAAACTCAGCTAAGTACTTCTTTAAGTGCAAATCAGACTGAGAATTTACCTGATATTATTTTAATGCAGGATAATGCTCTGGCGAAAAATGTAAATAGTTTTCCGAATGCTTTTTATGATTTATCAGATAGCGGTATAGAATTTGATAACTTTGCTAACTTTAAGGTTGAATTAACCAAAGTAGATGGTAAAAATTATGCAGTACCTTTTGATAATGGGGCAGCAATTAATGCGATGAGAGTTGATATTTTAGAAGAAGCAGGTTATACCATTGATGATTTTACAAATATCACCTGGGAAGAGTTTATCGAAAAAGGTTCAGATGTTAAAGAAAAAACCGGCAAACCGCTTCTATCTGCGATAGCTGGACAATCTGACTTACTGATGATTATGATGCAGAGTACCGGCAACTGGTTCTTTGATCAGAATGGAGAGCCAAATATTGCTGATAATGAGCCTTTAAAAGAAATCATTCGAGTTTATCAAGAGCTGTTAGAAAAAGAAATTTTAGTTCAAGTCAATGACTGGAATCAGTATATTAGTACTTTTCAGAGTGGTACAGTTGCTGGAACTATGAACGGAGCCTGGATTATTGGTTCTATTGTTCCTGTAGAAGAACAGGCAGGTGACTGGAGAATTACTAATATTCCAAGGCTTGCAAATGTGGAAGGAGCAACAAATTATAGTAATCAGGGTGGATCCAGCTGGATGGTAATGGCTAACTCTGAAAATCCCGAAATCGCTGCAGATTTCTTAGATAAGACCTTTGCCGGCAGCAAAGAATTATATGAGACAATACTTCCTTCTTCAGGAGCTATAGCAACTTATTTACCTGCAGGTGACAGTGAAGTATATAATATGCCCCATCCATTCTTTGGCGGTCAGAAGATTTATACAGAAATAATTGATTATGCTGCCAGGGTACCGGAAGTAGATTATGGTATTTATAATTATGAGGCAAGAGATACTGTTAGTACTGCAATTACTCAAATAATGTCTGGACAGGATATTCAGAGTGCCTTAGATGAAGCACAGTCTACTTTAGAATTTCAGATGTGGTAAAATTGAATTAGAATATATGAAGGGGAGGCTTCTCTCCCCTTATATATTTAAAGGAGGTTAGTATGCTAAACTCAACTATTGAAAAATTTAAAGCCTATAAACGTGGGTTTTCAATTAATAAAAAACATAAAATTATCGGCTGGTTTTTTGTTATTCCAGGTGCTTTACTGATTTTTTCATTTTATTTTTATCCAATTGTTAGAGCTTTTCTGCTTTCTTTACAGGGAGGAGTTGGCAATAACTTAAGATATGCTGGACTTGCTAATTACAAAAGATTATTTGAAGATACACTTTTTAAAAAATCACTGTTTAATGTATTTGTTTATTTAATTTTACAGGTCCCAATAATGCTGACCCTGGCCTTAATTTTAGCAGGGATCTTAAATGATAAAACTTTAAAATTTAGATCTTTTTTTAGAACAGCAATTTTTGTTCCCTGTGCAACCTCACTTGTCTCATATGCTATTATCTTTCGTTCTATGTTTGCACTGGATGGTTTTGTTAACACTATTCTGATCAATATGAATCTCCTGGGAGAACCAATAAACTGGCTTGGTGGGCCCTGGACTGCAAGATTGTTAATTGTAATTGGTTTGACCTGGCGCTGGACCGGTTATAATATGATATTTTATCTGGCAGGCTTACAGAATATTGATCCTGCCATTTACGAGGCAGCAAAAATAGATGGTGCCAGTGCTTTTGATCGGTTAACTAAAATTACAATTCCAATGCTGAAGCCAATTATTCTGCTGACAACAATTATGTCTACAAATGGTACTTTACAGATTTTTGATGAGACTAAGAACTTAACCAATGGTGGACCAGCAAATGCAACCATTTCTGTTTCTCAATATATTTATCGCTTATCATTTGAGTATGTCCCACGTTTTGGTTATGCAGCAGCTGTAGCACTTGTAGTTTTTGTCATAGTAGCTATTTTATCCTTTATCCAGATGAAGGTTGGTGATGAAAGATGAATAAGAAAAAATTATTTCGAGCAAGTAAGTATGGATTTTTAATTATCATTTCCTTTTTATCATTATTTCCACTGCTCTGGATGTTTATTGCAGCAACCAATAAAAGTGTTGATGTGCTGGCAGGGACTCTGATACCTGGAAAAAACTTAATTGAAAACTTTAAAGTATTAACAGTAAATACAAATCTTTATCGAGCAATGTGGAACTCATTTAAATATGCAGCAGTTACAACTCTTGCAAGTCTATTGATTTCATCTTTAGCAGGTTATGGTTTTGAGATTTATCATGATCGAGGCAAAGATATGTTGATGAAAATTTTATTACTTTCAATGATGGTTCCTTTTGCAGTTATTATGGTTCCTTTATATATGCTATTTGGAGATTTAGGGCTTTTAAATACTACAGCAGGTTTTGCATTACCTACAGTATCAACAGCCTTTTTGATCTTTTTATTTAGACAGAGCAGCCGCAACTTTCCCCACGAAGTAATTGAAGCTTCACGTCTTGATGGACTGACTGAGATTGGTATTTTCTTTAAAATGTTTATTCCAATAATGCGTTCTACCTATGCTGCAGCCGCAGTAATTACTTTTATGAATGCCTGGAATAATTATTTATGGCCTTTAATTATTATGCAGAAAGATAGTGCTAAGACTATGCCCCTTTTAATTTCAAATTTAACAGCTGGTTATACAACTGATTATGGTGTTTTAATGCTGGCTGTTGGAATCAGTATTTTACCAACTCTAATTTTATTTTTAGCTCTGCAGAAAAACTTTGCTGAAGGAGTTACAGGTTCAGCAAAATAATGATAAACTAACATATGTTATAATATTATATATCTACAAAAATAATTAAAACGTTACGATAATAATTATTAATATTTTTAAGGAAGAAAGGAAGAATAGAATGCAAAAATATGATTTATTCAATGGTAAAGTTAACAATATGCTGCATGGTGCAGACTATAATCCAGATCAGTGGCTGCATCGGCCGGATATTTTAGAAAAAGATATAAAATTAATGAAGAAAGCAAATTGTAATGTAATGAGTCTTGGTATTTTTGCCTGGTCCACCCTTGAACCGGAAGAAGGTAATTTTCAGTTTGAGTGGCTTGATCAAATTATAGAAAATTTATACCAAAATGGAATAAATATTATGCTTGCTACTCCCAGTGGTGCCCGACCAGACTGGCTGGCAGCAAAATATCCTGAGGTATTGCGGGTTAATACTGACCGAACTAAAGATTTATTTGGAGAAAGGCATAATCACTGTTATACTTCTCCAGCTTATAGAGAAAAAATTAAAATAATCAACAGAAAACTGGCGGAAAGATATGGTGATCATCCAGCAGTAATTATGTGGCATATTTCCAATGAATATGGAGGAGAGTGTCATTGTGATCTCTGTCAGGCTGATTTTCGCAGCTGGCTGAAAGATAAATATGGTGATTTAGAAACTTTAAATCAAGCCTGGTGGTCAAATTTTTGGAGTCATACTTATTCAGATTGGGATAATATAGAGTCACCAGCACCACAGGGAATGCAGTCTAATCATGGTCTAGCTCTGGATTGGAAAAGATTTGTAAGCGAGCAGACTATTGATTTTTATAAAAGTGAGATTGAGCCATTAAGAGAGATAACACCAGAACTTCCCATTACCACTAACTTTATGTACAGATTCGATGGACTTGATTATTCAAAATTTGCGAAAGAAGTTGATGTAGTTTCCTGGGATTCATATCCCAGCTGGCACAGTGATCAAGAAAGCGACATTGAGAGGGCAGCAGATGTAGCTTTTATGCATGATTATTTTCGTTCATTAAAAGATGGTAAACCATTTTTGTTGATGGAAAGTACTCCCAGTAAAACCAACTGGCAGCCGGTCGCTAAACTCAAAAGACCGGGAATGCATAGACTCTCTTCTCTGCAGGCAGTAGCACACGGTTCTGATTCTGTTCAGTATTTTCAGTGGCGGAAAAGCAGAGGTGGTTTTGAAAAATTCCACGGCTCTGTAGTTGACCATGTGGGTCATGAAGATACCCGTGTTTTTAATGATGTCAAAGCTCTGGGCAGTGATCTGCAAAAATTAGAAGAATTAACTGGTACCTCAGTTGAAGCAGAAGTGGCAGTTATTTTTGACACTGAAAATCGCTGGGCAATTAATGAAGCTTCAGGCCCACGGCAGAAAAAGAAAAATTATGTAGAGACCTGTGTTCAACATTATCAGACTTTTTGGGAAGAAGGAATATCGGCTGATGTAATTGACCAGAGTAAAGACTTTTCAAAATATAAAATTGTTGTAGCTCCAATGTTATATATGCTTAAGGATGGTACTTCAGAACGTCTAAAGAACTTTGTTAAAAATGGGGGTACTGTAGTTAGTACTTACTGGAGTGGAATTGTAAATGAAACTGATTTATGTTTTGAGGGTGGATTTCCCGGTCAGTTAAAAGATTTATTCGGAATCTGGGCAGAGGAACTGGATGTCTTATATGATGCTGATCAAAATACAGTTAGTTTTAAAAATAAAAATGGGTTAAAGTTAAGCGGTCAATATAAGGCTGAAATTTTCTGTGACTTAATTCATTTAGATGGTGCTGAATCACTGGCTGAATATGGAAGTGATTTTTATGCAAGCCGTTCTGCTTTAACTGTTAATAATTTTGGTCATGGAAGAGCATTCTATATTGCTTCTCGTAATGAGCAAAAATTTAAAAGAGATTTTTATCAAGCTTTAATTGAAGAGCTTGATTTAAATAGAGTTATAGAGATAGAATTTCCATCAGGTGTAACAGCTCAAAAGAGAAGTGCTGGAGAAAAAGATTATATTTTTCTGATGAATTTTAATAATCAGGTGGTTGAAATTAAGCTGAATAAAAAGTATTATTCATTATTAAAAGAGAAAGATATTACAGGAAAGTTAAGACTTGAAAATTATGGAGTTGAGGTTTTAAAAAGTTAATAGGTATGTATAAATAAAGCGCCTACATTATTGAGGCGCTTTATTTGTATATTATTCGTTTTTATATAATTTTAACTCCGGCTGTTTCAAATTTATCAATTTCTCTAATATCGGCGTCATTGTCTGTTATTATTTTGCTGATTTGATCGAATTCTACAAATTTTGCCAGCCCAACATTATTTAATTTACAGTGATCAGCAATTATTATGATTTCTTTAGCCTGTTTGATCATATTTTCCTTAACTTCAATCTCCAATTCATTCGAATCTGTAGCTCCATGTTGAATAGATATTCCCTTACAGGAAGCAAAAATTTTATCAGCAAAATATTTTTTTACAGTTTCATTAGCTAAAGGTCCTACAAAAGAAAAAGAATTCGCTCTCAGGGTTCCCCCTGTCGAAATAACTGTGATATTATCTTCATCAATTAGTTCTAACATTATTTTTATTGAGTTAGTAATTACAGTTAAATTGTTATATGAGCTTAATTCTCTAGCAAGATACATTGCTGTAGTACTTGCGTCAAGAAATATAGTTTCTCCTTCCTCAATCAAATTCAGTGCTTTTTTGGCAATTTCCATTTTGTATTTTTTGAGCCTATTTTCTCTGACATTAAAACTCAATTCTGCCTTGCTGTTATTTTCAACTGCAACAGCTCCACCATGAGTTCTTGATAACTGGTTTTTTTGATCTAAAACATCAAGGTCACGTCTTATTGTTTCTTCTGTTACATCTAATTCTTCACTTAAATCAGAAACATGAACAGTCCCTTCAATATTAATTTTTTCAATAATTTTTTGGCGTCTTTCCTCAGCTAACATAAAATCACTTCCTTATTTATATTATAAATCTTTATTATAAGCTTTTAAGAAAATTATTATCTATATTTGATAATAAACTACTGCCAATATATTTGCCGTATTCTCGTACTATATCTTTGGCCTCTTTTAAAGCAGCTTCTAAAACATCAATTTTTCCAGCAAAAATTAAAGTTAGTCGACCAGAACCCATTTTTCTGCAGTCCACAATTTCTACCGGATAATTTTCGAGCAGCTCATCTGCTGCGGTAATTAGAGCAGTTAAACCTCTTGAATCAATAAAAGCCAGAGAATCATAATTCTTAGATTCAAAACTCGTTTTTTTAGAAACCCCAATTCTATTACTTGTATTAAAAAATAAATTAATAATATCTTCTTCAGGACTTGTAATAACACTGGCAGCAATCAATCGAGAAACACCTGCCTTAATAATATTATTTGAGGGGATTTGATTACAAATATGATTAATAGTGTTTACAGCAAGTTCCTCGCCATTAATACAGGAACTGTGCTGACCAGCAAATACAGCAGTATTATAAGCTGAACCATATCTTTTATATGTAATAAATTTGAGATTTGTTCCTTTAAGTATTTCATCTACAGCAGAGACCAGAGGGGTAAAACTCCTACATTCGATTACTAAATAATTATTTTTCATTTATATCCCTTCTTTAGTTAAATAAGCAGTTGTTAATTTCGGATTACTCAAAACAGTAGAAGCTGGTATTTCACAAAAAGCTTTTGCAGTATTAAGCGCAATTTTTTTTGCAGCTATTAAAGCATCATTACTGCCTGTAAATTTAAGACATAAAATTAAGCCAGGGGTACCAGTCCCACCTTTAGATTTTTCTACAGCTAATAATTTTACATTTGTAGATTTCAAAACCTGATCTGCAATTTTCATAGCTGCAGAAAAAGTGAAAACTTCAATTAATGCAGCAGGAGAATTAATTAAGTTATTATTTTTTTTCGAGATTTCACTTTTTTTATTTAAAATTAAATTTTCTAGTTCTTTGCTTAAGTTATTTATAGAAATGGCACCTAAAACCTGATTTGTTTTTTCGGCTTCTTCTCTGCCAATGTTAAGTGCATAATCAATTTCAGCATTATTTCCTTTAATTATAATTGAAGAAAGTCCAGCTCCCAGATTATTTCTGGCTGCTGCAAATTCTACATTGGAATGTTTTAAAATTTTATTAAGACCGGAATAGCTTGCAGCTCTTCCTTTACATTCAAGAATTCCATAATTATTTCCCATAAATGGCCGCACCTCAATCTCTACATTATTATAATATAAAATTTTGTTGCTTTAATTTTAACATAATTATTGAAATGAATCAATATATTTCGATCACATAAAATAAATAAACACAAATAAAAAAATAAAAAACCAAAAAAAGATTGAAATAAACTAAAAAATAGGTTATAATAAATTTGTAAATTGATATAAAAATAAAAACAATTAAAGAAATGGAGGCTTAAAAATGCAAAATGAATTTCAATTAAAAAAAGATATCTGCGAAATTGGTAGAAGAATTTATCAAAATGGATTTGTGGCTGCCAATGACGGCAACATATCTATTAGAATTGGCGAAAATGAAATTCTTGCAACTCCTACCGGAGTAAGTAAGGGTTTTATGACTCCAGATATGATTGTTAAAACAGATATGGATGGTAATGTGATTTCTGGAAAATTAAAGCCATCATCTGAGTTAAAAATGCATATTGATGTTTATAAGCAAAGAGATGATGTTAAATCAGTAGTACATGCTCATCCACCAACAGCTACCGGTTATGCTGTAGCAGGAATACCTTTAAATGATATGATAATGCCTGAGGTGATTATAAGTCTGGGTACAGTGCCAATTGCCAAATATGGAACTCCTTCTACCATGGAGATCCCGGAAAATGTACGTAAATATTTAGATTGTTATGATGGGGTATTGTTGGAAAATCATGGGGCTCTAACTGTTGGCACAGATGTAACAAATGCCTATTTTAAAATGGAAACAATAGAATTAACTGCTAAAATTAATTTAACAGCAAGACAATTAGGGGGAATTAAAGAAATTTCTCCGGAAAATGTAGATCGACTTTATGAAATTAGAGATAAATTAGGTGTTCAGGGCAAACATCCTGCAACCTGTAAAGTCGATTTAAGCCAGACAGAAAATGATTCTAATGACTCAGGTGAGATTTCCGAAGCTGAATTAGGAGAACTTGTCAGTGAAATTACTAAAAAGGTGATATCTGAACTTGAATAATAATTTAATTAAGGAGGTCTTATGATGGCCAATCAATCAGTTGGGTTAATTGAAGTTAGAGGTTTAGTTACAGCTGTCCATGTCGTTGATGCAATGGTCAAGGCCGCCGGCGTCAAGCATCTTTCTACCAGGAAAGATCTTGGGGGCGGCCTGGTTACTGTTGTAGTTGAAGGTGATGTTGGATCAGTGAGAGCAGCTTTGGAGGCTGGAAGAAATTCTATTAGTGGTCGTGCTGAAGTTTTCTGTTCTGAGATTATTCCAAGGCCCCATCCCGGTTTAAACAAATATCTAAAATAAGAGGTGAAAATTAATGGCAAGAGAAGCAGTTGGTTTTATAGAAGTTTATGGTTATAGTCCAGCAATTCTTGCAGCTGATACAGCATTAAAAACAGCAGATGTTGATCTGACTGCAATAGAAACAACCAGAGGTAAGGCAGGTTCTCCCGGACTTGTAGTTCTTGTTAAACTGAGAGGTAGTGTCGATGCTGTAAAAGCAGCAGTTGAGGCAGGTGCAGAAAAAGCTGCAAATTATACTGAAGTAATTGCCTCAAATGTAATTGCTCGACCAGATTCTTCTTTAGCTAGTGTGGTGGATTACAGTAATGTCAAATAATAAAAGCCGAGCAAGAAAATCTGAGCTTAAAAAACATTCTTCTGATGTAAAAGAAAACGGTAAAGCTGAGAATTTAAAAGAAATTAAAAAAACAGAAAATAATGAAAACGGAAAAAAAGATAAAATTTCAAACAAAAATTTATCAAATCAAAAAGAAAAACAGGAGGTAAAGAGAATGAGTAAACAAGCATTAGGTTTAGTAGAATGTAGAGGTTTGACTGCAGCAACTGAGGCTGCTGACGCAATGATTAAGGCAGCAAATATCGAATTGGTTGGAACTGAAAAAATTGGTTCCGGGCTTGTCTGTGTAATGATTAGAGGTGATGTTGGAGCGGTTAAGGCAGCAACTGAGGTTGGTGGAGAGGCTGTTTCCAGGCTAGGAGAACTGGTTGCAGTTCATGTAATCCCTAGACCACATGATGAGCTAGAAAATATTCTACCTAAGTCAAAATAGTTAAGATACAGAAAGGAGATTGATAAAATGGGTAATTCTCTTGGATTAATTGAAACAATTGGACTATCAGGCGCAGTTGCAGCGGCAGATCAAATGTTGAAATCTGCTAATGTAAGCCTGGTGGGAGAATATATTTATTCAGGTTCAGGTTTGATTACTGTAATGGTACAGGGAGAAATTGGTGCAGTGCGGGCTGCTGTAGAAGCTGGTGAGCAGGCAGCAGGTAAATTAACAACTATTAAATCTGTACACGTTATCCCCAGACCACATGCAGATACTGAAAGAGTTTTTTTGAATCAAAAGAATGAGTCTAATTAAGGAGGTATATAAATGGCCGGTTTATCACTTGGTATGATAGAAACTAAAGGTTTTGTTGGAGCTGTAGAAGCTGCTGACACTATGGTAAAAGCAGCTAATGTAGAATTAGTGGGTTATGAACAGATAGGATCAGGTTATGTTACAGTTATTGTTCGAGGAGATGTAGGAGCTGTCAAAGCTGCTGTTGATGCTGGTGTTGATGCTGTAAATAGAGTCGGAGAATTAATAGATTCTGATGTTATAGCCAGACCTGATTCTGGTATTGAAGATATACTTCCTAAAGCTAAATAAATTTTTCAACGGGAGGGTAAAAAGTGGATAAAAACAAATTAGTTAAGATGGTAACAAACCAAGTTTTGGATTCTTTAAATACAAAAACTGATTCGAGACAGGATTATGATTCAAATAAATATAATATTCCTATTGGTATTTCTGTCAGGCATCTCCATATTACACAGGCTGATTTAGAAAAATTGTATGGGTCTGGTTATAAATTAAGCAAAAAAAAGGACCTTGCTCAGCCTGGAGAATTTGCCTCAAATGAGGTAGTAACTCTGGTTGGCCCTCGTTTGAAAAGCATAGAAAATGTCAGAATTTTAGGACCTGTTAGAGATCATACTCAAGTAGAAGTTTCTCAAACAGATGCTATTACTTTAGGTATTAAGCCACCTGTACGAAGATCTGGTATTATTAAAGGTTCTGAATCTTTAACACTTATTGGACCTGAAGGAGCAATTACTTTAGATGAAGGTGTAATTAGAGCAAATAGACATATACATCTACCTCCAGCTGAAGCAGACAAAATGGATGTTAAAAATGATGAAATAGTAAGTGTTGAAATCCCAGGGACAAAAAGTGTTGTTTTGAGAAATGTACAGGTTAGAGTCAAAGAAGGCTGGGTCCTACAAATGCATTTAGATACAGATGATGCCAATGCTGCAGATGTTCAGTGCGGCTTAAAAGCCCGAATCATTAAGGAGTGAAACTAAATGCGAATAATGGAAGTAGTTGGAAATTTAACCGCAACAAGAAAAAATGAAAATTTAATTGGATCAAAGTTTATGATTTTAAAACCATATAAAGATAAATCAGAATCTAAACTAATTGTAGCAGTTGATTTAATGGGAGCTGGAATTGGGGAGAAAGTTCTGGTTGTTACAGGAAGTTCAGCTAGAAAAGCAGTCGACAAAGATGATGTTGCTGTTGATGCAGCTATTGTAGGTATAGTAGATAATATGGATATTAGGGAGTGATTGTAGATGGCAGTTGATGAGAACAAAATTGCTTCAATTGTTAAAAGTGTCTTAGAAAATATGGAAAAAGAATCTTTGAGCAGTAAGACTGATAAAAATATTCCTAAAGACGGGAAAAGAGGAATTTTTTCTGAATTAGAATCTGCAGTTTCTGCAGCTGTAAAGGCTCAGAAAGAATATAAAGTAGTAAGTAAAGAAAAAAGAAGAGAATTAATTGAAGCTGTAAGAAATATTAGTGTGGATAATGCTGAGAGACTTGGGAGAATGGCTGTGGATATAACAGGTCTCGGCCGCTGGCAGGATAAAAAAGATAAAATTATTAATTCTGCTACCTTAACTCCCGGGCTTGAAGATATAAAGACTGAAGTTCTTGATGGTGATCAAGGTGTAACACTAATTGAAAAGGTTCCAGTTGGTTTTGTTATTTTAATTGCACCAACAACACATCCGATTGCACAAATTGTTAATCATGTAATTTGTATGCTGGCTGCTGGGAACTCTACTTTTATTTGTCCGCATCCCAGGGCGCAGGAGGTTACCAGAGAAATTATAAGATTGATTAATGATGCTATTGAAGAAGCTGGTGGACCTAAAAATCTTGTTGTTGCACTAGATAGAGTAAGTCTAGAAATAGTTGAAACTGTAATTAAACATCCAAAGACAGATATGATAATGGCTGCTGGTGGGCCTGATGTAGTTGAGATGGCACTTACAAGCGGCAAAAAAGCTATTGCAGCTGGACCGGGAAATCCTCCTGCTTTAGTTGATGAAACAGCTAATATTGCAAAAGCAGCTGAAGATATTGTTAATGGAGCAGTTTTTGATAATAATATTTTATGTATTGCTGAAAAAGAAATATTTGCTGTTAATTCAATCGCTGATCAGCTATTAAAGGAATTAGAAAAAAATAACTTTTATATTTTAAAAGGTGAAGAAATAAATAAAGTTACAGATCTTGTTGTAAAGGATAAAGAACATGCAAATCCAGATTATGTAGGTAAAGATGCAGAATTGATTTTAAATGACGCGGGAATAAATGTTACAGGAGAAATTAGAGGAGCGGTTATGGATGTTAGTTTTGATCATCCATTAGTAATGATTGAACAGATGCTGCCAGTATTACCATTAGTGAGGGTCAATAATTATGCTGAAGGACTTGATAAATCTCTGAAAGCTGAACAGCATTTTGGCCATACAGCTATGTTTCATTCAAATAATTTAGACCGAATTGCTGAATTTTCTAGAAAAATGGAAGTCACTATTTCAGTAATTAATGGTCCATCTTATGCTGGTTTAGATGTAGAAGGAGACAGCAATTATACTCATTCAATTGCCGAACCTACTTTTGAAGGTATCTGTACTCCCGAAAATTATACCAGAGAAATCAGAACATCTATCTGTGGAGGTATTCAATTTTCATATTAAATCTATAAAGTATCATTGGAGGTGAGCAAATGGCAGCAGCAAAAATGATTGACTTAATAAGAAAAGCAGGCGTTGTTGGAGCAGGTGGTGCCGGTTTTCCGACTCATGTTAAATTGGATGCAGAAGTAGATACTATCATTGCCAATGGTGCTGAATGTGAGCCTATGTTAGAGGTTGATCAGCAGCTGATGAAACATAAAAGCAAAGAATTTATTATAGCTCTAGAAGAATCCAGAAAATTACTTTCTGCAGAGAGAGCTGTGATTGCCTTAAAATCTAAATATAAAGAAGCAATTACCAGTATAAAAAAAATTATTGAGGATTATGATCAGATTGAAATTTTTGAGATGGGAAATTTTTATCCCGCAGGTGATGAACAGCAAATTGTTTATGAGGTAACAGGTAAAATTATTCCTGAGGGTGGTATTCCCCTGATGGTCAATACTGTTGTAATTAACATTGAAACACTTTTAAATGTTTATCAAGCATTAAATAGTATTAGTTTAACTCAAAAATATCTAACTGTTAACGGAGAAGTTAATAATCCGCAGACATTAAAAGTACCTCTTGGTACTCCCCTTAAAAAAATAATCGAATTAGCAGGGGGAGCTAAAGTTAGTGACTATAAATTAATTGATGGGGGCCCCATGATGGGAAAACTTGTCAGTGAAGATGATTCTGTAACAAAAACAACCAAAGGGATATTGGTTTTGCCAGCAGATCATAAACTTATTATTGATCGAAGTGTACCAATTGAAAATGATATTAGACGCTCAATAGCAGTATGTTGTCAGTGTCGAGCCTGTACTGATGTCTGTCCCCGCAATTTACTTGGACATTCTCTAGAACCCCATATGGTAATGAGAGGTGTAGCTTATGGAATAGATACTGATCAAGACATTTTTACTCAGGCTGATCTCTGCTGTGAATGTGGTGCCTGTGATACCTGGGGTTGTCCTATGGGATTACATCCAAGAAGAATTATTATTGAGGTAAAAAAACAGCTTGCTAAAAATGGCTATAAAAGAGAGAATAATCAGGAAGTGGAGGCAGTACATTCAATGTATGAAATCCGTAAAATTCCTGTAGAAAGATTAGTTTCCAGATTGGGGATTAGAGAGTATAAAAGTCATTTACCATTTTCTGAGAAAGAGATTAATGTTGACAAAATAGAGCTTCCATTACAGCAGCATATAGGGGCTCCAGCTGAATCAGTAGTTCAATTGGGAGATTCTGTAATTGCCGGAGATTTAATAGCGAAAATTAAAACTGATTCGTTAGGTGCTAATTTACATGCAGCAATTGATGGAACGATTAAACTACTCGGAGAAAGTATAGTTATTGAGAGGTGAAAATATGAAAAGAGCTCTAGGATTACTTGAATTCAATAGTATTGCTGCCGGAATAGAAATAGCAGATTTAGCTGTTAAATCTTCTCAGATAAAATTAATTCAGGCTCAACCGGTATGTCCTGGTAAATATGTGGCAATGTTTGATGGTGATGCTGCTTCAGTAAAAAGTGCTGTGGAAACAGCCAGAGAGCAGAGCAAAGAATTTTTTGTAGACAGCTTTATTCTTGCCAATGTACATCCGGACGTAATTCCAGCTTTAACAGGAGCAACTAAAATTGGGGAAGTTAAAGCACTGGGAGTAATAGAAACTTTTTCTGCTGCTTCAGCCATTGTTGCGGCAGATCTGGCGGCAAAAACTGCTCAAATTAAACTTTTAGAAATTAGAACAGCGATGGGCATGGGCGGGAAAGCAGTATTAACATTTGCAGGAGATGTAGCTTCTGTAGAAATGTCACTAGAAGCAGCTGCCAAAAATGTGGCTGATAAAGGAATGCTGGTTAAAAAGACATTTATCCCGTCTTTACATAAAGATTTACAGGATAAATTATTATAGGAGTGATTTTAGTATGAAAATCTTTGTTTTAAATAGCGGCGGTTCCTCAGTAAAGTTTAAGATTTTAGAAATGCCAGCAGAAGAAGAAATTGCTTCTGGGAAGGTAGAGAAATTAGGAAGTTCTGATGCTATTTTTCATTTAAATTATAATAATAATAAACTTAAAGAAATACAGGAAATTAAAAATCATGGGGAAGCAATAAATTTAATTTTAGAAACTTTAATAAAACCTGAAATTGAGATTTTGAATGATTATGAAGAAATTGATGTAGTGGGACACCGAGTAGTTCATGCAGGTGAAAATTTTACTGGTTCTGTAATGATTGATCAGGAGGTCATCGATACTATTAGAGATAGTTTTGATCTGGCACCATTACATAATCCGCCTAATTTAAAAGGTATTGAAATATTTAAAGAAATTTTGCCGGGAACACCAATGGTTGCTGTTTTTGATAACGCTTTTCATGCAGAAATACCAGATTATGTCCGCACTTATGCCATACCATATAAATATTATGAAAAACACGCTGTGCGCAGATATGGTTTTCATGGAATCACCTTTAATTATATGACTGACAGAGCAGCTGAAATTCTGGAAAGAGACAAAAATGAACTAAAATTATTTTCTTTAATGCTGGGAAGCGGCTGTACGGCCAATGCTTTTAAAAATGGTAAATCATTTGAGGTGAGCACAGGTTTTACTCCTCTGGAAGGTCTTGTCCAGTCAACCCGCTCAGGAGATATTGATCCAGCAGCAGTCCTTTATTTGATGCGCAAGGAAAATATCTCAATAGATGAGATGGATAGAATTTTAAACTCAGAAAGCGGCTGGAAGGGGATTTCTGGAATTAGCAATGACTTCAGAAAAATAGTGGAAGCCTATCAGCAGGGTAATGAAATGGCAGAATTAGCTATCAATACTGCTGTCCACAGAGCCCAAAAATATTTAGGAGCTTATACAGCTGTAATGGGCGGACTTGATGCAGTAGTCTTTGCCGGTGGTGTTGGTGAAAATTCTGTTTTATTGAGAGAAAAAATATGTAGTGATTTAGAACACTTAAATATTAAATTAGATAAAAAGCTTAATCAAAATCTTGAGGGTGAGGGTATTATATCTGCAGCTGACTCCAGAGTTAAAATTGTAGTAGTTAATACAGATGAAGAAGTAGTAATTGCAAGAGAAAGTTACAATAAGGTGGTGTGATAATGACTGTTAGTAAAAAAGTACTGGCCTGTGATTTAGGTGCATCCAGCGGCAGAGCAGTATTAGGTAGTTTTGATGGTAAAAAGTTAGATCTAGAAGTTTTGCATAAATTCTCTAATGGCGGAACATATTTAAATAATGATTTTCACTGGGATACTCTAAAACAATTTAATGAAATAAAAAAGGGTATTAAAAAGGCAGTCAAGAAAACTTCTAATAATCTTGATTCAGTGGGGATTGATACCTGGGGAGTTGACTATGGTCTATTAGATAAAAATGGAACCTTAATGTCAGTACCATTTCACTATCGAGATGATCGAACTGAGGGGATTATGGAAGAAGTTTTTACGAAATTATCTCGCGAAGAAATTTATCAGGAGACTGGGATCCAATTTATGGAACTAAATACTATTTTTCAGTTATATGCTGAGTTGAAAAATCGTTCCTGGATATTAGATAATGCAGCTGATTTATTATTTACCCCTGATTTATTAAATTATTTTTTAACTGGTAAAAAATATAATGAATATACAATAGCTTCTACTTCACAACTTTTTAATCCGAATACAAATAATTGGTCAGACAAAATCTATGATAATCTTGATTTTCCCGGATCAATAATGCAGGAAATAATCCATCCTGCCGAAAAAATTGGAGATATCTTAGAAAAAGTTAAAAAAGAATGTGGAATTGAGGGTGAATTACCAGTTATAGCAGTAGGTAGTCATGATACTGCGTCTGCGGTAGCTGCAGCTCCACTTCAGAATAAAAATAGTGCTTATTTATCCAGTGGAACCTGGTCTTTACTGGGAATGGAGCTGGAAAAACCAGTTATTAATGAGCAGAGTCTTAAAGAAAATTTTACTAATGAACTGGGAGTAGAAAAGACTGTTAGATTTTTAAAGAACATAACAGGTTTATGGCTAATCCAGGAATGTAAAAGAATCTGGAATAGAGATGGTTTAAATCTATCTTATTCTGATATTACTAAAGCAGCTGAAGCAGCTGAGCCATTTAAGTATTCTCTTGATCCAGATCATCATAGTTTTGTTAATCCAGATAATATGCCAGAAGCAATTAAAAATTACTGCCGAGAAACTGGTCAAGAAATGCCAGAAGAACCTGGGGAAATGGCACGCGGTATCTATGAAAGTCTGGCTGTTAATTATAAAGAAGTAATAGAAAAGTTAGAAAGTTTAACTGATCGAAAAATTGAAACACTACATATGGTGGGGGGAGGAATTCAGGCGGAAATTTTATGTCAGTATACTGCCAATATAAGTAAAAAAAGAGTTGTAACCGGCCCAATTGAAGCAACAGCAATTGGCAATATTTTAACTCAACTGATGGCTTTAGGTGAAATAGATAATTTGAGTCAGGGTAGAGAAATTGTCCGTAATTCTGTAGAATTAAAGGAATACTTACCAGAATAAATTGAACTGCAGCTAAAATTTTTGAAAAAATAATTTAATTTAGAGGTGATGTTAAATGTTTGATGAAAAATATGTTAAAGATGCCTATAAAATGGCCAGAGACCTTTATGCTCAGTGGGGAGTAGATGTAGAAGAAGCAATGGAGAGACTGGCACAGATATCTATTTCTATGCACTGCTGGCAGGGAGATGATGTTAAGGGTTTTGAAGATCCAGAAGGAGAATTGACCGGTGGAATTCAGGCAACAGGAAATTATCCTGGTCGAGCCAGAACCCCGGAAGAACTGCGCAGTGATTTAGACAAAGCGTTTTCTTTAATTCCCGGTCAGCATAAACTTAATTTACATGCTATTTATCTGGATAATGAAGGTGAATTTGTTGATAGAGATCAGATTGAACCAAAACATTTTAAAAATTGGGTAGATTGGGCTAAAAAACAGGAAATAGGGCTTGATTTTAATCCGACACTATTTTCTCACGCAAAAGCAGATGATGGTTTTACTCTAACTCATCCAGATAAAGAAATTAGAGATTTCTGGATTGAACACTGTAAGCGTTCTCGTAAAATTGGAGAATATTTTGGTAAAGAATTAGGACAGCCAGCTGTAACCAATATCTGGATTCCAGATGGTTATAAGGATATTCCAATAGATAGATTTGGTCCCCGCAAGCGTTTAAAAGAAGCGCTGGATGAAATAACAGCTGAAAAAATTGATCCTAAATATAATTTAGATGCTGTAGAGAGTAAATTATTTGGAATTGGTTCGGAAAGTTATGTAGCCGGTTCACATGAATTTTATATGGGCTATGCGATGCAGAATGACGCTTTACTCTGTATGGATGCAGGTCACTATCATCCTACAGAAGTGGTTTCTAATAAAATTTCTGCTGTAATGCCCTTTTTAGATGAGATCTTATTACATGTCAGTCGTCCTGTAAGATGGGATAGTGATCATGTTATTATTCTGGATGATGAACTGCAGGCAATTGCAGAAGAAATTATTCGTCCAGGCTTTGAAGATAGGATTCATATTGGTCTAGATTTCTTTGATGCCAGTATTAATAGAGTTGCAGCCTGGGTGATTGGAACCAGAAATATGCTTAAGGCTTTATTAAAAGCAATACTTGAACCAACCGAAAAATTAAAAGAAATGGAACTTGATGGTGATTATACAAGCAGATTAGCTTTAACTGAAGAGTTTAAAACTTACCCCTGGCAGGCTGTCTGGAATTATTACTGTTATAAAAATGATATTCCTGTAAGTAATGACTTTCTGGATGAAATCTGGAAGTATGAAGAAGAAGTTTTAAGTGGAAGAAATTAATTCAATAAGTTTTTTAAAATACAAACAGGCTTCTTAATTGAAGAATTATGAAGCCTGCACTTAAAATTATAGATTTCTGAATATTAATAAAAAATGAATTTAAAATTATTTTTATAATATTTGTTATTAGTAGAGCAAAAGTTACAAGTCTGAAGGAGGAGATTTTAATGCAGAGAGTTGGGTTTAAATTATTTCTTAAAGATGATGCAGCAGTTGAAGAATATAAAAAACGGCATGATGAAATCTGGCCTGAAATGCTGGAGCTGCTCGATAAAGCTGGGATCAAAAACTATTCTATCTGGAATTCTGGCAGAGAATTATTTGCTTATTATGAATGTGAAAATGTAGAAAAAGCAGATAGAGTTCAATCAGAGAGTGAAATAGTAGCAAAATGGAATCTTCATATGGAAGATTTGCTGGTCAGTGAGGAAGATGAAGCTGGGAATTTGGTACCAGTTAAAGAATCCATGGAACTAATGTTTTATAAAAGATAGAGCTCAAACTATAATTATTTAAGTTCAGCTAATTGATGAAATATTAGTCAAGCTATTTATTACTGGAGTATATTCTTCAGAAAAAGGAGAGGTAACAATGTCCGACAAATATATTCTTGAATTAAAAAATATCACTAAAAAATTTCCTGGAGTTACTGCACTAAATGAAGTTAGTTTTCAGTTGAAATCAGGAGAAATCCATGCTTTAATGGGGGAAAATGGAGCTGGAAAATCTACTTTTATTAAAGTGATTACAGGAGTACATCAGCCAAATGGGGGAGAAATATTCCTCAATGGAGAAAAGGTTGAAATTAGCAATCCCAATATAGCTAAAGATCTGGGAATTGCAGCAATTTATCAGCATGCTACGAGTTATCCACATTTAAGTGTGACAGAAAATATATTTATGGGTAATGAAAAGATAGATTCTAAGACCAAAAGAATCTTATGGGATGATATGCATAAATCTGCAAAAAAACATCTTAATGAGCTGGGAGCTGATTTTGATCCCAGAAGAAAGATGAATACTTTAAGTGTTGCCCGTCAGCAGATTGTAGAGATAGCTAAAGCAGTTTCTACAAATGCAGAAATTATTATTATGGATGAGCCGACAGCTTCTTTAACCAAAACTGAAAGTGAAGATCTTTACAGAATAACTAAAAATTTGCAAAAAATTGGAACATCAATTATTTTCATTTCTCACCGTTTTGAAGACATGTACCGACTTGGAGATCGAGTTACAGTGCTCAGAGATGCCAATTACATAGGAACCTGGAAGGTTAATCAAGTTTCAAATAAAGATTTAATAAAAGCTATGGTGGGAAGAGATATCTCTCAGATGTTTCCTGAAAAAGAGGCGAAAATTGGTAAAGAAGTAATGAGGGTTGAAAATTTAAGCCGCAAAGGATTTTTTAAGGATATTTCTTTTTCTGTTAAGCAGGGAGAAATATTAGCCATTACAGGACTAGTAGGGGCAGGTAGAACAGAATTATGTGAAGCATTGTTTGGAATTACTAATTATGACAGTGGGCAGATATATTTTGAAGGTCAGCCCGTAGAAATAAAAGAAGTAAATGATGCGATGGATTTAGGAATTGGTTATTTACCTGAAGATAGACAGGAAGAGGGGTTAATTTTAGACTGGGAACTTGATAAAAACATTTCTTTATCTGCTTTAGATAAAATATCAAAAAATGGTTGGATTAATAGAAAGACTGAGAAAAAAATGGCTAAGAATCTGGCTGAAAAAGTCAATGTTAAAGCACGTTCTATTTTTAACCTGGCTAAAGAACTTTCAGGTGGCAATCAACAAAAACTTGTTGTAGCCAAATTATTAACTTCTGATTTAAAAGTAATTATTTTAGATGAACCAACTAAGGGAGTAGATGTGGGGGCAAAAGCGGCAATTTTTAAAATAATGAATGAGCTTGCTGCTCAGAATTACGCAATTATTATGGTCTCCTCTGAAATGCCTGAAGTAATCGGGATGGGTGATCGTATTTTAGTAATGAGAACCGGTAAAGTTACTGCAGAATTAACAGCTGAAGAAGCTGATCAGGAAAAAATACTGGAAGCAGCAATGAAAGAAGAGAATATCTAGTAAGTAGTTTATAAAAATATTTATTTAGAGGTGAAATAGTAATGGCTGAAAGTAAATCTAAAAATAGATTAAATTCAGAAAGAATTCAACAAATTAGAGAATTTTCTCTGCTGGCTTTTATAATTGTACTGGCAGTATTTGTTCAACTGAGAAACAGCAGGTTTCTTTCTCTGAGCAATTTAACCAACCTAACTACCAATACAGCAATCTTAAGTATTTTAGCAGTTGGGATGATGATGGTTATTATAACCCGTGGAATAGATCTTTCAATTGGTGCCAACCTTGCTTTATCGGGTATGATCTCAGCTATGATAGTGAGGGCCTATCCAACTTTACATCCTGTATTAATTATTTTAATTGGGATCACTATCGGTTTAATTGGAGGGACTTTAATAGGTTTATTAGTTGCTAAAGCTTCAATTTTACCTATAATCGCTACGCTGGGGATGATGAATATTTTTCGAGGGATTACTTTTCTCATTAGTGGAGGTAGATGGGTAAGTGCTCACCAGATGCCTGATAGTTTTAAATCAATTTCTACTGGTAATTTGTTGGGACTAAATAACCTTGTAGTACTGGCTATAATAATTTATATAGTATTTTATTACTTTATAAATCATACCCGCACCGGACGCAAAGTTTATGCAATAGGAAGCAGTCCTGAATCTGCCAGGATAAGTGGAATAAACGTAGAAAAAATTACAATTATGGTGTATTCAATTATGGGAAGCCTGTCCGGTTTAGCAGGAGTCTTATGGGTTTCTAAATTTGCGTCAGCCCAGAGTAATACCGCAGCTGGTTATGAACTTAATGTTATTGCAGCCTGTGTTATTGGAGGAATTAGTATTGCTGGTGGTCAGGGTAAAGTTTCGGGCCTTCTTTCTGGGGTGTTATTGTATGGTATGCTGCAAAATGCCTTACCGATGCTTAATGTATCTCCTTTCTGGCAGAATGCAATTCAGGGTGCAGTAATTTTACTGGCAGTAATAGTTAGTGCTTTAATTAAGAGAAAAACAAGTAAAAAGAATTTAATCAGGCAGGAGGATTAGACAATGAATACAAATCAAAATACAGGACATCAAATTCAAGCAGAAAAGGAATTTGATTTAATGGATTTCTTTTTTCAATGGGAATGGCTGCTGGTAGTGATATTTATTATAATTAATATAATGAATTCTCAGCTTTCACCCTATTATTTGAATCCATATACCCTCTTAGATGCAACAATGTCTTTTTTAGATAAAGCTTTTATAGCCTTACCAATGGCTTTTGTAATTATTTTTGGAGATATTGACATTTCAGTAGGTTCTACAGTGGCTCTATCCTCAGTGGTAATGGCGGTATTATATAATGCTGGTCTGGCTATGCCTCTGGCAATAATTGTTTGTCTTTTAGTTGGTATTATTGCAGGATTATTAAATGGTATCTTAATTGTTAAATTTAAAGAACTCTCATCTGTAATAGTAACTCTATCGACAATGATATTATACAGGGGAATTGCCTATGTGATATTAGAAAATCAGTCAGCCGGAGATTTTCCCATGTGGTTTAATTATTTTGGCTGGGGGTATATTCAGAATACAATTCCCTTTATTTTAGTTGTTTTTGTGATTGCTGCAGTTATTTTTTATCTGCTGCTGCATAAAACAACTTTCGGCCGAAAAGTATATGCTATTGGTAATAATGATACAGCAAGCCTTTTTTCGGGAATAAAAGTAGATAAAACTAAAATTATTGTATTTACTTTAAATGGATTAATGGCAGCAATAGCGGCTATCTTTTTAACTTCCCGCATGGGCAGTACACGACCAAATATTGCATCTGGCTATGAGCTGGATATTATAGCAATGGTGGTGCTGGGAGGAGTCAGTACTTCGGGAGGAAAAGGAAGGATGGCTGGTGTTTTACTGTCAATTTTTATCATAGGTTACTTGCGCTATGGACTTGGTCTGGTAAATGTTTTATCCCAGGTAATATTAATCATAATTGGTGCTCTACTGATCTTTTCTGTTATGATTTCTAATTTAAAGCTGCACTCAGATTCTTCTAAATAACAAAGTCAATTATTTTTGTATTCAAAGTTTATATGGAGTAATCATTTAGGATGAGCTTCATATAATTTAATTATCACAATATAAAAGGAGGAATTATTTATGAAAAAGTTACTTGTTGGGGTTTTTGTGTTAATCATGATGTTCTCAGTTGTTGGTTTTGCTGCAGCACAGGCAGATGGTACTTATGCACTGGTAGTTAAAAGTGCAGGAAATCCATTTATGGAAAGAGTTCGGGAAGGTTTTGCTGAGGCAGTAGAGGCCCAGGGCGGAGAAGTTATTTATAGAGCTCCAGCTGAGCCGACTGTATCTGCTCAGATTGCAATTATTGAGCAGTTAATTACTCAAAGAGTTAATGTAATTGCCATTGCTGCTAATGATCGTGATGCATTACAGCCAGCTTTACAGAGAGCTATGAACAGAGGTATTAAAGTGTTATCTTTAGATTCTGCTGTCAATCCTCAAAGTAGAATGGTACATGTTAATCAGGCTGATCCAGAACTAATTGGACGAGTCCAAATCCAGGCAATCTCCGAAATGATCGGTGGAGAAGGCCAGATTGCAATTTTAAGTGCTACTTCACAGGCCACAAATCAGAATCTCTGGATAGAATATATGAAAGATGAGTTGAAAAAGCCTAAGTATGAAGATATTGAATTAGTTAGAGTAGCCTATGGTGATGATTTAAGAGATAAAAGTGTAGCTGAAACTGAAGCACTACTTCAGACATATCCTGATTTAAAGGGAATAATTGCTCCTACTACAGTAGGTATTGCAGCTGCAGCTAGAGTTTTATCAACTAGAAATTTAGGAGATGAAATCGCTCTTACCGGACTGGGACTTCCCAGTGAAATGGCTGAGTATATTAAGTCAGGTGTCTGTGAGTGGATGTATCTCTGGAATCCAATTGATTTAGGTTATTTGGGTGGAGAAACTGCAGTTGCTCTGGATAATGAAGTGATTACAGGTGAAGTTGGAGAAACATTTGAAGCCGGTCGCCTTGGAGAAAGAAAAGTAGTTGAAACATTAAGTGGAGAGGGAACCGAAATTATGTTAGGTGAACCTTTCAAATTTGATAAGAGCAATATCGATGAATGGAAAGATGTATATTAAAAATAAGAATTAAGTTAAATTAAGATTCTAAAAAAACACCATCAGCTTATATTGGCTGGTGGTGTTTATAAAATTTTATATTCTTTTTATTATAACAATCCAGAATGGATATAAGGAGAGATTTTATGCAGAATAATAATGAGATTAATAAATTGAAAGAGATGGTATATGATCAGGTATTAGATGAGGTTGGGCTTGGACATTTTTACAGATTTATAATGCCCGAAGAAGTTCTAGTTGGACCTGGATGTGCCAGAAAGGTGGGTAAAGAGGCAGCAGAATTAGGGAAGACAGCTCTTTTAGTTACTGACAGAGGTATTATTGATTTACATTTACATAATTCTATTATAAGATCATTAGAGAAAGAGGACATAGAAATTAAAATTTTTGATCAGGTGCAGTCTGATCCAGATGATAAAATAATTAAGAATGGAGTTAAATTTGCAGAAGAAAATAATGTTAATTTTATTATTGGTTTAGGTGGTGGAAGTTCTTTAGATGCTGCCAAGGCTATTTCTTTTATGATCAATAATCCTTTACCAATTTCTCAATATGAAGGATCCAATAAAATTAAAAACAAAGGGCTGCCATTAATTGCTATTACAACAACTGCAGGTACAGGCAGTGAAGTTTCTGCTTCAACTGTTGTTACAGATAGTTCTAAAAATAAAAAAATGGTAATTAGCAGCAAATATCTTGTTCCCCAAATAGCAGTCATTGATGCAAAACTAACCGTAGGTTTACCAGCTTCAATTACTGCAGCTACTGGAATTGATGTTTTAGTACATGCTTTAGAAGCATATTTATCAAAAGATTCGATGACAATTTCTAGAGCTTTAGCAGACCATTCTATCAAATATGTGATGGAAAATCTGGCCCAGGCTGTTGGGAATGGTAATGATATTGAAGCCAGACATAGAATGTGTATAGCTTCCTTAATGGCAGGAATGGCTTTTTCTAACGTAGGGCTGGGAGCCTGTCATGCTACAGCACATCAGCTGGGTACAACCTATAAGATTCCACATGGTGTTGCAAATGCTATTATGCTGCCTTCTGTTTTAAGATTTAATAAAATGGTAAGCAAAAAAGAGATAGCTGAGCTTGCTCATGTTGTTGGTGCAAGAACTGAAGGATTAACTACCAGAGAAGCTGCAGAAGCAGTTATCAATGAAATAGAACTTTTAATTTCCGAGCTTAATTTACCTCAGACAATAAGAGAAATTGGTGGAAAAAAAGAGAATTTTAAATCAATGGCAGAGGATGCCTTAAATGATCCAACATTAAGTACAAACCCCAGACAGGCTAATTTAGAAGAAATTATTACAATTTATGAAAATGCATTTTAAAAATCACTTTCTTTATTAGCTCAGGATAGTTTTGGTATTTCCTGTAATTTAACTGATGATGGAGCTATTGCTATATTAATTTAAACGAAACTGCTCAAATTAAACTTCAGGTTGCAGGAAGTGAGAAGAACTTACGGCTTGGAGCAATTACTTCTAGAATAGTACAGTTAATTGCAGTAGATATTTTGTTTGTTGCATTTGCAAAAAATGATTTTAGTAAAATAAGTGATTACTTAAAAAATACTCGCAAAAGTGTTGAGCAGTTTAAAATCAGCTAGAGGAAAGGAATGATCAATGAAAAAATATATAATTTTTGCTGTATTGTTTTTTGTTATATTTTTTTCCTTTTCAGCAACAGCGGCTAGTTATCCGCAGGAATTTAATTTTTATAAATTGATAAAATCAGGAGGCGAGTATTTAATGGAATACAAATTAAAAAATATGTCTGTAGAAGAAAAGGTGGGACAATTATTTCAGGTCGGTTTTTTAACTCCAACAGTTAATGGTCAAGTCAGAGATATGATAGAAAATTATCATGTGGGGGGAGTAATTTATTTCAGCAGAAATATAGAAAGTCCCGAGCAGACTGCAGAACTATCAAATCAACTGCAGCAGATTGCTTTGAGTTCAGGGTCTAAAATTCCACTTTTTATTTCTGCAGATCAGGAAGGTGGAACTGTGACCAGATTAGCTGGTGCAACTCATTTTCCAGGCAATATGGCTCTGGGAGCAGCTAATGATCAAGATTTAACTACAGAAGTAGCTGAATCTACTGCTTCAGAGCTTAAAAATTTAGGGATAAATGTAAACCTGGCTCCAGTACTTGATATTAACAATAATCCTGATAATCCAGTAATTGGAGTCCGTTCATTTGGGGGAGATCCAAAGCTGGTGGCAGAGTTGGGTGCAGCCTATATTAAAGGCCTGCAGTCTGGGGGAGTTATTGCTACTGCCAAACATTTTCCGGGACATGGAGATACAGATACAGATTCTCATCTTGATCTGCCAATTATTAAGCATCCGCGCTCAAGACTGGATCAGGTAGAATTATATCCTTTTAAAAAAGCAATTCAGGCTGGAGTAGACAGTATAATGACAGCTCATGTGTATTTTCCAGCAATTGAAAAAGAAGAAGATATTCCGGCCACGCTTTCAAAGTCAGTTTTGACTGATTTACTAAGAAATGAACTTAAATTTGAAGGTTTAATCATTACAGACTGCATGGAAATGAAGGCAATAGTTAATACTTTTGGTACAGTTGAGGGTGCAGTCAAAACAATTGAAGCAGGTAGTGATACAGTTTTGGTTTCCCACAGTTATCAGCGGCAGAAAAATGCAATTGAGGCTGTAATTGAAGCTGTTAAATCTGGCCGGATTAGCGAAAAAAGAATTGATGCCTCTGTCAAAAGGATTTTAAGCCTTAAGGCAAAAAGGATTAATCTGGATCAGGTAGATAAAGCCGATCCAGCTCAAATTAATTTTAAAAATCACAAAAAAATTGCACAAAAACTAGCAGAAAAATCATTAACTTTAGTAAAAAATGAGAATGTCTTTCCTCTAAAAAATATTAAAGGAAAAAAAATGACTATCATTGATTTTGAAATGGGAAGGGTTTCTCTGGCAGAAAATGAAGGTGAAAAAAACAATCTATTTGCCAACTATTTGAACAAGGAAATTATAAATCTGGATCATATTCGACTGCAGAAGAATGCTGTTTTAAGTTTTGATGATCAGCAGAGAATAGAAGCTAGTGATTTAATAATTGTCTGCACCTATAATGCCACAGTAAATAGAGATCAGGCAAAATTGGCAGAAAAATTGGCTGAAAATAATAATGTTCTGGTGCTTGCACTTCGTAATCCATATGATTATCAACTAATTGATAAAACTCAGGCTTTTATAACAACTTATGATTACAGTCCGGCCGGTCAGAAAGCAGCTGCAGATTTTATCTTAGGGAAAATTAAAGCAAAAGGAAAACTGCCGGTCAGTGTTGATTTATAAGAATCTTTACTTGACAGAATTGCTTATCTATGTTAAAGTTATAAAAAACAATAAAACTTATCTAGAGAGGTGGAGGGACTGGCCCTTTGAAACCCGGCAACCAGCAGTTAGTTACTGCCCGGTGCTAATTCCAGCAGGAAGATTCCTGAAAGATAAGGAGTTAATTAATTACCCACTCCTTCTTTTAGGAAGTGGGATTTTTTGATTCAAGAGCAGGATATTTTGTTTTTGAAATGAGTAGTACAGGCAGTAGTAATCAGTAGGTTGATCATCTGGTTTTATTGTTTTTAATTTGAGAAGAGAAAATTAGAGGAGGAAATTAAATGAGTTTAAAATTTGACACTTTAGCATTACATGCAGGTTATGAAGCGGGCGAGAATAAGAAATCAGCGGCGGTTCCTATTTATCAGACAACATCTTATTTATTTGACGATACAGATCACGCAGCAGATTTATTTGCCTTAAAAAAACCAGGCAATATTTATACCAGAATTATGAATCCAACCAATTCGGTCCTGGAAAAGAGAATTGCTGCTCTTGAAGGTGGAGTAGGAGCTCTGGCTGTTTCTTCAGGACAGGCAGCGGAAGTGATTGCACTTTTAACTATTTGTAATAATGGGGACCATATTGTAAGTGGAAGCTCAATTTATGGTGGTACTCATAATTTATTTAAACATACCTTTAAAAATATGGGGATAGATGTCAGTTTTGTTGATTCTGAAGATCCAGAAAGTTTTAAAGAGGAAATTAATGAGCAGACAAAGGCCTTATATGTCGAGACAATTGGTAATCCAGCTTTATCTGTACCCGATTTTGAGAGGATGGCAGAAATTGCTCATCAGTCAGGTATTCCCTTAATAGTTGATAATACTTTTGCTACTCCCTATTTGTGTAATCCATTTAAACATGGGGCAGATATTGTAATTCACTCGACCACTAAGTATATAGCCGGCCACGGTAATTCTATTGGTGGTGTAATTGTTGACAGCGGTAATTTTGACTGGAATACTGGTAGATTTCCCGGGCTTGTAGAGCCTGACCCAAGTTATCACGGGATTAAATTTCAGGAGGAGTTTGGAGAAGCAGCTTTTATAACTAAAGCCAGAGTTCAGCTTTTAAGAGATTTAGGTAGTGCTCCAAGTCCTTTTAATTCATTTTTAACAATTACCGGTCTGGAAACTCTAGGTTTGAGAATGCAGAGACATTCGGAAAATGCTCAGTCAGCAGCGGAATTTCTAGAAGCTGATCAGAGAGTAGACTGGGTAAGTTATCCCGGTTTGGAAAGCCATGACTCTTATCAAAATGCTCAAAAATATCTGGAAAATGGAAATGGTGGGATGATTGCCTTTGGGATTAAGGGTGGTAAAGCTGCAGCCGTGAAATTTATTAACCAGCTTGATTTATTTCTTCATTTGGCCAATGTTGGAGATGCAAAATCACTGGCTATCCATCCGGCAAGTACAACTCACCAGCAGTTAAGTGATGAAGACCTAAAGAAAACAGGTATTTCACCTGAATTGATTAGATTGTCGATTGGAATTGAAGATATTGAAGATCTGAAAGTAGATTTAGATCAGGCTTTAGCAGCAGCTCAAAATTAAGAAGCCAGGAGTGAGAAGAGATGCCTATTAAAATACAGGACGAATTACCAGCAGTAGAAACCCTAGAAAATGAAAATATATTTGTCATGAAAGAATCACGCGCAACTCATCAGGATATACGTTCTTTAAAGATCTTAATTCTGAATTTAATGCCCAACAAAATAAAAACAGAAACCCAGATTTTACGTTTGATTGGTAACTCCCCACTGCAGGTTGATGTTGATCTGATGCATCCGGTGAGTCATGATTCAAAAAATACTTCTGAGGAACATTTGATTAAGTTTTATAATAATTTTGAAGAGATTAAAGATAATAATTATGATGGTATGATAATCACCGGTGCACCGGTTGAAACCTTAGATTTTGAAGAAGTGGATTACTGGGAAGAACTGCAGAAGATTATGGACTGGAGTCTGCACCATGTTTTTTCTACCCTTCATATCTGCTGGGGAAGTCAGGCAGGTCTTTATCATCATTATGGAATTCCTAAATATTATTTAGCTGAAAAAATGTTTGGAGTTTTTCCTCATTATAAGACCAAAAAACATGTTAAATTAATGCGTGGTTTTGATGACTTATTTTATGTTCCCCAATCACGGCATACAGAAATCAGAAGAGAAGACATTTCAGAAATTGAAGAACTGGAAATTCTTTCGGAATCAGAAGAATCTGGTATTTATCTTGTAGCCAGCAAAAATGGCCGTCAGGTTTTTGCAACCGGACATTCAGAGTATGATCGCAAAAGTCTGGAGGAAGAGTACTTAAGAGATATCAATAAAGGGATGGAGCTTGAACCTCCAAAAAATTATTATAGAGACAATAATCCTGACAAGGAAATTGTTATGCGCTGGCGCAGTCATGCCAATCTGTTATTTGTTAACTGGTTGAACTATTATGTCTATCAGGAAACTCCATTTGATTTAAATAAACTAAAATAAAATTAAATCAAAAAGATATAATAAAAACCCTTCAGATATTTTATCTGAAGGGTTTTACTATTTAAGAAGATTTAATTTCTTTAACCGATTCTCTCTCGATTAATTCAGTGGTAATTACTGATTTAGTAGATTTTTTTTCTGGATTCTGAATTCTGTCAAATAATTTACGAGCTGCTTCCTGGCCCATTCCTTCTTTATCAATGGAGATTGTTGTTATCTTTGGGGTAGTAAAAGCAGTTAATTCAATATTATCAAAACCAACAATTGAAACATCAGCAGGAACTTTAACTCCATATTTATTAAAAGTCTGGAGTAAGCCAATAGCAGTAGCGTCATTGGCTGCAAAAATTGCAGTTGGCAGCTGTTTTTCTTTTAAAAAATCTTTTGCCAGTTCTTTACCCATATCCTGGCTGAAATCTTCCTTAATTTTAATTAAATTTTCCTGAATCTCCAAATTGTTTTCCAGCATCTCCATTTTATAAGCGCGGTAACGTTCTTCAAAGCTGGGATGACTATTAGGCCCACCAGCATAGGCAATTTTTTTATGCCCCATTCTAATTAAATATTCTACTGCCTGCATAGCTCCATTAAAATTATCAGAAACAATAGAATCCATAATTGGAGAGCGAAGATAATTATCTACAAGTACGGTAGGAAATTTTAGATCTTCAATCGCTCTGATCATATCTTTATTAATGTCAGCCCCGGCAAGAATTAGACCATCAACCTTATTTTGACTTATTATTGAAGGGACCTTTTTGCTCTGTAAGGCATCTAATTTAATAGTCGAAAAAAGAAGATTATAATCATAATTTTCTACTTCAATCTCAACCCCAGCTATAACTCTTGTATAAAAAGGGTTGTTAAAAATAGGAATATGTCTGCGGCTCATAATGAAGGCAATATTATGGGTTTTTAAACCGGCCTGAGAATGAAAAGAAAAATAACCCATTTCTTTTGCAATGTTTAATACTTTTTGTCTGGTGACAGGAGAGACTCCTCCTTTATCGTTTAAAGACTTAGAAACTGTAGAGATTGAAACATCTGCTTTTTCTGCTATATCTTTAATTGTTACATTCATTTTAAAGCATCCTTTCCTCAAAATTAATCCGATTATATAAATTGAAATAAATTTTCAAAAGTAATGAAAACTTTTTTCTTAGTATATCATATCATAAAAAACAAATAAAATTAAATTATTTTTAAAAATTGTTTGAAAATATGAAAAAACAATGCTATAATTAAAGAAAGTTATTTCGTAAATAACGAAAATATTTTAAACTAACACTAAAAATAATTTTGAACCTTGAAAAAATAATAAAAAAATCAAAAATTCTGCTTGAATTGTCTGCAAATTTGCGCTATAATTGAATCAAGAAATCGTTTTAGTAAATTTTAGCGCAGTTTTGATTGGATTGTTAGTTTTTTCTAGCATTAAATTAATTTAATTTAATGAAGATTCATAAAACAGCTAAAATTTTGCTCACTCTTACTTTTTATAAGTTAATAATCCCTTAAGATAAAAGAGAGTGACATTTTGCATCATAAAATAATTTAAAGGGGTGTGTTTATTAATGATTAATGTTGGTAAGAAAGTTTTAATTTTAACTCTGGCTTTTCTATTTTTAGTTGGAGGAATGTCTTTAGCTCAGGATCTTCCTAGAGAAGAGACATTGGTAGTTTCCGGAGCAATGTGGGGACCTCCATCAACCTGGAATATTTTAATTCCTAACCCTACACCTGGAACTGGCGGTTTAGTTTATGAGACAATGTTCTCTTATAATCCTCTCGATAATACTTATACTCCCTGGCTTGCAAAAAGTGGAGAATGGGTAAGCGAAAATGAGTATGTTCTTAATTTAAGAGAAGGAATTAATTGGACTGATGGTGAAGAATTTAATGCAGAAGATGTAGTCTTTACCTATGAAATTGCAAAAGAAAATTCTATAATGTATTCACCTGTCTGGAAATGGCTCCAATCTGTAGAAGCTGAAGGTGATTATACAGTTAGATTTACTTTTAGTGAACCTCATTATGCAGAATGGAATGCAGAATTATATGAGCGCTACATTATACCAGAACACATCTGGAGTGATATTCCTTCTGGTGAATTAATCACCAGAACAATGAAAGATCCAGTTGGAACTGGTCCCTATACTGCTAGAGAAGTCGGTCAGGATAGAATGGTCTGGGAAAGAAATGATAACTGGTGGGGTAATGATGTTTTTGGACAGCCCAAACCTAAGTATCTTGTTGACTTAGTTAATCAGAGCAACAATGTAGTAATGGGTATGTTAATGAAGGGTGAGCTTGATTTAAGCAACAACTTTATTCCTGGAGTTCAGAAAATTAAAGACCAATTTGGTTTAAAAACCTGGTATGAAGAAGAACCCTATATGCTTTCCTGGAATACTGCTAATTTATACATGAACACCACTAGAAAACCAATGGGTGATGTTAATTTTAGAAGAGCAATGGCCTTTATGGTAAATAAAGAGTCAATTGTTGAGCGAGTATATGGTGGTCTTGTAAAAGCTGCTAATCCTACAGGGTTATTTGGAGAAGGTTGGTTAAAATATCTTGACGAAGAAGTAGTAGATGAATATGGATTTGAATACAATACTACTAAAGCTAAAGCACTTCTAAATGATGCAGGTTATGTAGATGCAGATGGTGATGGCTGGAGAGATATGCCAAATGGTGATCCTCTAGAATTAAGTATTATAGTTCCTAGTGGCTGGACAGACTGGATGTCAGCTGTTAGAGTTATTGCTCAAAATGCTGAAGAAATTGGTGTTAATATTAAACCTAACTTCCCTGATTCTTCACTATTTGACAATAAGCGTTTTAATAAAGATTTTGACATGTTAATCGCTAACTTCCAGACCACATTATCCTCAACACCATTTGACTACTGGAATGGTGTAGCAAATGAAAATATTGATGGAAAAACAATTAGTAATGGTAACTGGGGTGCTTATGATAATCCAGAGCTGTTTGAATTAATTGATGAGTTTAATATGACTAGAAATGAAACCAGAAAACAGGAAATTGCATCTAAGATTCAGAGAATCTTATTAAAAGATATGCCAACTGTTCCTCTCTGGCATAATGGTCTCTGGGCTCAGCAGACTACAAATAATTGGACTAACTGGCCAAGTGAAGATAAGCCTTATGGTGTTCCAGTAACCTGGGGTAATGCTTATCAGTTAGGAATGATCGATACCTTAATCGGTATTAAACCAGCTAAATAATTAATAGACAATTGAATTTAACTAATAAATACAGGTCCGATATTCTTATCGGGCCTGTTATTTAGAAAGGAGCAGTATAAAATGGGCAAATATTTACGGAAAAAATTAATGATTTATATTATTACATTTATTTTGGCAGTTACCATAAATTTTATCATCCCCAGAATGATGCCTGGAGATCCAATCCAATCACTTTTGTCACGTTTTTCTGGAATGGAGGGGGGGCGTCAAATTTTAGAAGAACAATTAACATTATTATTTAATCTTGATCAGCCAGTGTGGCAGCAGTATCTTAACTTTTGGAAATCAGTCTTTACTCTTGATTTTGGAATCTCAATTATCCAGTTTCCAACTCCAGTAATAGATATTATAAAAAGAGCAATTGTATATGATTTATCTGTTTTGTTTCCTGCAATTATATTAAGCTGGATTGTTGGTAATAAGTTGGGTGCTTATTCAGGAACTGATAAAAAAGTAGATAATGCTTCAATGCCTTTCTTTTATTTTCTTGCTTCATCTCCTTATTTCTGGATGGCTGGTTTGGTAGCCTTCTTCTTTGGAGTTGTTCTGCAGTGGTTCCCAATCAGCGGGGCCTATAGTGCAGTAGCTTCCCCTGCTTTAAGTTGGAATTTTATTAAAAACTTTTTACATCACTGGTTTTTGCCCTTCTTTACCATGTTTTTAGTTCAGCTGGGCGGCTGGGCAATTGGTATGAGAAATATGATTATGTACGAAAAAAGCTCAAATTATTCAAAGTATATGGAGACCCTGGGTTCTTCTAAAAAGTTAATTCGTAAGTATGGTTTTCGGAATGGTGTTTTACCTCAGGTTACCGGTCTTGCTTTAAGAATCGGCCGCATAGTGGGGGGAGCAATTACAGTTCAGGTAGTATTTAATTATCCTGGCCTGGGAAGAATGCTTTTAGATGCAGTTCAAAATCAGGATTATTTTTTAATGCAGGGAATCTTTTTGACAATTGTAACAATGGTTTTAGTAGCAAACTTTGTAGTCGATATTGTATACATGTTTATTGATCCAAGAGTTAGGCTTTCATTTACTGAGGAGGTGTAGATTGTGGCAAAAGATTTCTGGGCTAAACATGAAAATTTGTATTATGCCCTTACAAATAAAAAAGTACTTTTTGGTTTATCTATTGTAATTTTAGTATTTTTGCTGGCAGCTTTTGGTCCACTTTTAACAAGATATGAATATGATGAATATGCAGGTCAGGGTTATTTACCACCTTCATCAGAACATTTTTTTGGAACTACAATTGATGGGAAGGATGTATTTACACGAACAGTACATGGTTTACGTTCAACCCTTTTAGTTGGTGCTATTGCAGGTACAATTGCAACTTTAATTGGCTGTATAATTGGTTTTGTAGCCGGTTATTATGGTGGAACAATTTTTGATGAACTTTTAATGATGCTGACAAATATCTTTGTTGTAATTCCCCAACTGGCACTTTTAATTGTAATTGCAGCCTTTTTAGAAGTACGGGGGACCTTTGTGATGGCAGTTATAGTTGCCTCTACAGCCTGGCCCTGGACAGCAAGAGCAGTAAGATCTCAGACCCTTTCTCTTAAAAATCAGGAATATGTATCTTTATCTAAAATTTCTTCAATTAGTGTGGGTAGAATTTTAAGAGAAGATATTGCTTCCAATATGTTTTCCTATGTATTTATGGTTTTTATCCAGCAGTTCAATGGAACAATGCTGGCAACGGTACAGCTCGAATTTTTAGGACTGGGACCGACAAAAGGAATTTCTCTGGGACTTGTAATGCAGAATGCTGTTAACTGGAATGGAATCCAACTTGGTATGTGGTGGTGGGCAATAATCCCTGGTTTAATTTTAGCAATTTTAATTACCGCACTTTATTTTGTCAATACAGGATTAGATGCAGCCTTTAACCCACGTTTGAGGGAGATGTAAGTGATGAGCGAAAATATATTAGAAGTCAAAAACTTAAAGGCATATTATGATATTTTAAAAGGACAGGTCAAAGCCGTAGACGATATAACTTTTACTTTAAAAAAGGGAGAAATTTTAGGTCTGGCAGGAGAATCTGGCTGTGGTAAAAGTACTCTGGCCAGCACTTTTATTTCCAGAAAAAAACCTCTCAAGTATATTTCGGGTGATGTTGATCTGGTTGGTCATCAGATTATGGAAATGAGTGAAAAAGAATTTAAAAAGCTCCGCTTAAGAACAATTTCTTTAATTCCTCAGTATGCCCTTGATGCTTTTTCTCCAACTAAAAAGATAAAAACATATATAGCGGATCTGGCCCGACAGCATGGGGTCAAAACAGATAAGAAATTTTTTGATAAGGTAAAAGAACGGCTTGATCTGGTTAATCTGGATCAATCAGTTTTAAATAGATATTCAATTGAACTTTCAGGTGGTATGAAACAGAGAGTAATTATGGTAATTTCTACAATTTTAGATCCAGAATTTTTAATAGCAGATGAAATTACTTCAGCTCTGGATGTAAGTTCTCAGCGTTTTGTAGCAACAATGCTGGCTAATCTGCGGGATTTAGAGATAATTGGTTCTGCAATGTTTATTACTCATGATTTATCTATTTTATATCAGATAGCAGATCGGATCATGATTATGTATGCCGGTAACTTTGCAGAAATAGGACCAACAGACGAGATTGTAGACAATCCTCGTCATCCCTATACCAGATCTTTAATTGATTCTCTACCTAAAGTGGGTATTCAATATAAAGATAAGCGTTTATCTGGTATTGAAGGAACACCACCTCATCTGCTTAATATTGGTAAAGGCTGTCGTTTCAGACACCGCTGTCCTTATGCAATTGAAAAATGCGAAGAAACTCCAAAAAGGGAAAAGGTAGCAGAAGATCACTATGTTTCCTGCTGGAGATGGAAAGAGTTAGGAAGTGATTTAAGTGGAAAAAAATAATGATGTAGTAATGTCAATTCGGGGATTATCCAAGATCTTTAAAAGTGGTATTTTAAATCCTGAATATACTGTAGCTGCAAAAGATATTTCTTTTGATATTGAAAAGGGTAAAATTATTTCTCTGATTGGAGAAAGTGGTAGTGGAAAAACAACAGTAGGGAAATTGATTTTGAAGCTGATTAAAGTTTCTGAAGGTGAGATTATTTACAAAGGTAAAAACATTTCAGAAATTGAAGATAAAGAAGAAACGAAAGAATATTATCGAAGAGTTCAAGGCATTTTTCAGGATCCATTTGCAACTTTTAATCCTCTCTACCGTGTGGATCGAGTTTTTGATATGATTTTTGATTCTTTTGACCTGGGATTTGAAGATAAGGATAAGGCAATTAGAGATGCCTTATATGATGTAAACTTAAATCCGGATCGTACTTTAGGTAAGTTTCCTCATCAGTTAAGTGGAGGACAATTGCAGAGGCTGTTAATTGCCAGGGCACTACTGATGGATGTTGATGTTTTAATAGCGGATGAGTTAATCAGTATGCTGGATGCTTCAACCAGAATTGGAGTTTTGAATTTACTGGTAGAATCCTGTAAAAAACACGGGATGGCAGTAATTTTTATTACTCATGATCTTAACTTAGGTTATTATATCAGTGATAAATCACTGATTATGTATAAAGGACGTCTGGTTGAAAGAGGAGATACCAAAAAGATTTACGAAAATGCAACTCATCCTTATACGCAGATGTTATTTGAAGCCGTACCTGAGATTGGTGAACGCTGGGACCCGGAGGAAGAATTCTTACCGGAACAGGTAGTAAACGATGTACAAAAATTCTATAAAGAAAATAAAGGTAAAGGCTTTGTAGAAATTGACGAAGATCACAGTGTATTATTTAGTGATAAGTAGTTTTAATTTATTAAAAAAACTATCTAAATAATAATCGCATAATAAATACAATAGAAGACGATAGATGATAATTGAAATTTAGAGGAGGCAGTTGAATGGCAAAGATAATATTTCCCGAAGATTTTGAATGGGGGGCTGCTACAGCATCCTATCAAATTGAGGGAGCATATAATGAAGATGGTAAGGGTGAATCAATTTGGGATAGATTTACCCATAAAAAAGGTAATATAGTAAATAATGATACGGGAGATGTAGCCTGTGATCATTATCATCGCTACAAAGAAGATGTGGAGTTAATGAAGGAGCTGGGACTTGATACTTATCGTTTTTCCATAGCCTGGCCCCGTATTTTACCGGCAGGTAAAGGAAAAATAAATCAAAAAGGAATTGACTTTTATAAAAATCTGGTTGAGCAGCTTTTAAAAGCAGGAATTGAACCATCTGCAACTCTTTATCACTGGGATTTACCTCAAAAATTGCAGGATAAGGGAGGCTGGGAAAACAGAGACACAGCTAAATATTTTAATGAGTATGCTCAGATAATGTATAGAGAGCTTGGAGATATGGTTCCACGCTGGATAACTCATAATGAACCCATGGTGGTTTCAATGGTTGGAAATTTATGGGGAGAACATGCTCCCGGTTTTAAAGATCATCGGAAAGCACTGCAGGTTGCGCATAATGTTTTGCTCTCTCATGGAATGGCGGTTAAAAGTTTTAGAGAAAGTGGGATTGAGGGTGAAGTTGGAATTACTTTAAATTTGAATCATGTTTACACTAAGGGCGATAACAGAGAAGATCAAATTGCAAAAGATTACTGTGATGCCTTTAATAATCGCTGGTTTTTAGACCCTGTATTTAAAGGGGAGTATCCGGAAAAACTAATGGACTTATATCAGAATAAATTTGATAAACCAATTGAGATAAAAGCTGGAGATCTTGAAATAATCAGTAAGGAGATCGATTTTCTGGGTATTAATTATTATTCAAGAGCTCTGGTGGAATATGATGAAAGTGAATTCTTAAACTACAAAACTATCAAGCCAAAAGATGCAGATTATACTGCAATGGACTGGGAGGTTTATCCTCAAGGTTTAACAGATCTCTTAAAAAGGCTGGATCAGGAATATACTAAAAAACCAATTTTTATAACTGAAAATGGAGCTGCTTATGATGACCAGATTGCAGAAGATGGCAGAGTTCATGATCAAAAAAGGGTGGATTATTTAGAAAAACACTTTCAGGCCGCACATCAGGCAATTGAAGAGGGAGTTAATCTTGCCGGCTATTATGTCTGGTCTTTGATGGATAATTTTGAATGGGCTTTTGGATATGATAAGCGATTTGGAATTATTTATATTGACTATGAAAATAATCAGAAGAGGATCTTAAAAGATAGTGCCCGATTATTAAAAGATGTAATAGAGAAAAATGGATTAGAAAAATAATATTGAGTAAAAAATGAATATAGTATCTAATTTTATATATTAATTTTCAATTGAAGCTTAAAGCTGCTTAAAGACAAAGAAGCTGGTTCCCCTATACCAGTTTTATAAGGTTTCTGGCCGCTTTAAGCTTTATTGATTTTAAAAATTAAAAGCAGGAGGAGAAAATTATGTCTGCTCAAACAGAAAATTTATCTTTTTTTCATTCCTTAAAATGGAAAATATCAGCTGTGATAGTAGTTATTTTATTAATAATGCTGGGTGCCATTAGTTATATAACTTTTAATTCAGCGGCGGAGATTGTTAGAAATCAAATTAATGAAAATATCAATTTGGTTGCTTCTTCCTATCAGAGTAATGTTGAGGCAATGATCAAAACTCTGGACAGACAGATCGATTCAATTGATTCTGACAGCAGTTTTAATGGCTATTTTACTTTAATGGAAGGTCTGTATCCGGGAAGCACTACTGATCCGGAAGCTAGAGAAGAATTTGCAGTAAATATAGATTCATTTATGGGAATGCAGTACTCTGCTGCTGGAGCACTGGGTTCTGTTAGAGAGAATATTGAAAATATTGAATTTGCTTATTTAGCAATGTCAGATGGAACTGTGATTGCGGATTCTAGGGCATATTCGGCACAGGCTTTAGAAGATAATGAGCATTATTTAAAAGAAAAATTGGATCAGGATTTATATAAGAATATTAACTTTGGGACCATACATAGAGAAAATAATCAGAACTATCTTTTATATAACTCACCAATCTATGCTGACGATGGTGAAACGATTATAGCTTATATAGTTCTGGCTTTAAATCCTGAAATTGTATATTCCGAGCTGCAGAGTTTGGATATTGAAAATGCTGAAAACTATAAATTAATCAATTCTGAGGGACAGATAATTAGGGCCCAAAATAAAGAACTATTTGCAGTGCAAATAGACAATAGCTGGTTTATGAATCAAACTACAGCAGAAAATACAGTTAATTCTGAAGAAGTTGGGGGTAATTATCTCTTAAAAAAACAAATAACAGATAATTTGGCTTTAGCAGTAGAAATTCCAACAGAACAGATGCTGGAACCTGTAAACAAACTGGGCAAAACTATCTGGACTGTCTCAGGAGTCTTTTTAGTCCTGGCGCTGCTGCTAACCTTCTTATTTATCAGCTGGCAGCTTAAACCACTCTCTTCTTTTATGGAATCATTTAGCAAAATGAAAAATGGTGACCTTCGAAATCAGGTTAAGATGAGGGGAAAAGATTTAAAGAGAAAAGATGAAATTGGTATTATGGCTGGTATCTTTAATGAAATGCTGACGGAACTTAATAATTTGGTTATCGATATCAACAATCAGGCTCAAAGTTTAAATATCTCTGCCGAAAAAATGGATCAAAACAGCAGGGAAGTTAATAAAGGTGCGGAAGAAGTTGGGTTAGCTGTAGAAAATCTTTCCGCCGGATCAGAAGAACAGCTGGCTCAGATTGAGGAAAGCAATAATAATGTACAGCGATTAAATCGGGAAATTAAAGAAGTTGATAAAAATGCAGAAGAAATTGCTAATGGAGCAGACGAAGTACTGGGAAAAATTGAAAAGGGTAATCAGAGTGTAAATAGTTCTATTAATAACATAAATGATTTGAGTCAGGAAACAAAAGAGGTTGCAGAATTAATACAAAATTTGGGTACAATGTCCGAAGAAATTGGAAATATTGTAGTTTTAATCAATGACATATCAAATCAGACTAATCTTTTAGCCTTAAATGCTGCTATAGAGGCGGCAAGAGCCGGAGAGGCAGGGCGTGGTTTTTCTGTTGTTGCTGATGAAATTCGTTCTTTAGCCGAGGAATCAGCTGGAGCTACCGAAAAAATATCTAAATTAATAGAAAAAATTCAGTTTGGAGTAGATAAAGCAGTAAACTCTATGGATCAAAATGAAGAACTGGTAGATGCCAGTGTAGAAAGTATTGAGGATACAAATAATATTTTCAAAGAAATTAGAAAAGTATCTAAAAATCTGGGTAGTTCAATAGATAATGTGGTAGCCCGAATTAGCTCCATGCGGAAAGAAAGTGAAAATGTAGAAAATGCAATTAATGATATTGCAAAGGTAACCAGGGATTTTGCTTCCAGTTCTCAACAGATTTCTGCTTCCACAGAAGAACAAACTGCTTCCACAGATGAAATACTGACTACTGCTGTTGAATTAAAGTCGATGTCAGAGGAGTTAATTGCAAACATTAATGATTTTAAAGTAGAATAATTTTGTGATTTAATAAAAGTAAGTTAAATGGTTTATGTTGAAAACAATCTAAATTGAGGTGAAAAAATGAAAAAAATATCTTTAAATGGTACATGGCAGTTAAGTCAGACTGATCAAGAACAATCTATTAATGCCGAAGTACCAGGGTGTGTTCATACAGATTTAATTAAAGCTGGAGAAATTGATGATCCTTTTTATAGAAATAATGAAGAAAATCTTATGTGGATTGGAGAAAGTGATTGGGATTACAGCAGAAAATTTAGTCTGGGATCCGAATTTATAAGTGCCAGGAAAATTATTTTAAGTGCTCAGGGTTTAGATACTCTGGCAGAGATATATATTAATGGTGAACAAGTTGCTTCCACAAATAACATGTATCGCAAATGGGAATTTGAAGTACAGGATTATTTAAGAGAGGGAGAAAATGAAATTAGAGTTCATTTTAATTCTCCTTTACCATATTTAAGAAAAAAAGATGAGGAGTTTCATATACCGGCCTGGAGTGTAGGTGATCACCGCCTTCATGGGGGTGGCTGGCTGCGCAAACAACCGAGTAACTTTGGCTGGGATTGGGGCCCAATGCTGGTTACCATGGGAATCTGGAATGACATTGATTTAATTGCTCTAAATACAGCTAGAATTGAAGAAATAAAGGTTGAACAGAACCATCTGGAAACTGGCAGTGTTGAAGTAGATGTTGAACTTATAACTGAAAAAATTGCTGCTGAAAAATTAAAGGTGAGGGTTAATTTTACTCAGTCTGGCGAATCAATTTATCAAAATAATTTTGAAATTGAAGGTGAAAAGGCAAAAATAGATTTTGAAATAGATAATCCGAAACTCTGGTGGCCTAATGGGATGGGGGAGCAGCCGCTTTATGATCTTGAAATATCTATTTTTGACAGCGGAGGACAGGAATTAGATGTTGTTCGGAAAAAAATTGGTTTAAGAGAACTAGAATTAATTACAGAAGATGACCAGTGGGGTCAATCTTTTAAATTTGCAGCTAATGGTAAAGAATTTTTTACTAAAGGTGCTAACTGGATACCAGCAGATGCTTTTGTCTCCAGAGTTGAAAGAAAAGATTATCGTCAGCTTTTAGAATCAGCAGCAGATGCAAATATGAATATGCTTAGAGTCTGGGGTGGTGGACTCTACGAAAAAGATGATTTTTATGAAATCTGTGATGAACTGGGGCTGACTGTCTGGCAGGATTTTATTTTTGCCTGTGGAACCTATCCCAGCTTTGATGATGATTTTATGGCTAATGTAAAGATTGAAGCGGAAGAGAATGTTAAAAGAATAAGACACCATGCTTCTCTAGCTCTCTGGTGTGGTAATAATGAGATTGAACAGGGTATTGCAGCTCAGGAGTGGAATAGTGAGAAGATAACCATGCCCTGGGATGATTATCAAAAATTATTTGACCACTTATTACCCGAAGTAGTAGCAGATTATGATCCTCAAACAGATTACTGGCCCGGAAGTCCCCATAGTCCAAAAGGGGACCGCAATGACTTTAATAATCCCGACTGGGGAGATGCCCATCTCTGGGAAGTCTGGCATGGTAAAAAGCCTTTTGAATGGTACAGAACCTGTGAACATCGTTTTAACAGTGAATTTGGTTTTCAATCATTTCCGGAACCAAAAACAGTTTATGGATATACTGAGGCAGAAGATCGTAATATAACCTCTTATGTGATGGAACAACATCAGCGCAGTGGAATTGGAAATACTACAATTATGCAGTATATGCTTGACTGGTTTAAACTACCAGAGGGTTTTGAGAATGTTTTATGGACAAGTCAGATCCTCCAGGGCTTAGGAATTAAATATGCTGTAGAAAACTGGCGGCGTAATATGCCGCGAGCTATGGGAACACTTTACTGGCAGTTAAATGACAACTGGCCTGTAGCCAGCTGGTCTTCACTTGATTATCACGGCCGCTGGAAGGCCTTACATTATATGGCCAAAAGGTTTTATGCTCCAATTATTATCTCCGGAATAGAAAATAATGCGGATGCAACTGTTGAAATTCATGTAACCAGTGATAAATTTGAGAACATCAAGGGTCAGGTTAACTGGCAGTTAAGAAATGTTAGTGGTCAGCTGATTTTAGAAAACTCATTTGAAACCGAGATAAAATCCGAAAGTAACCAACTGCTGAGGACTCTTGAACTTCAGGATTATGTAAATCAATATGGGATAAGAGATTTAATGCTCTGGCTTGAATTAGAGGTAGATGGAGAAATAATAGCTGATAATTTTGTCTCTTTCGCTAAACCAAAACATATGCAGCTTGAAAAACCAGAGATTGAAACTAAAGTTAAGCGTCTTGAGGCTGGTAAATATTGGTTGAGTATCAGTTCAGCTAAAACAGCCCTCTGGACCTGGCTAGAATTAGAAGATAATGATTTAAAATTAAGTGATAATTTCTTCCATCTTTATCCAGGGAGAGAAATTAATATAACTGCAGAAATTGATGCTGATCTGAGGGCAGAAGAATTTGAGTCACACTTAAAAATAAGTTCATTAGTTGATACTTATTAATTTATCAAAGTAAGAGATTAGGATATATTATATTAAATATTTTAAAAATAAAATACTAACTTAAAATACTAAACAAAAATAATTTTAATAAGAATAAGGGTTGAATTTTAAGGTGTGACCGACCTTATTAATTCAACCTTTTAACTATTTCTTAAATCTAGGAGATGATAAAAATGAAAAAAAATTTATTAGAAGAATTCGCCGATTCAGTTACTAAAGAAAAGGCTGATTTACTAACTTTCTGGCTGAATAATTCTATTGATAAACATTATGGAGGATTTTATGGTGAAGTATCGGTTTCTAATAAAGCTCAGGCTGAAGCTGATAAAGCCTTAATTTTAAACAGCCGTATTCTCTGGAGCTTTGCTAATGCCTACCGCGAGGATAAAAATCCAGATTATTTAAAGATGGCAGATAGAGCTTATGATTATCTCATTGCTAATTTTGAAGATAAAAAATACGGTGGTTTTTACTGGCTGCTAGATTACAAAGGAGAAGTTAAAGAAAACAAAAAACAGATTTACGGACAAGCTTTCTGTATCTATGCTTTTAGCGAATATTATCGTGCTGCTGATAATGAAGATGCGTTAAAAAGGGCTGTAGATCTTTTTTCAATCCTGGAAAGTGAAAGTTATGATCCAGAATACAAAGGTTATTTTGAAGCATATAATAGAGATTGGTCAGCAGCTGATGATATGAGCTTAAGTGAGAAAGATCTGAATGTCGCCAAATCTATGAACACTCATCTTCATATTTTAGAAGCTTATACCAATTTATATCGTGTCTGGCCTGACCCTGGTTTAGAATCAAAGCTTAAAGAATTAATTGAAGTTGTAATCAATAATATAGTTAATCAGGATCAGTATCGCTTTAAGCTCTTTTTTGATCAGGACTGGACATCAAAATCTGATATTATTTCTTATGGTCATGATATTGAAGGGAGCTGGCTTCTTTATGAGGCAGCAGAAGTACTGGGAGAACAGGTTGTTCTTGATTTTGTAGAAGATTATGCACTAAAAATGGCAGCTGAAGTCTTAGAAAATGGAACTGCAGCAGATGGAAGTATTTATTACGAATCTAAAAATGGTAAATTAGATAGAGACCGCCATTGGTGGCCTCAAGCAGAAGCAGTTATTGGATTTATTAACGCCTACCAGTTAAGTGGAGAAGAAGATTTTATTCAGGCAGCTGCTAAATGCTGGGATTATATTATAAAAAATATAGTTGATCAGCAAAATGGCGGCTGGTACTGGCTGGTAAATGAGCAGGGAAAAGCAGCTTCTAAAGCTAAAATTAATGCCTGGAAGTCGCCCTATCACAGCAGTAGGGCCTGTTATGAAATTATTAATAGAATTGAACAAATTTTAGTCTAAAAAATAATTTGAGGTGAAAAAAATGGATTTAATAAATAAACCAGATAAGGATGAATTTCAGACTCGTCTTCGCTTGTTAAAAAAGAAAAGACAGAACTTAGTTGAAAGAAAAAATGAAAGAGTTGAACCAGGTAACGGAATTTTTTTCCGCTATAAACATCCTGTTTTAACAGCAGAACATACACCGATTTTCTGGCGTTATGATTTAGATTATGAGAGTAACCCATATTTAATGGAAAGACAGGGTATTAATGCTACTTTTAATCCTGGAGCTATTAAAATAAATGGTAAATATTATTTAATTGTCAGGACTGAAGGCAGTGATCGTAAATCGTTTTTTTCCATAGCAGAAAGTGATAATGGAATTGATAATTTTGAGTTCTGGGATTATCCAGTGGAGATCCCAGAAACTGAGAGACCGGATATTAATGTTTACGATATGCGTCTGGTTAAACATGAAGATGGCTGGATCTATGGTATTTTCTGTACAGAAAGAAAAGACCCGAAAGCTGAACCGGGTAACACAACTGCTGCAGAGGCTCAGGCAGGGATAGTGAGAACAAAAGACCTTAAAAATTGGGAACGGCTGCCTGATTTAGAAACTCCTTCTCCCCAGCAGAGAAATGTAGTTTTACACCCGGAATTTGTAGATGGTAAATATGCATTTTATACCCGCCCCCAGGACAGCTTTATTACAACCGGTTCTGGTGGTGGAATTGGTTGGGGGCTGGCTGATGATATTGAAAATCCAGTAATTAATAAAGAAGAAATTATTGATCAAAGATTTTATCATACTATAAAAGAAGCAAAAAATGGCCAGGGTGATGCTCCAATAA
>Ga0247721_100057_pt1 | contig 60475 bp, 88 predicted proteins | sample MSEWel2017_08_16_FD_189089 | JGI IMG/M metagenome (GOLD analysis project Ga0247721, IMG submission 189089) | Subsurface sediment microbial communities from gas well in West Virginia, United States - MSEEL Well Study Marcellus 3H_2017_08_16 | ecosystem: Environmental > Terrestrial > Deep...
TACGGGCAAGTGTAGTTTTACCTGTGCCTGCCGGGCCTTCAAAAATCATTGGTGTACGCATATCGTTATCGATGTACTTCTGGATAGTTTCTTTTATTTCATCATCCTGTACATATTCTTCCAAAGTTTTAGGCGCATATTCTTTTGTCCAATTTTCCATATTCATTCCTCCTTTTTAGGTAATTTAAATTCAACTCTATCAAGTTTGACAGAACTTCTCATTATTTTAGACGCTTTAGATGCAGCCCTTAAAATTTCACAATCAAATTTATCTATTAGGGAATTTAAAATGACCATATTATCTAAAACAAAATCTAAATCACCTATGTTATATGAATAATCTATTATCCTTTCATTATAATTATAATAACCTTTTCCACCACATATGCATATAGACATATACATAGTAATTGTGTTTGTAGGTAAATCTTTTCTGATTATAATATCGGCAAATCCTCCAAATATAGATTGTTCATATATATAATCTATAATTTTTTTAACATCTGGTTGTTTAGAATCCATTTTCATTTCCATATTCATTCCTCCTTATTTCCGATAACCTTACTATTACTCTATTCTATTTAAAGGTTGTTATTTTGAATGGGTAGATAAAAAATGGGTCAATTTTGACCCTTAACATAATCATATATAGCCCTGAGGAAGCCCAGAGATTGATGTAGTAACGATTTATCCTCTTCCCTAGACCAATATATCCCCCCAACATTTACAGCGCTGTCTTGGTCATTCTCATAGATGTGTGCGCTAGTTGATGTAAGAATTATTTCAGTTATCTTACATTCATTTGGCTTCATAACAAAATAATTCATCATGTAAAGTATGAATGACATATTTGCCCATACAGCCATACCATAGTCATGCGATCTAAAGAGCAATCGCAACGAATACTCATTATTTCCCAAATATCTCAACTGTAGCCAATTCCAGCATGGTTTATTTTCCCATTTCCACATGTTGGGATGATACAATACACCTACAATACCGTTATCTGTCATACCTGTAGATTGTCTATCCTTAACTATAAGCCCCATCTGATTCAACTGATTAATATTTGTTGGGAATTTTCTCACCAATTCTTGGTATGTATAATCATTCCCATATGGGTTAACATCATCTGCAATTGCCAACTTTCTAAATTCTTTAAGTTTATCTCCTTGGAATGGGAATTTTCTAGGCACTCCTCCATATAATAGACGTTTTATACCTATACCATAAATTTGTACTGTAGCATGTATTTCCCGGGCTTTCTTCTTTTCATGTCCAAAAACAATATCTTTCCCATCTCTTACTATCGTTCTTGTTATATCTCTATAGAGTTGATCTATATCATCACCCTCAAAAAAGAAGGTGGGTGTTGGCGCATGCTCCATATTAATTCCTCCTCATTTCATCACAGCATTTGACTACTCTATCTATTTCTATTCTGTATTTATCCCATTTATATATTGTGTTTTGAGATATACTGGCATGTGACATATGTTGTAACCTCTCTGAAGGTACCAGCCATGCATGTAACGGATTCAAATCTTCCCTGTTATCAAACGCTAGACAAAGGAAATAGTCGGCAGCAGAGTTGTATTTTATAAAATATCTCCATCTCTTCTCCCTAACATTCAAGCAGCTCGCCTTGACATCAATCTTCTTACCTTTATTACAAATGAAATCATACCCCGGATGTCCATGTGGCATTCTTTCAACATTTTTGAATGTTTCAGACAATACTCTTTCTGCCACATGAACACCTAAGAATTGGGAACATGTTTTATTTTCAGCCATAGATTCACCACCATTTCTATAATAAGATGCTCTGCTATATTTTCGACTGCGTTCTGGATTTGCGCGCTGGTTTGCACCAGTTTTAATTATGGTGCATTCATTACATATATAATTATAGCACTTACTTTGACACTCGTACCAGTTTTCGCCTACGATTAATTCTACTCCACACTTTCTACATTTCTTCAATTTATCACATACCATAAATTTCTCTATACATCTGACGAACTTCTAATACATCATCCAATACATCCGGTTGAAGTCTCAATTCTGGCTTATTATTCTCATTTACTCTTAGAATCCAGAGTTCCTCGGCTTCCCATCCAAATCTTTCTTTGTAGCACTGTTTGTATGTGCTTAATTGTAGTGCAAATTTACTGAAAAACCCGGGTGGCGCTTTACCATCATTATCCTGCATATAATCTAGACGATTTAAATATTCTGTCTTAGTTTCATCGTGAAACGCCTTTGCAGTTTTCAAATCTAAGATTACTTTCTTACCATTTAACATGCCTCGATAATCAACACGCCCTGCCACTTTTAGAACATCTGACCACACTGTATCCTCAAGAGAAATAGGTTCAAAATCATGTTGTTTCATGATACTTTTTATTTTCCTATTAATATTTCCTATAGAATCCAGTGATTCTTCATCTAAATGCTCTGCAAATGCTACTTCTTCCATTTCGGGCGTATGATCAGGCAAATGATATGCGCACTGACATTCAAAAAAATAATGACAAGTAGTGCCAATCATTGCCCTACGAGCCGTATATTTTTCTGCGTCAGGATAATTATTTTTAAACCATTTGAGGCCATCTGGTTCTGGGAGTACCTTCAGCATAGTTGTTACTGATGGATAACTTACATTATTATCATTATACATAAAGTCATAGAATCTATGACCGCCAACTATCCTAGCACCCAGAAATTCCATATATTTCATTTGTTTTCCTCCTTTAATTTATTACAACATTCAGTTACTTTATCAATATTTATTCTATATTTATCCCATTTATGTGTAGTAGATGGTGATATAGAAGCAGTTTGTTTTCTATTTACTTCATTTCCGGGAATGAGCCATACATGTAGAGGATTCAAATCTTCTCTATTATCAAATGCTATACATAAGAAATAATCTGCAACTGTATTTTTTCTTATTTTAAAATTCCATTTAAAATATTTTACATTATTTATATTATCTATTCTAATACAACTAGATTTTACATCAATTTTCTTACCCTTATTACATATAAAATCATAACTAGGATTAGTGGGAGGCATTACTTCTACATTATTAAATACTTTTGATAACACCTGTTCAGATATATAAATGCCAAGATATGAAGAACATTTTTTATTTTCATACATTGGTTTATTTCTACCTGTAATATAATTTCTATTTTTTACTCTAATATTTTCACATCCTTTACATGTATAATTGTAAAATTTTTTATGACTTTTACACCAATTATCACCCACAATCAATAATATACCACAACGGTTACAAAATTTTGAGTCTGAATATTCATTCAGACTCATTATAAACACCATCATATCCTTTTTCTACACACCCTCCATCCATTTTCTCCATAACCATTTGACCAATTCTAGCATTTTTATACAATTTAATCCCATAAAAATTATGTACTACTAAAAGTACCTGAGATGTTCCTACATAGCCTGCATCCCATACACCACTTACTATATTACATCCCATACGTATAATACTTGATCTTGGGCGAAGCCTTCCTATACAGTCCATTGGAACTTTCATTTTTGGATTTATATCCAATAAATAACATCCCCTTCTAAGTATAACAAATTCCCTATAGTTAAAAGGAACTATTTTAACATCTGGTTTTTCTCTTTTACTATTATCAAAATCAATACAACCTCTTGAATCCATAACAAATGCATTAACTTGTTTTACCGTCATATCATATCCATTGGCTTGTATCTGTGTGTCATTATCAACAACACCTTCTATCATAGCCTCGGCTACTTCCTTTCCTGATATTATCATATTGTACCTCCAAAAATTATTTAGAAGAGGTCTTGGTCATAATCGACCTCTTCTACATTTTCTTTATCTCTTAATTGGGGAAGACCATAATATGTATGGGTATTATCATTAGAATCTATTACCATTGTTTTAAATTCTTTACCCACTATTTCTGGTCGGCCTTTAAATTCTCTCACCTTGGCATAGTATGTTGTAACACCATCTATACCCATTTCTTTACGGGTATCTATAACTTGGTGCATCTCATTTAAAGTGCTTTTTTCCCATATACCATCTTCCCATTCTTTCACAACCTTTTCTTTACCATTTTTATCAGTTTTCTTTTTCTGATAAGTTTTGGTATGTGTTATGAAATATTTTGGACATTTGAGAGATTTTACAGAAAATATCACGTCACTGAACAATTTATTTCTAATGTTCCAGTATTGATATGAAACGCCATCATCAATATCCAATTCCTTCTGAGTACGCATTGTGTATTCAGATGATTTAAGTAATTTATCTACACCATCGAATACAAATCCTGCAAGTTTAATACTTCCAGTTTTTTCTGCTTCAGATACCTTGAAAATAAATTGATTTATTCTTTGGATAGTTCTATCATAATCTATTTCAAGTTTCTCTGAACCATCATCCTGAGTCACAGATTTCATTACAGCAGGATTGACTAAACGTATATTCTCTGAAGCATCCCAATGGTCTTTCCATATAGGTGTATTTGCATTATCAAGATCAACTACAAATACTACTTCCCCATTCTCAATCTGCTGCTTACTACGGCAATCAATGGCAATCCCCGACTTTAGAGAATCTTCTTGCCCTACTAACATAGCACAAATCGATGAATTTAAATCTTCAGATTTTTTAGGTTTCAGCATTTCATCAATGTCAATTATATCTTGTTCATCGTCAAATAGATCATCAGACATCTATATCACCTCGGAAATATAAATGTGGGATTAATCCCACACATCGTCATCTTCTGCACTATCATCAGTAGCCTCAGTTTCAGTTTCCTCGGATACTTCAATGCCCTGTGTCTCAAATTCTTTGTCAATAAGTTCCTGAATCTTCTCATCGGGCACGCCTTTGAAATACTTGGCATCAACCATGTCACGTACCATCTGGACAGTAGTAGTGTCACGCATTGCAGTTACAGTCTCAGCGACTTTTTTCTGCCTCGCATTCCACTTCTTCTTTTCCTTGTCGGCATCTTCCTTCTTTTCAGCCTCTTTCTTGGCTTTGGCTGCTTTGGCACGTTCTGCACCAGAAGCAACTTCAATGATAGAAGGAGCATTGCCTACTGGAATAATGGCTGTCACATCGAAATCCACGAATGTGTTATCATCGTATTCAGTAGCCCTCTTTTTCTGTCCAATAAGAATTACTTCCATACCATTATACATTGCTGTGATTTCATCCTGAAGGAAGTCATCAGCATCAATGTCTTTCAGGTCTTCAGGAAGTGGCCAGATTGCATCAAAATCATCTAGAGTAATGTATGGCTTGGACAAATGTGTCGGATTAACTGAACCCTTTACAATTGGCTCGCCTTCCTCAGCATCAGCCTGAAGGAATACTGTAAATACTGGATTCTTATTGATTACAAGCGGGTAATCTTCATCCTCATATTTGTCCTGTTCCCATGGTGGTACTCTAAGTGGCTTAATGGATGAAAGTGTCCCATATACAGCACATGGAGTGAAATTTTCAAGTTCGGGTAGCGCACTGATCTCATATGCTTTGATATTACCTGTATCCAATTCAAAGCCTTTATCCAGAACATTAACCTTTTCAGGTGTCACAAAAGTGCCCTTGGAGTTCTTTGCAAAATTGAACTCAGATTCAACAAGTGCCCCGAAATTCTTTTTCTTGAAGCCTTTGAAATGGCTTGGAGTATTGGGCTCACCGAAAATTCTGAAATATCCATCATCACACTGCTGCAAGAATGAGATTGTCTGTGCCTTATTCTTTCCGAGAGGTTTATTTTCTGTAGCAATATCCTTACTACCTACGAACACACCAGTCACATCGACTGTCTCTTTTTCTACATCTTCTTTATTCGAGCCTGCAAGATAGAATCTTACACGATTTGCCATGGACTTCAGACTTACGCCCCTTTCATATCCTTTTGTGGCGCTCTCATAAATTTCCTCGGTAATCTCATCAGGAGTTACTTCAAGGTCATTGTGTTCTTTAATCGCTGCAATAAGTTCTGCTATTGTTGGTTTTGTATTTTCTGTCATAAATTTTCCTCCGTATTTAGTTGTTGTTTACTGTTCTTTACATGTCGCCTTGACGACAACTCTACTATGTGGTTATTGTATATAAAGGTTTGTGTTTAAAGTAACAATATAAGGAAAAACAACAAACCTATTAATATGATCACTGCCCAAAACACCATCACTATCAATGATGGAATCGCTGCTATAAAATAAAACATGCCTGCGACCATCAAATATGCTAGTAATGCGATTGCATTAACCGTATATTTCATTATCTCTCCCATTCTTTCGATGCTTCTTGATTCCATTTCAATCACTGCCTTCTTTATTTTTAATAATTATTTCATAAAACGAGATTAACCATTTAATCTCATCCTCATGATCTTTAATAGTCTTTCTCTGTGTCCATTCTAACGCTGTACTTTTGCTCATTTTATCACCTTAAAAAGGTGGATTATTCCACCATATACAAGCATTTCTTTGCTCTTGTAAATGCTACATACTGTATATTCTTTTCCTGCATCATTTCCCACTCCTGTTTGGCATGTCTTGATGGCATTGCACTAGGTTTGATTACAAACACATTGTCAGCCTCAAGACCTTTTGCCCTATGCACAGAAGAAAAGGTTACTTGTGCCCTACTATCATCAAATATTTCTTCAATGTGGATGATAAGTTCTGCTACATTGCGAGCACCAGACATGTCTATAAATGCATAAATAGTGTTCACCTTATCATCAATAGGGTCAGTGTTCAGACCTTTCTTCTCGGCCTTAATGTACTCCTTCTCTGCCCATATGTCGAGTTTGGATGACATTACATCCAAATCATTTGTACCAAATCCTTTAATAAGTTTGGTAAGTCCTGTACCAATATCTCTGCCTCTAATGCAGACTTTGATACCTTGTGCTAGCAAATCGAAGGCTGGCCTGACAAGTGGAGCATTATATCTGCACACACAAAGGTCATCAGGACTAACATATCCCATAAGGTCATCTTCCTTAATATCATGTATTGCACCTTCGATAGCGTTGTCAGCAGCCTCTATTTCAGGTACAATAGTCTGGGCAAGTTCCACATGACTTGTAGGACATCTATATGATATAGAAAGTGGCATCACTTTAGCATTTAGCCTATCAATAAGTTTAGGCATTGCCTCTGTATCTGCTCCCCTAAACCCATATAAACTTTGGCAAGGATCACCTACAGCAATAACCCTACCACCTTTTTTCAAAGAACTCATAAGAAGTTCCACTTGTGCGGGATTCAAATCTTGGGTTTCATCTACCACAATAACATCATATTGTTTACCTACCATATTGAATTGGTAAGGCATCCATATCATATCATCAAAATCAATACCCATAGTAGTTTCTTCGCTAAGTTCCATGGATTTGGCTATCATATCATATACTGGCAGAGTAGTATTGAATTGCATGCCATGTTTATTTGCTATAGCATCAATGTTATCCTCTGTAGGTTCAAGAAGTGACCCTTTTAAGTGACTGACCATTTTCATAACAATTGGTGTAACCTTTTTTCTTTCTTCAAATGGGAAATTAGTGTACACTTCTTCATTGAGTTTTTTCACAATTTGGAACATCTTGCTAGTATTAACTTTCTTACGACCCATTACAGATTTTACTGCTTTCAATCCCATTGAGTGAAGTGTCATAACATGCACATGCTTAGGCGCTTTAGATTCCAAAGTCTTAGCAATATGCTTATTAAAAGCAACAAATGCTACATCCTGATCTTCAGGAATATAATTGAGACATTCAACAATTGTCGTAGTTTTACCACTACCTGCGGTTGCATTTACGACAATATTCTCATTTCCGTTCTGTACTTCTTCAAAGATTGCTTCTTGATATTTGCTTGGTGTGAATTTCATATTTTTTCTTCCTCCATTTGTGTCCTACAAGGACAATTCATACAATGATGTTATGATATAAATAGGTTTCTATTTTCACTCTTTCATTGTTTTATGTAGCCACTTTATATCATTCTTCATACGACTATGATTACTATAGGCCGTGGTCATCATCATTCTTATAGATAATATAACTTCGCCTAACCCATGTTCTTTTACTTCTTTACGTAGCGCATTCCTTCTTGTTTGAGCACATTTACTTGGATTATATGTATTTAATTCTACTCTCATAAACCAATCTCCTTCATTATTATCTTTTTTGCCATATCTTTACAACGATTCTCCAACACTTCAATTTCATGTCTATGACGAATTTCTTGTTTTTCCATCATACGATATGTATATTCATCACGTCTTTTATTATTTTCCATCATTATTCTTTCATGTTCACTTTTTCTCATTAATCCAAACATATGTTCACCTCAATCAAAATAAATTCCTGATCTTATCTATTCCTTCAGAACTACTCATAGACAATTGATGTCTTAATTCACTAATATCATCAAAAGGCGCATTTACTTGGATTATATGTATCCAGACTTTTCTGCATATTTGATTACCTCCATTATTTTCTTTCCTATTTCGCTGTCTGACCCTTCACATTCACCCATTGATAATTGATCTACTAAATCAAAGAAATCAACATCAAATTTTGATTCAACTATCATAACTATTGTATCATCTATCGAAGCCAAATCTACTTTTACTACCATATTATTCCTCCTATTTTGTAAGTAAATAACAAAACGCTATCCTTATACATATAGGTTTGGGTTGATATAACTGAGAGTAATAATTTGGCTGGAAATTATTATACCCTATGCTTAAAGTACACAGAAATAAAATAATTCTGTGTACTTTAATATATAGAGAATAAGGCCTCCTATTCGATAATTATATATACGATAGTGGTGTTATGTTAGTTGGTGATTCAATGATTGAAAAAGAAAACTTATTACCCAGAAAAGAAGCGCTAAATTTAGCGCACAATCCTAAGGGCGAATATTGGGAAGGGCAAAATCTTGCCGTAGCATCTATTTTTGGCGCAATTCACAATGGATACAAATACATTGCATTGGATGCGCCTACTGGCACTGGTAAAAGTATCATCAATGCTGCCCTCGGTAATTTGCTTGGTGGGAGTCATATAATGACTACACAAAAGAAATTACAGGAACAGTATTTAGAATTGGGAGATGATTATAAAAGAGTGACTGGTCGATCAAACTTTGTATGTAAAAATGACAAAAGAAAAACATGCGATGTAGGAGTTTGTATTACAGGCCCAGATGACTTTGTATGCCCATATAAACCATCCAATACAGGTAAGTATCCTGCATTTGCTGGTAAAAAATGGTCAGGATTAGAAAAATGCCCATACTGGGCAAATGTGGAAGAAGCATGGCATGCTAAGCATACGATATTCAATTATGCCTACTATGTTCTCAAAATGAACTCAGAGTATAATGAATTTGAGCCAACTGATATTCAATTGCTCGATGAAGGACATAACCTTGAAGCATATATTAGAAATGTGTCATCTTTTGAGATAACTGACAAAAGTCTTTACCATGTCCGTTATGTGGATGATGTGGATACCGTAGATGATAAAAAATTTGAAAGAGTAGAAAGACAAATCAATGGTAAACATGATGCGCTTGAATGGCTTGATTCATTACTGAGAGTAATAGAATTGCGCATTAATGATTCAAAGGATGCAAAAGCACACGGCAATACTCTTGTTAAAAGACGTATAGTAAAATTGGAGAATATGCAGAATAGGATTAAGACAGTATCACAAAGAATGCATGCTGACCCAGATAACTGGGTATTTGCTAAAGTAGATAACGGATTTAAACTTGTGCCTCTTTATATTGGTGACTATGCCCAGAATGTCATATTTAGACATGCTAATGTACATATATTTTCATCGGCAACATTACCGCCAAAAAAAGTTCTATGTAAACGATTTGGTTTTGAAGAGGATGAGGTATTCTATTATTCCATGGACTCACCGTTTGATCCAGAAAAAGCGCCAATATTTTCTTATCCCCAGCCCACGATGACATGGAGTCCAAACATGGATGCTAAAAGGGCTAAAATGGGTGGCACAATTGCCTCAGTTATGCAAAATTATGAAGGTCAAAGAGGACTTATACTTTGTAATAGTTATTCAGAAGTAAGATTTTATGAAAATTATATGCAAGAAAAATTCCCAGATTGTTTCAAACGACTTACTGTTCAACAGAGGGGCGACAATGTAGAAACACTTATGGAAGAGCATGAATCTAAACCTGATAGTGTCATAATATCCCCGTCAATGTGGGAAGGAGTTGACCTAAAAGGTGGTTTAGGAAATTTTTTAGCAATTGCAAAAGTTCCTTATCCAGATTATAAAGACCCTGTAGTCCAAGGGTTAAAAGAAATTGATAAAGGTCGTTATTTTGAAGACACAGTTATGAAAATCCGTCAGGGAGTAGGCAGAGTAATTCGTTCATCTGATGATGAAGCAGATATTCATATACTTGATGGAGCATTTAGGCAGATATACAAATATAATGGTAAGATGTTTCCAGAAAATTTTAAAGAAAGGGTAATATATATTTAATGAGGTGATATTTAATGCTAACAAACGAACAATATTTAGATTTATTCAGGTTTCGTGGAGATTCTTTCGCTTTGCAGCAAAAAGATGGTTCATATGTACGAATAATGCGAGCACCTACAAAAGAAGATTTGGAGAATCATTTTAATTATACAGCGACCATGGCACTTTATCCGGGTATGAATCAGCAGTGCTACATTGGTTGTCTTGACTATGATCTTCCTAAGAGTGAACGCAACAATAAAGATGCACATAGAGAAATACAATACAAGATTAGTGCAGCATATGATATGTTACATGACATAGGAGTAAAATCTACCCTTATTGAAGCCACAGGTGGCCGTGGTTACCATCTTTGGGTCTTTTCCGACCTAGTACCCACATCCATGATGGTGAGCCTCTTAGAACGAATCTGTGAGGCTTCTCTCAGTGATGCAGAAATATTCCCACTGGATAGTCATGGATTGGGTAAAGCAATTCGCCCACCTCTAGGTATGCATCAGGTATATGGTGGACAGTCAAAATTTGTTGACCCTACACATTTTGAACGTATCACGATTTCAGAAGAGTATTATAACTTCCTAAATGAAAATCGTGTAACTAAAGAATTTTTACAATCTTTAGGAATTAAAGAAAATAAAATCGATAAAGAATCATTTGATTCAGATTTTTCATATTCTACAATCCCAAAAGCAGGTAATTTTAAAGATGTACTAGAAGAGATGCGCCCATGTTTCCAGCAAATTTATTATAATGCTACAGAAACATCCGGTGGTCAAGGATGGTCATTCATGACTGCGGCTGCGGCTGAAGTATATGCAAATGGTGGCACTGATGATGATGTGCATGAATATTTCCGAGTACAGGCACAATATAACCCTAAAGAAACTAGGAAAAATTTGAAGCCCATTAAAAGAAAAAATTTGATGCCATTCCGATGCAGTAAATTGCAGCAAGCATGTTCTGATTATGTTTCAGAATTTTGTCCTGATTGTCATATCTATAAACAGCACACCCTATCTGAAAAAATTGATGAAGTTGTCGATAAAACTCAGGGAAAAGAAGATCGCAATGATGGTGGTATTGAAGATACACTTGAGCAATTTTCCCATGTGGCAATAGACTTAAACGATTTAATGAGTGGCGATGAATACACAATGATAACAAATTCTTTTGATAGTGGTAAGTCATGGACTACAATTGGATTCCTGAAACATGCAATTCATAAAGAAGGACATCGGATAAATTTCATAACCCCTACTAAAAAAGTGAAAGAAGTTATGATGGAGCGCATGAAGAAGGCTGAGATTAACTTCTTAGATAATCCAAGCAATATCGATTTATGTTCAAGGGCTGCATCATTTAGAAAATTGGGTTATGTGCCTACAATGGTATGTAAAAAGTGTTCAATGTACACCCCTATTCAAAAACTTATCAAACCTATAACTGAGGATTATATTGAAAACGCTGATAAGCCGTTTTATGGTGATATTGAATACTACACAGAAAAGGCTGATGAGTATGATACATGCCCTAAATGGATTTATCTAGCCACATTAGAAGCCACAAGGGAAGAAAATATGACACTATTGATGACATCTGCTAAGTTAATGCATCATTTCTTTATACCAGATAGCCCATTAATACCTGCAATGTCATCCAGTCAAACATACTGTAACATTATTGATCAGATAGATTTTGTAAATCGTAATATTCCTAAAATAACATTTTCCGATAAAGTTGTATTTGAGAAGATGCGTAAATTGGGTCTATTGGTAATAGATGATTTGGAAGAAGCCAAGGTGCGCATTGAGGATATGTTAGAGAATGATGATATTGAGGCACAAACACTTGAAGAATTGGAAGCAGTAGATTATTTGAATAACTGGCTGTATTCTCAAAAGGCATATGATGAGGGCAAGTATCGCCGTATTTCAAATGTTAATAATCCTTCATTATATCATTTTGATCATGCGGGCGAAAGAGAACTTAAATTTGTGCTCAATGATGTGGTTGGGAAGAAAATTAATCCCAGATTATATGATTCATTATTGAATTATATTAAGAATATTGAGATACACACATATGATGAAAACATTGTAGTTCCTAAATCATTTAAAGAAGTGCTTGAAGATTTCACTCAATGTAATGCTATCCTTGGTATTACATCAACGCCTAGTGAATTGGAAGTTATGAATAGTCAATGGCTATCTCGTTACCATGAAACCCAAGATAACATGCTAAAAAATCTTTACTCTATTCCAAATGCGCCTGATGTAATGCCTGATTTTGGTATTGATGAAAGGACTATAATATTTTCCCGAAAGAATGATGGAATGGAATTTATTAATAATGGGCTTGTGAGAGGTAATACAGGCACAGGTGGCAAAGCAGATGATGTAATTGTGCGATCTATGCAGTATCCCAAAAACTCTGAAATAGTTATGGCTGATATGATTCAATTGTGTGGCGGTGACTTTGGTAAAGGCATAAAAACTTTTTATCAGTCAATTGCTAGTGATGCAATAACTCAAGCGCATAAATTCGATGCCGAGAGAATCATTGTTCCCAAGCCCGATGTGTTCAATGCATTAGGGTTTGATGTGAAAATCCATCACGATTTCACAATAGAATATTGGAAAGAAAAATTGACTGAACTTTTTGAAAATAAAGATTATGTGTATAGAAATAGATTATATAGAATATCTGATGAAGTGTTAGATATTTTATTGAATGAAGGATTCTTAAAGATGGATGGCAAGAAGATATGTCTTGCCTAACTCTTTTATAAGATTAAACCAATATACAAGTGGAGGAATTTTATGAGTAAAAAAAATGAGAACATGTATCACAATTTTGGATTGGAGATGAAGTAAAAATGCCATCAGCAAGACAAGGGGGTTATAAGTGGGAATCTACATTTAAGAAAAGTTTTGATAAGTGCTTTCCAGAAGGATTTATTTATAAACTTATAGATACACATTCATTGGAAGGCATAACCAAAGCAGCAATGAAAGAAAATAAAGCATGGGGTAAAATGGTAGTGCCAAAAGTACCTAGCGATTTTATATGTATTCATAAAGGTGAAACTATATGGGCTGAATGTAAAAATACAGTAAATAAAACATCATTCCCCCTTAGAAATATTAAAGATCACCAAATCGAATTTGCCACATTAATCGAAAATGCTGGCGGGCGATACTATTTCGCTATTCGTAGAGAAATACCCCGTAATCATCAATGCTATCTTATAACTGTTGATGATATAATAAGGCTAAAAAAAGAAAATCAAAATAGAAAATCGATTAAATGGGAACAGTTAGAAAATGACCCCCATGTAAAAAAACCGCCTTTTATGAAAGGGGCAAAATTTGATATAAGTTGTATGTTTGATTGATGATTACTCATCAATCATAATTTTAAAAAGTCTAATATCCAGCCTAATCCCATTATGATAATACTTGTTAATCCTGAAACTTTTACACTATTTATTTTTACCATGCTACGAATTTTTTCATCACTCAATTGGCTATCGGCAGCAATCTTACCCTGATTAATTTTTAAAGAAGTAATATCCTTTTCTAATTTACTATGATTAGGACATTCCTTGCTTTCTAATCGGGCTAATCTAGAATCTATCTTCTCAAATTGTGTATCTATTTTATCGAGAATTTCATCTGTGCGCTGAGTACGCTCATCAATTCTGCCTATCATTATTTGCATCTTCATTAAATCTGACTGTGTTATATTCATCCCTCACAATATTATAAAAACTATATGATTTGAATCATCTAATTCTTTGAAAACTTTATCAGTTTGTGGTTCAACAAAATATAGTTCATTTTTATATATAAAACAGTTTATTGCATGCCCATTCAAAAAAACGATGCCAAATGGACATCCCGGAGCCCAAGTGCTTACTTTACCAGCAAGTTCAATGGCAAAATTATCACAATCATGTTTTTCAGATATATATTCTGTTTCAGATATTTCATCAAATTTTAAAAAATCTTTAAGACTTTCTATAGAAACTTCAGTATAATGTTTATCTAAGGGCTGCCAATGTCTTTCATATCTACCTTTGAGAATATTATAAACATCTGATTTAGAAATAGGTTTAGTAAATTGTGGGGATGGTGGTTGTTCTACTAACTCATATCTGCCCGGGCAAAAGGCATCACCAAATGTGTGTATAGTGTCACAAATTTTAACATTGTCCATAAAATTACCTCTACCACTATTATGTAACTCTTAATATAAATAAATTAAGATGATTAATATTAATCAATTCCATTAAGATTATTTCTTTTATCACCTAATACAAATGATTCAATTAAACTACTCATAGTAATATCTACATCACCGAGTTTTAATGTAGTTACAAAATCTTTGCCTATTTCATGTGTAACTTCTCTTACTAAAAATGTATTATTAACTATTTCACCATTTATTTCTATTGATGGGATGCGGCATTTTATCTTATCCCCGGGTCTAATTATAGTATTTCCACGTATTTTTACTGTGCCTGTTATGACTGGCTCTGACCAGCGATTTATTATAGCATTACCGATATTAGCGCACATACTAGATGTTGAAATTGTTTTATCCACTAACACTGTTTGCCGTACATCATATCTATTTTGAGATATTGTGTTTTCTACAGTTGCAGATACTTGTGGACTACCGCCACCATATATAGTAACTTTATTTGTAAGTTTATTTGAATGTGTTTTAAATTCAGCACTTAAAAAAGTTTTTGAATTTTCATTAACAGCAACTCCATCTATAGCATCATCACTAATTGCTGCCCATATTGGTAATACTGAAGTTAAATTGTCATCAGTATCATATTGTGGCGCTAATCTGAATATGTAAGAACTAATTTCTAATTCTTCAAGTTCTCTGATCACATCTCCAATAGACTTACTATCCTTTTTAATCTCATAACTAGATATAGATGTACTATTTGTAGTGTCTATATTGCTTGTATCAGTTGATATTCTAGTTACACTAGGCATCAATGCATCTAAAATATATCCTGTGGTTTGATCAGTATATGTTGCAGTAGATTGAAGATATGTGTATGCTAAAGCATCACTATGCCCTACACAATTAATGGTAGTATCATTATCACCAGTATTAAATGAACTTGAAATATCGCTTACTCTACCTTCAAATACATCAACCCATAGATCAGTTTCATCTATGAGATATTTATGATTTACTTGGAATCGAACAATATCATCTACTCTAATTGGGGATAAATAACTATCTGTTACACCAGCATAATTTGTTGATACTACAAATGTTGCTGTAGGAACTGTGAATGGATACGCCTCTTTGATATTACCTGACATAACCATTGGGAAAAATTTGTTTCCATTGGTTTTTTGAATTATTAATCTAAATTCAAATTGGCTAAAATTTAAAATTTGGGTTTTACTAGTATCTTCACCAAATATGCTAGGAAATGTGAATGGGAAAAACATGATTATATATCACCACTATATTTTATGTCCATTTTCTATCCCCATATGTCATAGTCAAAGTACATTCAGGAGAACTTGTATTAGGTTGTTCTGCTGTAAATGTGTTAGAATTGCCTACATCTATCACTGGTATTTCTGCATCTATTGTCGCCACATCAATATCAAATACTATAGATTCAATGGCACAAGATGATATTCTTACCCATATTTTAGTTTCACCTTTAAACACCACATTTTCTGCATTGTATAATCCATATTCAGTAAATGTTGAAGGAACTATAGTTTCATCAATATCATACCAATTGGATGGTGAACCTGAATCATCATATGATATTTGTACTATCGGACTAGCATCTATAGATACAAGATTTGCAGTCATTGTTGGAATACCAATTATAGGATATTTGGTATCTATGTAATAGTCAACATATCCGCTCTGGGTAATTTCAAGACGTTCATCAGTTCCATCATATGTCAATTCACTTGAATCTTTTATATCAGCGAGATATTTAACACTGGTAAAATCATCAGAATATGAAATATTACCCAACCCATTAGCATTTACAGTATGGGTTGCGCCTATTAATGCTATATTTAATGGTTCTAATACTCTGTTAGGATTTGAGTCATTATATATTTGTAAATCAGTATTATGTCCATATCCACCTAATTTTATATACATATCAAATTTATCAACATCATTGTCACCTATATAGAGTGACCCACCTAATACATCGGATGGAGTGTAAATGCCTGCTATTATATCTGCCGTTCCATCTGAAGTGAATTCTATAAAATATGATGTGTCTGCATCTAAAGTATTATATTCTGAAAATTCAAATGTGTTATCACCAGTGGATGTAATAGTTCTGCTTACACTATCTAATGTAGTTGTTCTATCAGTATCATCATACAATGTGCAAGTTACAGTTCCAGATGCAGTTATTTCTTTCACATAAATTGTAGCAGTTTTTAGAGCAGATTTTAATTGTTCGCCTGATGTAAATAGTTGCCCTATTGAGTGTGTGGAATTAATAGCACCTATTGTATAAGTTTCATATGTACCTACTGAGCCGCTTTGATAACCTGCTCCACCATTTACTGTTATAGTACTTCCAGTAGTGTCTAAAGTGTCAGCGAATATTTTAATTCGACCTCCACCTCCGCCACCACCTTGAGGAATAGTGCCACCATCTCCACCATTGGCTGTCAATGTGCCATAAATGAATACATCCTTACCAAATGCAAAAATTCCTCCACCGGAACCGCCACCCCCACTATTTTCATAATTACCGTAACCTTTGTCACCATTAACATAAATATTACCATCAATAGTTATTTTTTGAGCATATAATAGAATACATCCACCACCATCTCCACCCTCAATAGCCTCACCTATTCCGCCACCACTACCAAACCGTATGTATGCAGTAGATGCACTACCATAAGTTCCTCCACCAGCAGCAGTACCATCTCCACCAGAGCCACCGTAACCACCGCCACCACCATCATCATAATCACCAAAAGAACCATATCCACCACCCGGGCCAAATCCATTAGAATACCTCCCTTCAGTATAATCTCCACCACCCCAATATCCAGCACCATTACCACTAACAGTACCCCGAATATCTATTATATTTGAACGTATAATTATTGCTTTAGATTCATCACCAGTAATTGAATCATCAAAATTCATTTGAGATTGACTTACTGTAACAGTTTCTTCAACGATGAAATTTTTTATATTGTAGTGTTCACCAGCAATAGTGGTATCGGCATCTATTATCCAATCTTGACCTTCATGATCGCCCCCATCAGTATTTGTCCATGTCATATAATTACTCCTTATAATTTATTAGTTTGTGATAAAAATACGCCTTCATCTTCACTCGTTTCAATCTTATAGTCTGGTTCAGAATATACGTTCCCATCAGTAATTAATGTTGTGCCACCAAAATTAAAATCTGCGCTAGTAATATTAAATATTTTACTATCTCTGGTATCAGAATATATAAATGGTTCTTCACAAGCAAACACCCATGAGAATGGATGATAATTTATTTCTTCATCGTTGGTTGGTGCGCCATAATCTTCTAAAATAGCATTATAGTACCATCCATCCTTAACATATAATTTTACAGGGCCACTAAATACTTCTTTAGTGAGTTGATCATAATCGGTGAGATTAAGTGCATAACCTTCTACCGTGAGTTTTAATCCATCATATCCTAGACTATCTATGGGATTCTTATTACTGCCCGGAATTTTGTTTTTAGATAACCTATGAGTAATTTTTCGACCAACTCTCTCTAATCTCACAGGTATATCATTTATTTTAGAAGTCATTGTACTCCTCTCCTTGCCATTGGTGAAACACTTCTAGATACAGTGCTAGCCACTTCATCAATGTTATCTTCATCAGATTTGGTATTAACACTCTCAATATTTATAGTGAACACATCTCCGGGCTTTAATTCGCCACGGTCTCTGGCTTTTTGAACTTCTTCTCTTGAACTATATTCTTTAGCAGGTGTTGCATAAACACCTCTGCGAGGTTTACTGCCTTCATCTATCTTTGAAAGATCAAATTGTTCATACCATGTATTTGCGGCCTTAGAAACACTATCGTTGGCATTATCTAAACTTGTGTCTATAGCATCGGCAGATTGTTTTGCTTCCGACATTGCGCCAGTATATTCTTCTATGTGTCTCAAATCTTCTATATCAATAGGGTCAAATTCGAGATATGATGAAACATCTAATTTACCTTTAACGTCTTCACCCATCTTCTCAAACATTTCACCCATGCCTTTGCGGGCTTTATCAACATCATATGTTTTTAGAGTGGGTTCTAAGCCGATGCTTTCACGTATTTTATTTACGCCTTCAATTAATTTATTTGTAACTTTAAATAATTGTTCCATCATCCACCAGAAGCCATCAACAATGTCTGTAATGATGTCTTTAGTGTAATCTCTAATGCCACCGAAATTGGTTATCCATGCGGCTGCTAATACGGCTATTACACCAGTCAATATGACTATTGGCCAATTTATTGCTGCTACAAGTCCTGCTATTGCAGATAATACAGGTATAGAGCCAGTCAATACTCCGGTTAATATCAACCATGCAGATTGAATACTTATTAAAAGTGGATATAGATATGAAAATGTTATTACTGCTAATCCAAGGGTTACTACAAATTTGGTTATTTGTGGATGTTTGTCTATCCAATCAAAAAATACTGCTAATGCTACTGTAACATCATTTATAGCATCTTTTAAAGAATCAAAAGAACTTTCACCAGTTGGGAGTATATCAAATACATCTTCCATTATACCTTTAAGGCTATCCATTATAGAAAATACAGCATTTATAGCAGGCTCTAAATCTTTTACAGTTTCCCAAAAAGAATTAAATGCTGGCTCTACTTCAGCAATTAATGCTAAAGTTATTTCACGTAATACAAGATATAAATTTCTAAGAATTGGTGCAAATTGTTTACCTATTACTATTTGCAAATCACCAACAGCAGACTTGAGAAGTGTCATAGTACCTCTCAATGTATCCAATTGTTTTTTAGCCATATCGGCAGCAGAACCTTCTGGGCTTGCAAGTATAGCCATCAATTCTTCATAACGTTCAAAATTTTCTATAAGTGCCCCAATACCCGGCTGAGCCTCTTTACCAAATATAACAGTACCTTGAGTAGCGGTCATTCCCGCATCTCTTAACTGTTTAATTAAATTATATATATTGTTTCCTGCTTTACCCGGGTCTAAATCTTCAATAGATAAGCCTAATTCTTCAATGGCTCTTTGTGATTTAGCGGTAGGAGATGCTAAACGTCCTAAAGACATACGAAGTGAACGACCAGCCTGTTCACCACGAAGACCAGAGTTATACATTACACCTAATGCGGCTGATACTTCTTCAACACTGTTACCATACTGACTAGCAATAGTACCAGCATATTTCATAGAAAGTCCAAGTTTTTCTAAAGTTGCTTTAGAACTACCAATGGCTTTAGCAAAAACATCAGCAACATGTGAACTTTCTTCAAATTCTAATCCAAACTGGCCCAATGATGCGGTAACATGTTCAGTAGTACGTCTTAAATCTTCCTGAGTAGCAGCAGCAAGATCAAGCACTGGCTTCAAATCACCAGAAACCATATCTGTTACATTATATCCCATTGAAGCAACATCATAAAGAGCATCTGCGGCATCCTGAGCACTAAATACAGTTGTTTTAGCAAGTGTCCTTGCCATATCTTCAATATTATTTTTTGTTGCTTGAAATTGTTCACCAAATGTACCAGTAACAGAAGCAGCATTAGCAACAGTTTGTTCAAATTCTTCAAATGCACTTATAGATGTAGCCAAACCTACTGAGGCCATCGCACCTGCGGCAACCCCTACTACAGCAAATGCCTTAACCATGGCTGCTGTAGCAGCCCTTACTTTAGCGGCTGATGCTGCAACTACCTTGTCAAATTGATGCATTTTCATTTCTACTGCTGTAATACCAGCAATTGCACCATCTATATCTGAGCCTAATTTAATTACAGCATCCTCGCCAACCATTTTTATAATCTCCCAACTAATTCACGTCTTGCTTCAGATTCTACCATTATCTGATGTGCCAAATCTTTTGGGAAATTCTTATTTGGAGATGAAATTGGTAACCACACCACATAGTCAACATAAATGTTATTTGAAGTTGTAGTATTTTTAAAAAGTTCAAGGCTTAATACGTCACCTTCAACTGCTTCTGTAAATGTAACATCAAATATATAATATTCCCATCCCAATGATAAAGTTTTATTTTCTGTAGCAAAAATACTTGCTTCAGTTTTATTCCTAATATTCATAGTAAGGTCATCAGTCACAGCACTATCCTGTTTAGCCCTAACTACTAATTTATATGTACCCAATGGTAAATCAGTACCTAAACCAAAATCATTATAACACATTTCGTCTTGTGCATCAAATTTAACAGCACTATCGCCACTAGCATCTCCACCAGAATATAATGATGCACCATTGGCTGTAGTCATATCTTCACATTCGATATAAATATCAGAATTATCAAAAGTTATTCCACCAAAAAACACAGTTGCCGCATCTGTATTATAATCATCAGAATAAATCCCCAATTCATCTTTCTTAACTTCAGATGTGACAGTCATAGTTTTTGGCGTAGCAAACAATTTGATTCCTGATGTATCAGTTCCTTCAAGGTGTAGGGCATAATTGTCATTATCAAATGTTTGTGATATGTATGTAGGGCTAGGATAATCAATATTATCCATTTCATTATCAATGAATGGTGTCTCAGAGTCAGGTATGTATTTAAATCTGCACTGAATACTACTAAACAATTCATCATTTGCCGAATATTCTATTTTAGCAAATGGTTTGCCTCTAATTATAGTTATAGTGGCACTATAAGGCTGATTATCATCACCCAATTCATTGAATGTTGTATAACTTTTGACTACAATTTTATCTTGGCTATATTCTAAAAATACTGGATTATAACTCTCTATAGGATAAATATCAGTTCTATCTGATATAGTGACCCATGCAGAATCTATGCTATTCCAATAATACAGAATTGGCCCATCAACTCTATCAATAAATTTTATTCTGACTAACCCATTTTCTATTACAGTGTCACCATCAAATGAATGTGTGGTATTATATACACGTTCCCACAAAGTCTCATCTGTTTCACCAGCAGTCATTGTGTCAAATATTTTGCATTCACCTGCTTCATATTCATCAGAATTAAAATCAAATTCTACCATAGTAGTATCATTACTTTTAATGAGTGGTAATGTACCATCTTTTGTTTCAAATTCAATAGACGTTAAATCAGTGCTATATGAAACTCCTATAGGGAGTGGCATATAATTATCTACACCATCAGTGCCCAAAGTAAATGAAAAATCATTATCTATAACTGTTGGATATGAAAATACTATTCTAGGCCTATATCTTTTAGCATCAAGGAAATAACCATCTATTCTATAATCTCTGGATAATGGTGTTTCAGCATCCTTTGGAATGTTCACACTATCAACAGAAAGCCATCCACTTTCACTATTAAAGTCATGAATATAATTATATGCTGCCCTACGATGTAAAAGCGATCTTATATCACTAGCATATCCATCAGCACTCTTTGGAGAAATAGATGTTCGTATAACTGTACCCATTAGCGTAGCATCATAAATAGGGTTAGGGAACTCAGCAAAATGTGGTGGAGTAGTTTTATCAATATGCCTAACTATTTGTACTGTCCGACTTCCATCTCTAACATCAAAATCAGAGATGAATGGTATCCACACATCTCCTATAAAAATTCCCATTTAATATCACCTTTTATTATTCTTAGATTCCCTACGCATTACCCAACTGAATGCTAAGACATCTTCCTCAGCCATTTCATCCATCTCAATTTTGGATATTCCTTGGTTTTTGCAAAAAGTGTATTCGCTGATTCTGGTATCGGTTGTACCTTTACCGTTTACAGATAAATTTACACTTTTTACAAAATCTCTGGCTGATGGTAAAATATCTCTTATTTTCATCTCCGATTTTACAGTTCCATTACTTGATTGTTTCTGGTCAAGTCGGTATTTGTAGGATAGATATTGAAAAAATCCTCTGCCGTTTTACCTCCTAAAGCCTCTTTTGACTTTTCATAGAGTTCTATAAATTCATCAGCATAAATTTCATCTTTAACTTCCTGCAATGTGGAATAATCCAAATCAGTAGCAAGCATAATAGTCTGATCTACTTCCAAATCTGTTTTAAGATTAGAAAGTTTTATTGCTATGTTTGGGTCGCTAGCAATCTGTTCTTTCAGATAATCAGAAATACTTTTAGATGGGTCAACATTTTTAATATCGACCATCTTCATTATTTCCTTAGTCATTATATTCCTTGCTTCCATAACAGACCTATGTTTTGGCCTTTCTGTAAATTTTACTTTCATATCATTTATTGTCATTGGTTTCATTAAATTCCTCCTTATACTATTGTCAAATCTACGTTACTTGCACTAAGTGGCATTGCAATTACATCATCTGGGTCAAGTGTTTCATCCCAATCTCCATCCCATTTTATGTCAGAGAATGTGAAAGTTTTTCCACCTGCTGCAAATTCAAAAGTATGACCAGCACCATCAAGAATATCTGGGGCAACTGTCAGGTCATCAAGTGTCATATTTAGTGTTAGGCTGATGTTACGCTGACCAAATGACCAAGCGGCAGTATTGCTATCATATGAAGAGCCTGCATCCTTTATAGGTGTTGCTTCGTACTCTATTCCAAATGTTAGACTATCTATTGTCATACCATTGGAAGTGGTATCACCAGAATCATAAGATACTGAAGATAAATCACCGAATTTAATTGCATCACCAGATGGGCATGCTGCATGTGAGCCTGTACCATCAACATAATCAGTAGCACTAAATCCACTTGCCGTAGCAAACATTGCTTCCAAAGTTGCTTCTGCTACACTTTCAGATGCTATTGTACATTCATATCTATTAAAGCATCCACCATTCAGAATTTCATACTGATCACCTACAATAGTTCCCATGGCAATATTAAAAATATTGTCACCTATTGCATATGTAGATGAATCTGCTGCACACAAAATATATGGCAGAACAGTCCAATCTGTCGGGTTCATTGTGATAGTTGCTGCAAATGCTTCAGAAACTTTCTGAGTATATGTTGATTGTAGTCTGTCACCTTCTGTATCGCATTTCAAATAAGGAATCTTTGCGGGGGTCATTGTTTTCTTTACGGCGATATTGTTAACATATCCACCAAATCCAACAAAAGTTGGGTCTGTTGGAGTAGTTCCAAATGAAGCCTCTTCAATAAATTCCCCGACTTTCTTCGTAGAGCCATCTAGTACCATTGTTTACACCTCGTAGGTTATATTTAATATAAAAGTATTTCTATAGACATGTTTTCGTGTTGCAATAGTCGATAAGTCAGCGACTTTTGTTCCTTTCACTCTATCATTTATTACTACTCCATATGATATTAAATCATCTACAGAAGCAGCAATAGTATCAAGAATTTCTCTGACCATATAATCTAAAACAACTTTCCCATTAATATATACGCCGCCAGATGCACGATTATCAATAGGAATAGAGAAAACATTAATATTTAATCTAGCCATCTTTAATTTAACTTCACCCATATCTAAGATAAACTCATTAGTATCACGATATTTTAAAGTTATCAAAGGATAAGTAGCATTGCTATAAAGTGGTTCAGATTCACGCCCTTCAGGAATCATCTGATTTTCGTACATACAAGATGCACTAACAGTTTCAGAATTAATTGTAAAAGTTTTAGGTATTATATCATAGATAGCCTTTTTCTGAGATTCTGTCATATACACTTGTATCAAGTCCTTCTTGATGGGAGCGGATAAAATTTTGAGTGAGTCCTTCACTCAAAGTAATATACGACTTGATACTATTTAAGTTTTACTAGAACTCAGCCCAATAAAAGGTATATACTGGTTTTCAAGTTTACCACGTTCCATATCTCCTTTAGAAACCATATTTATAAAAGTTTTAGCAGTTTCATAAAGTGCCCGCTCTTTTGCTCTGGCATCGGATGTAGAGCGAATCTGTGGTATCCCTTCAGTTCCAGTGGCAGGTGTAAAATAGCCATCAGCCATCGTACCCGCAACATCTTGGATTGGCCTATCTAAATATGCGAGATATGCAAGATAGCCTCCTAATGCACGAATGGCTGAATCAGTTTCAGAATCAGTAGCATCACTACGTTTGATATAAGAAATGTAGGCAGTAGCCTGCTCAATAGCACCCTGAATAGCATTATCACTCATATCAGATTCAGGAATGTCATTGAGCGGATAAATACGAATATCTGCTACTGTTACAGTCATTTAATCACTTCTTAGTGGATGCAGATTTCTTAGATGTGGTTTTCTTGGGTTCTTCCTTTGGTATCATATCAGCAACAGTTTCACCTTTATCATTATCCTTCAGTTCTCCTTTTTTTGGTTCTTCAGGTTCTTCGGCTACTGGCTGCTCAAATACCGGGGCAGTCACAACTTCAACAGATGATTTAAGTTTCTTTACAACTTTTTCTGGGAAAGATACTTCTTCACCCCTTCTATAAATCTTCTGTTTAGTTTCTTCGTATTTATTGCCATACATATCAGTCTTAGTTTCGACAACTGGTTTACCAGTCTTTTTGTCAAACTCTTCGATCATAATTTTTTTGGCAGTTACTACGCATTTCAAAAATTTAACCATTTGATTATACCTCCGACTAATAGATTGATTTAAAAATATAAAAAGGTTGCCTTTTCAGGCAATTAAATGTCGGAAAGTTTACAGAATGCCACATCATTTCTGATACGGGGCACAAGTGCTTCCATTACACGGCCAAACACATTTCCAGATTTCTCAAGTGTTTCCATGGACATGGTTACATCCTGTGCAATTGCGAGATCAGCATACTGAGTATCAGGTGTAGCACAAAGTAGTCCAGTACCAGCAGTCATGGTTGGGGTAACATATACATTTCCACCGCCAACACCAACTTCACCGGGTGTACCATCACCAGCACCACCTCTAATCATTTCACGGACAATATCAAGTTCAGATTTGTCAGAGGTAGTTGCCCTTGGCCCTACAATCTCATTGTACTGTTCTTCGTTAAGCACGAGGTTGTATGGTGGGTAGATTTTATCAGCCATGAGGAGTTGCATAGCACCCTTCACAGCAGCGATTGCATTACCTGCCGTACCAAAGTCCATGGTAGTACTGTAGTCGTTACCAGCGCCATCGTATAGCCCGTTATAGTCTCCCTTACCAGTTATGATAAGTTCATCTTCAAGTTCGGCAACTTTGGCTGCGGCTGCCTCAGCATTAGATGTGTCCAAAGGCTGACCAGTCCTACGTGAGGATGCAAGGTCACGACTATCAATTTCAAATTCCTTGTGAATAATTGGAATGTCGATCTTGGAATTTGTATATCCTACACTGTCCTGATTCTCAGTAAGTTTCATACTGAGTGCAGCGTCAGACATATCGTTCAGTTTGTTGTAATCAATCTGCTGTACACCGATTCCAAATGGAGAGCCCGGGGCAATTGCGATTAGATTACGACCTATAATCTTTTTCCTGATAACGTTTGTTACAACGTCATCATACATTGTGTACTGTTGTTCAGTAAGTGGATGTCCTGCCATTTAAATCAAACTCCTTATCCTTATTGCACCTGCTGAAGAAATTGTCTCCTCAGCCACACCTACAATCATGTCAGGTGTCATAGTGGCGTCATCGAATGCAGCAACTTTTCCATCTGCTGCGGCTGCTACACGGGCACCTTTATCTACTGCTCCAGCAGCAGTTGCTATAACATGAATGCCGGGGCCATTAATCACAGTTGCCATATCACCGGCTTCATATGCAGTGTCAATATCATCTGGTTTATAAGTAGCATACGTCTGCTCATATCCCAAAAATCCGATTGCGTCTCCTGCGGCTGTACCGATTGCACATTCGTCATCGGCTGTACCTGCTTTTACCAGTCTGCCGGGCTTACATTCGGTTACAGTTCCAGTTACAGTGAGAACCTGAATATTAGGTGTACCACTAGCAACAACTTTATTATTTGGATTTACAAAATTTCCCATAATTTATTCCTCCGAGTAATTATTTGCTGACCCATTTGCCATTGACAATTCCGCCAATGGTAAAGCCATCAGATTTCTTTCCTGCCTCAGGTGCAGTAAATTCACTTGCCTCAATTTCCTCTTCAGGCTCTTCTTCCTGTTCGCTTGCCTTTGCCTCTTCCTGTACAGCAATGGCACGTTTCACAGATGCATGAATAGTCTGAATAGTAGCGAGTGGCATTCCTTCTTCGGGTTCAAATTCTGGATCCCAAGCCTTAATTTCCTCAACAAGTGATGCAGCAATCTCACTGTCACGCCTATTGATTTCATCCTTAAGTTCTTTGATTTCAGAATCTTTTGCCTCAATCTCATCCTTATGTGTATCTTCAAGACTTTTCATCTTTGCTTCGAGGGCTTCATAATCAGCCTTCGCAATTACTTCGGGTTCGCTATCATTTGCCATAGAGATTTCTCCATTAGTAGTAGATTTATTTACGCTAATATTTACGGTATATTCTGGTGTACCAGATACAGTATCCCCAACTTTCGTATCGGAATATTCAAGTAGTTCATAACTGCCTTCGCCGTAATAAGTAACGTAATTGGTAATTTGCCGTTCAACATCTTTTTCAGATTCACCCATATCATCCCAAATGACTACTTCATCAATTTTTATTGTGTCGCCTGCATCATTTGTTCGGGCTAAATCGTACTCAGATGATTTGATCTTTTCTTGCCTCTTTTCGCTTGCGGTAACAATTTTTTCATCAAATTGTTCTTTGGCAAGAATACCGCATCCATCTTTTGCTGGACATGCTGGCTGTTCAGGGTAAAAAATTATCCCAACTCCAGTACCATCAAAAGAGAGAATATTTCCATCATCATCACTGTCAAGTACATTTGCTTCAATAGAAACACCGGTTGGTTCACCGTCACGAATACGTTTAGCAGTTTCTTCATTATCTACTTTAATATTCATCATAACCATTTGCGTTTCTTCATCATACCATGAAGATACAATGACACCATCATCCAATCTTCCATGATTGAGAGTAATAATCCCATCATTCCATGATTCAGCATATGTTTTAAGTGCTTCTTCTGTAAAAACATATTTTTTACCATATGCACCAAAAGATTTACTTCCAACCTTTGCTGCTGCTATTGTAAAAATATTTTCATCTTCAGTAGCGATAATTTTTATAGGTATGGTTGATGTAACACTACCCACATTATTATCTTCAGTTATATCATCACTCCCTTCTACCTGTTCCTGTATTTCAGCACAGTATGCCTCTGGGTCTTCTTTATCCTGATTCTGCTTCACACAATCTTTAAAGTTTTCATAGGGCCCAAAAGGCATTCATTCACCTCGTATAGTCCTATATCCCTTTATATAACTAACCCTATATTAATCTTTCTATTTTATGTAAAGTTTTATAGGTTTGTATTTAATATTGGCCTTATTCTCTATATATTAAAGTAAACAGAATTATTTTATTTCTGTGTACTTTAAGCATAGGGTGTAATAAAAAATTGAGAAATTATTACTCTCAGTTATATTTGTCCTTTCATTGTTTCATCAAACAGCAAAGTGATGCCTTTTTTCTCTCTTTCCCATGTTGGTTGAATAAATGGTCTAGCAGGAATATTAGCATCTGGTGCTCCATATTCATGCACTAATGCTATTGCTGCTCTATCATCAGGTGCATCTTCATGAACACCTACAGTAATATATTTACCATGATCACGATACTCAATAGAGTCACGCATTGCACCACTTTCTATCAAAATTTTACTATGTCCTTTACGAGAAATAGTGACTGGACTTAATACAGGCCAGTCACCCAATTCTTCATCTATTGTACGTTTCATCTCAGATTCTAATTTTCTACCAGCCACCTCTTTAGCGACTTCTTCACCCGCTTTTAATGCTGCGATAGTTTTTGCTAATTTGGAAAATGCTTTTCTACCTGAAAATTTAACTTTTATCATCCTCAAGTTCCCCAATTCTTTGTGAAAGTATCGCTACTTTTTGCTCAATAGGTATTTTAGAATAAAGGGCAGGGTCACCACCCTCATCTGACATTTTTTGCGCCTCTTCCTTGGTCAAGCCTCTTTCATCAGTCTGTTCACCATCACCATTTTTATCAGTAAATGGACTTTGCTGAAAAAGATTTGGATGATACTGATTATTTGGGTCAGCAGGGTCATCTTCAGGTGCTATTGGATTAAGTCCTATGCCTTCACGCCCTTCACCAAGTCTAGCAAGACCATGCTTATATGCTGTAGTCCATGCCTCAATAAGTTCTTTTAGTTCAGCAAAGTCAGTAACATTGTAATTCAGGAAAACCTCATTCCAATCCTTTTTACTATATTTCTTACCCCTTGCCTCAAGGACACGTTTAACAAAATCGAAAGTGCCGATTTGTATTGCTGATAGCAATTGTAGTCCAAAAGTATTCATGAATGTTACAGTGACTTTACCAATAGCATATGATGAACTGGACTCATAGCCTAATGCTGATAAAGGAATGCCCAACCTTGTAGCAATAGACATATCTACTTTTTTCACAATGTTCATACAATCTGCATAGGTATTTTGACCGCCAACCTGTGCAATCTTAGTATTTGCATCATGTACATATCCCTGAGTTACGTCAATAGACGTATCATCCTTGTTGAGATTGACTAATCCATTCCTATAGTCTTCCAGAATACCTTCAGCATTCCTACGGGCTGCGTTAATGCGCTCTTCCATTGTGCCTGAGTATTGATTAATGTCTAATACAGCATCAAGTGGTACTGAATGGTCTGTACGAGGAACATTTTCATGTCTCCATGCTATATCATCCCTAATTGATTGATATTTCCATCGAACCATATTCTTTAATGATTCTAATGGGCTAGTGCCCCATACACCAAATGTATTGCGCCCCATAATATCTTTTGACCAATTGCCTCTATTATTAAGAGAAATATGCCATACAATATCGCCGGGGTATGATTGTGTTTCAGTCACGCCCGGTCTTGTATATGATTCATTTAGCAAATATTTATCTCTACTTCTAATAACATAATTGCTTACCATTCCTTTCTGTACGCCGCTATCTATTATTGTCAGAATGTTTATTGGTACAGGATAGACTTCATCAAGATTTTTTAAAGATGTGCTTGCCCTTTTGTACAATTTTGCTGGTACTTGAACAACATCGCCATCTCTGGATAAATCATGTACGATGTTTGGTAAAATGTGTTCAAATCCTATCTCACCAAGTACATCTTTAACATCTTCAAGAAGTTCTTCATTTCCGCTCTTTGTAATTGCAGGTTGATCATATGCCTTAGCAACTACTGCCGAAATTCTTGTAAGTGCTGAAGAAATTTCGCTATCAAAATCAGTCATAGTGCGATATGTGTCGTATTTATTGCGCACATCATGACTTCTATTTGTAAACTTTTCACGGCTCGGAATAGTTAAGAAATCATCAAATTCTTGTACAAGGTCACGCACTCCGGCAGTGACCATAACTGGTTCTTTAGATTCATTATCATCATTTGTCATATTAATACCTCAATGAAACTGGCGGTATGGATATTCTATTCTCATGCATCTGGTATCCCCATAATGCCAATGCGCTGCCCCAGAACTCATCACCATGATGATTTTTATTGCGCTTTGCATCAAGCGAATCATATGGTACTGAATGCAAATCTTTAATATATTCTGGATAATTAAGAAATAGCAATCGACCTTCATCAGCCTCTTTCTTCATATGAGTAGCCATTGCTCTTTTAATTGGTATGGAAATTTTTCCATCCTTTCTAACATTTTTATCTGCTTTTCTATATAAATATTGATTATCTGGTTCAATGATGTGCCTTGTAGAGAAATTTATTCCAATCACTTCAGTTTGCAGCTGCTCTTTAGCATAATGGTAAAATCCTGTACCCGGGCCTGTCATATCTATAGTCACATATTTGAAATTAAATGCTCTATGCAAACTTTTTAATAGTTGAACTTGGTGAGGCGTATCATGCTTTTGTACAGCAACTCTTTTGCGATGTATCCAACCTTGTGGCACTTTTTCAAAAATTTCAAATGCAGACATATCTTTTTCAGTAGCAAAGTCAATACCACATACATATATGCCGAATCCTTCTCTGGCATCCTGCTCTATCATATATGGTTCTCTGGATGCCCTATAAAGAAGTGCAGTAGGCATGAATGATGTTGCGCCATCTTCTGGTTGGCACATCGTCTCCTGCATAAACGCTATCGGGTCACTCTTTCTATCCCGTTCAAGCATATCTATATTCATCCATGGGGCGATAGGTTTAATCCAACCTTGCTCAATTTGATACGGTATAGGCTTCTTTATATCAAACTTTTCTGGATCAAACATAGGTACTGAAAATTCCTTATAACCAAAATCTTCAGCATTTTCAAGAAGTCTCCAAAACTCGTTTTCTGTACCATTGACAGTTGAAAGAATATTTAATTGGCCGCCTTCAGAAACACATCTATCACCAGCAATCTTTATTTTGCGTGGATATTCATGGAAAGCAAATTCATCATATACGACAAAAACTGAACGATAACTACGTAAAGAGTCAGGTTTTTGCCCCGGAACTACAAAAATTGTACTTCCATTATCTAATACACATCGAGTAGTCACATCTTGCCGCCTATTAAAAAAGCCGTCTATTTGTGTATTGTCAGCCAATTCAATTGACCAATCTATTGGCACAGATGCCTGTTCACCTGTTATAGATGCTACTGGTATTGTTTGTTTTCTGAATCTGTGTGAAACCATCAAAGCATCCATCATTGTAGTAGCAGTTGCCCCGACACCCCTTGCTTTACGCCAGATACGGTGAGGATAGTCTTTCATGGCAAGCATACAATGAGCGTGATAATTTATTTGATATTTTTCAGGCCTATAAGGAAATAATTCACCTTTAGCATTTTTCATGTTAAAAGTATTACAGAGCAAGTTGACATAATTTCTTTGGCGTTTGTCATAATCTTGCTCCTCCATATATTCATTTATCTGATCTAAATTCATATATGGAACTATGTATTATAAATATTTAAACTTTTCTTAAAAAAGTTCCTCTAATGCTGCCATTCCTTCAGAAATTGTTAATTTTCCATCTTCCATACCCTCTCTAATCTCAGAAAATGCGGCTTTTTTCTTGGATATTGGGATAGATTTCCAATATCCATACAAAATTCCTGCACCTGTAACAACTCCGCCAACAAATGTCGCAATTAAATCTTCCATTATTTATTCTCCGTGAACTACACCACGCTTACGCATGGTGCTTCCTGCTTCATTCTTTTTCCCAACGGAAACAAGTCCACAGGCTCTTCCCGTAGTTCCTACGGTGTTTTAAATATATTCAGTTTACTTGGTTATCATAAACTTATACATTATATTATGCAATTAACATTATTTAAATATTGTGTAAACCCACCATTGACGCATTCATCTCCCCCCTTACGGAAGGAGTCTTCTGCTTTAACAGATAAACATATTAATCATATTCCTAGCATATCAGCATCAATCTTTGATCCACGGGCAAATGATAATATCTCTGCTTTGTTCTGGTCAAGATATGCCTGCAGATCAGACATCGTGTCGATATACACAGTGCTGCCAGAACTATCCTGATAAGAGTCCGGGAAAGTCCACCAGAGCGCAGTCTCATCGTATTTGTATATCGTCTGTTCTTCTTCGGTCATCTCGTCAATGCGAGTGACGGTTTCCAGATTCCAGCGGCAGAGTAATCTAACTCTGCCATTTTTGACCTTATCTATATAAATTTCCTGTGGTTGTATAGTTGATTGTACCATATTAAAAACCTCATCACTGCGGGATGAACTCGAAGCGAGCGCCGAAAATCCGATCCGAAAGCGAAGACCCGTCACGCGAAGCCAGACAACCGACCCCCGCACCCGACCCGTCAGCCCAACGCCCGCCGGAGAGCAAAATGTTTGTTTCTCCTGCATCATGCACATAGAAATAATCACACATGTAGGTACTGCTGCTACCGCTTGTCTCTGAACCGATTAACAGATATTGCAGCAGGTTTTCTGTCTCCACATCCGATTGGTAGCCGTCTGTGGTTATGGGGGCAACTGTGCTGGCCTCATATTCTCCTGCAGCAAGGTCTCCTGCAAGTACTCCTGTCCCGTCACGTGGAGTGATACGGTATTCTGAATCTACTGCGTTATATCCGATACAGAATGTCCATACGTTGCCCCATATATTTTCGATTCCGCGGTATACAATCGGAGTATATCCGTTTGAACCTGTTCCTGTTCCAGTTCCATTTGTGCCGATGTTGGTATCTGCCGAATCTGCACCTGTGAGTACACCTGCAAAACCAGTTCCGTCCACTTTGTCGACTATTCCTCTACCAAGTGCGGATTGTGAATTAAGGGAACCCATTTCAGTATAGAAGAGCAATCTGATAGCAGACATTGTCCAGATATTCATGCAGCCGTAACCATCACCGATATTTCCAGCGTAGGTTTCTGCATCATCTATCGTGAATCTACCTGTGTTCGGCAGATCAGGATACGCAACTCCTCCGGTCACGGGTGTTTTCCCGGTGGCTGATTGTAGTTTGAATGTGGTATCAAGAATTCCTGATGCCTCATATGCAGAGACAAATATCCTATCCTTGCTGACACCACCACGCATCACATGTGATGGGAATTCTTCAAATCCTGCAAGTTGTGTCGGTGATAACCAATACATTTTATATCTATCATCTGCATAAAATTTAGCATGAAAACGTGGAATCGAAACCATAACGTTTCCAGATGCACCAGTTAAGTCAAGTCCATCGCCACGAGCATTGTCACCGTAGGTAACTTCGCCTGTATCAGGGTCAATCACACATCTCCAAATATTACCCCATATTGCATGGTTGTCAAAAAATGCTGTATCTGGATTTATTTCATTCCCATTAATGTCAATATGCGTAAGTGATGGTGAACTACTTACAGTATCCCATTTGATGCCTATAGGCATCATACTCTGGAGTGTTCCAACATCATCCATTGTCGCCCTGTTTTTTATTTCCGTAACAAGTGTATTGTATTCGGCTGCTGTTAATTCACTACCATTTGTTTTTATATCATCCCATGCCATTATACCACATACATAATACTCATAAATAAATTACATATAATACAATATAAATATGTCTCTTAAACTATTTAAGTTTTGCTATACCAATAACCTTTTATCCTTTTGGGTTTTATTTATTTATGATGCTGTCAAAAATTTTAGAATTTTTTAAGCGCCGTAAAGGTTTGAAGAAGTACGAACACCGTATGTCAATAAGGAGAGTGAAAGTCTGAAGAAAGTTTTAGTAATTTCTGATATGCATGTTGGCTGCATGGCATCTGTCATGCCGAGTTGGGCTAACATGTATGGTTGCGCTGTTGGACAAAATAAAGTGCAGAAAATGTTCTGGGAACAATGGCGTAATATGTGTAACGAGCATTATGATGTGGTTTTTGTGCTCGGAGATTCAGTTAATGGAAAGAATAAAAAATCTGATGGAGTTGGCAATTGGACTAATGATATTGATTTGCAGATAGAGCATGCTGCGGGCATGTTGCGCATGATTGATGCCGATGTGTTTGTTGGTGTTCAAGGTTCTGACTATCATGTTGGGTCAAATGGTAGTGCCGATAGAAATGTTATGGATTTAATCGGCGGTACATTTGACATTGATAAGCATGTTGAGGTCGATGGTGTAGATTTCCATTTGAAGCATGCTGTGGGCACTAGTTCTACTCTGAAAGGCCGTGGCACTAGTCTGAATGGCGATCTTGAGGCCATGAAGATGTATCCTGAAACATATGGTAATGTAGATGTTGCTCTGAGGGGTCACGCCCATTATTTACATTTCATTGGCTGGGAAGATATGCTTGGTGTTATTGCGCCTGCATGGAAATGGAAAGATGGATTTATGAGGAAAGGTAAAGTAACATATGGAAATGACTGCGGCTATCTTGTTTTTGAATGTGATGATGGTGAATATACATGGAGCGCACATAGTTTTAAAGTGCCATATGAAATTGCTGTGGACAAATTAAAAATTTAAACCAGCAGATTTATATAGGTTTGCCTCCTATTCAGAGTAGGAGGTAAATACTATGAATGTAGGTAAAATGTTGAAAGAATCTGAACAACGAGGTAAAGAAAAACGCCTAAAGAATAGGCTGATTAAGAAGCACGATTTGCACAAAGAGTGGGATATTAATAATCGTCTTAGGAGAGAATTGGTCTTTTGTGATTGTAAGAAAGAATCATATAAGAATGAAATTAGCCGCCTAAAGGATGCGAATCGTGAATTTAGGATACAACTCGATGAGTGTGAAGATAATAGAATGGTCATATTGGTTATGATTGTATTCTTCTTATGTGGTGCTGGTTTGGGTTATCTTATGGCGGTAATGTGAGGATTAAATATGGATGATGAATATAGTTATGATAAGGTTATGGAAAGAAATTATGATAAACTTACTGAAAAAGAAAAATTTATATCCATAAACGAATTAGAAGATGAGGTGATAGAATGAAAATAGAATATTATAAGTGTGGCTATGATGAAGAGAATGGGCGGTTTTGCTGCCCATATGTGCTGATAAGGGATGCCCGGCTGGTTGAACAAGATGGGGCATTTGAAGAATCTTTTGAAAGTTGGTATAGGTCGCTGACATTGTGTACACAAAATGGCGTGTATGATATTTCTGTGCGGGCTGGGTATATGGATGAGCCGCATGTGGTTCTGAAAGATTTGCAGGATGCCATTGAGAAGGTGATTGGGCAGGCATATGCTAAGAATTTGGACGATATGAGAGATCAACATAGGCATATTGATATGTCTATGAGCGAATTGCTACCCACATTTGGCGTTGAATTTGAAGAAAAGGAGTGTTGAATATGATTAATAAATATATGGTTCTGGACAGAGATGAAATTAGAGAATCGCTCACTGATACTGAAATAGATATATTGAGTGCGCTCAATGATAAGGTTGTGGAAGGTAGGGAGAGAAAAAAGTTTCTCATGATTGAGTCCGATAAGTGTTTTGATGCTCTTAAACTTAAGAGTAGCATTCCTATATGGAGATGTAGTACAGGTATTATGACAATAGAAGACCTCGCTGATATTTTAGAGGAGGCGGGATTATGATAAGGAAAATTAATTTTCCTATTACAGAAATTCCTTATTGGTATGTAAATTTCAATGAGGAAGTGCCATACGAATTTACGATTGGCGACTATAGGGTTGTTGATGAAATTGATACATTGGGTTGCTTGATGCTGAAAAACCCGAATGGTGAAGTGTATAATGATCATGTGCGAGAGGGAGATGTCATATTTAGTATGTATGGTGTGCTGCATTGCCTGCCGAAAGATATTTGGGAACGCTGCTTTATGAGGTGATTATATGAATCGAAGGAAACTTAGGGAGTTGCGTGGCGAGTATGAGGAATTGGCCGATCAGATTCGCTATTATAAGCATCGGACTGAGGAAATTGTGGATGAGATTGAGGATTTGGTGGTTGAGAAGGATAATATTGAGGTTGCATGGGAAGATGCTGAGGAGAGGCGTGATGAGGTTTAGGAATATTTGCCTGTGTGTAGGGTTAGGCCTTGGGAAAGGGAGAGGCCTGAGAGTGAGAAAAGGATTTCTGATTGGGTGAAGTGATGGGGTAGTTTTAAAATTAAAAACCTTTTACTTTTTAATTTTTGATATAATTATAATTTTGGGGTATTAAAAATTAAAACCAATTACTTTGAAAAATTTTATTTCATATTATATTTGGGGTATCCCGCAGAAAAAATATCCCCCACCCCCTAAACTTTTTTAGCCTGTGGGGGTCAGTACATATACTAGTAATTTATATAAAATATAAAAAATATAAAGGAATTAAACAGTTAAAAAACTCTTAATACTTTACATAAAATTTATTCTTCATGTTATAGATTTCATTGATAGTAAACTTTTTTCTTAAATCTATAAATTTATATGGACTGCAAAAATTCGTCCCCCCTAATTTATAATAATCATCAGCATCTTTAATAGTTAACCCATATTCTTTAAACAGTTCTATTATCTGATCATCGGCCGGGCCTTTTAATATTGGCCCACTTATATTAATCCTCATTTATAAAACTCCCAGTTTTAATTTAATAATCCCACATATAATAAATACCCCCATATACACAAAGCCGTTATTGTATATGGGCCCCCTTATAAAAGAGGAATGTTTATTTACATTCCTCGCAATTAATCATAATATGTTGCATGTATAGCATATCCCTAATCCACGGGCGCATATTACATACTATTTCATGAGCTACCTCATAGCCTACATCGGGCGCAAAGTGGGCGCTCAATGCTTTAATTGCTACATTGCGGGCTATCATATTATTGTATCTTTTCTGCATATTTTCTTATTCTCCTTGTTATTTATTGGGGCTTATCTCGCCCCATGTACTAAAAGGTGTTAAACCTATATAAAGGTTTCTATTTATAAGAATTTTCTTAATGGGCCTAAACATATAGCCTTAATTATAATATATATCCGGGCACATATGTTTATATGTGGGTGCTCATCATCATCCGCTATTAATTGGAATGTGGCCTCGTCACGAGTGATAGTATAAAACCCCGGGCCATTAGTCCCGGGCACATACTGAAGGCTTAAACGGGCCATTATTGACCCTCTCCGTCAATTAATGGTACTGCATCCATTACAAGCCCCTTAGATTCATTACTATAGTATATGTCATCCCACTCCGGGCGAGGGAATGATGTTATAATTTCGCCGGACTTATATAAATATATTCTTGTCTCAGTAATTGTTATTTTATCTCCATCAATAGTATGAATAGGGTATTCATTCACCCATATAGAAATAAATTTCTCATCCCGATCATCGTTTATATGTAGTTCTTTTTTATCTATCATATTTTTGTTCATTCCTACCCCATAAGGGCAATACTCTATAGGGGCTAATAGTATTTAAGGTTTTTGTTTTTGATAGATTAAGCCATACAAACCCATATAAGCCTTTAAAATTCTTTATCCATGCCATAGTACCTATTTGGCATAAAGTCTTTAATATACCCCATTAGAAGCCCTAATAAGCATATGTTTAAGTTATATTGGCGCTACAAAAAAGAGAATAATTAAGATTTAATAATCTAATTCATAAATCTTAATTAATTTTATTTCAGTATATGAGATTTTAGCAAACTTATAAATTACAAATTCATCTTCATTGATTGCTATAACCTCCTTATAGTTTTCATAGAGTGGGCCAAATCGGCCCTCGAAATAATCTCTATTAAATATACTGCCTATATCTTCTTCATTGTATGTCTCATCTTCTATCATTTGATCACCTATAAAATAAAGGGGCGTATTATGAGGCCCCGCCCCGTTTAAACTTAGGGCCTCTTTTCTTTTTACCAGTGACTAAAGTTTTTAGTGCCTGTTTTAAAAGTCTTTTAGTGCTATTTTTTCTAATATTCGCCCCCCAAATTCTTCTATGTTCATTCCTTTATTTTTTGTGATACTCTTCACCCTTGTTATTAAGATATTCATCACGGGGAGCGCATCTATAATAACAGGGCAGATCATCGAATAGGGCCCATCCGTCCCCGCCGTTCTTCGGATTGATCTTACAATCATCGCACGGATTAAACATATTTATTCCTCCTTATACGTATTTAATAATGTCATCTGGTGTAAATTCATCACTGACCGGCGCCATAACGTTAAACGCTGGAATTACTAAAAGGGGGCCATTGATGCCCCTTTTAATATAATATCGAATTCCTTTATAGTTATGCATTACTTAAGCCTCCACTTCTATTATTTCATATTCGGGGCGGTTACATGTGCCGGATATCTTTAAATCTTCTATAATACCTTCCAATTCTTCTATAAGTTCTTCTTTAGTCCCGGTCATACTGAATATTTCTAATTCGTATTCCTTGCAATCATCACATAGGGGCCCCTCATCGGGGCTTATGATGTCATCACATTTCATGCAGCGCGCCGGGATCAATTCATCCCAATCAATTAAGCCGACTTCATCAAAAAATTCTACTAATTCTTTAACTATTGGTTCATCGCTGCATTCACGGCTAGCCCCATCGAACCAATCCATAAACCAGAATTCGACAGCGCCGCCCTCAAATATTCTAAATTCCTCAGACGGGCCGCCCCATGACAACTGGTACCTATAATAAGGTTCGGGCTGATCATTAAAAGTATTTGCCTCTACTAGGCTAAAATCGAGGCCATATTCGTTAAATTCCTCGCTGCCTATCTCCATATTATTGAAGGCTTCAATTGTCTTATTGTACTCTTCATCTATCCTATTTTCGCATTTTTGTGCATTCATGTTTAGTCATTCCTTCTATTTTATAGGGCTTATTAGGGCCGCCCCGGGCCACAATTAGTAATAGGTTTTAATGGTATATAAAGGTTTCTATTTAGAAACCTTAAAAAGATCACTGGCCCCTATTATAGGGGGCCATTACATATTGCATATAGAGTTTATCTAATAGAGCCGGGGGCATCCTATTAACTATATCCCGGGCCAATTCATAGCCCACCGTTTTAGCAAAAACGGCGCTTAATGCGGGGCGGCTAACTTCTTTACTAATATTGTTCTTATATGGCTTGTTCTTATTGTACATGTTTCATCAATCCTTAAGCCCGGGGCATTATTCCCGGGCTCTAAATAGTAATAGTACCTAATAGTATATAAAGGTTTTTATTTTTTTATTCCACCTTTATAATTTTATCAATACGGCCGTATATATTTGCCCTAATAGAAGTTTTATCTATAGCGGCGATCTCATACCAATTACCATATTGTTTATAGACATATATGTCCATAAACTCGGTAAAATCATATATGACACCCATGCACATAATAGCGCGCTGATGACACATACAAGAATCCATACATAGACGAACAATATTATTTTTATCATCCCTAGATAGCCCGCCTAATTCAGCTTTAATATAGAGATCATACATAGTATTATTCATGTACTCATTACTATTGATTTGTTCAGCACCTGACTCATTATATGCATATATATTTTTGTCTTCTATCATATTTCATACATCCTTTTATTTTATTCCCGGACATCCCGCCCGGGCTGCAATTACTAATAGGTGTTAATCCTATATATAGGTTTTTGTTTATAATCTTATCTTATACGGCCGTGTATGGCCAGCATAGATAAAAAGAATCCAGTATCATAAGCCCGATAAGCCCTATAAGGGCTATGAATGCCGGGTCATAAAAAAATATTATCATAAACGGGGCCCATATTAGAGCGCCCCGATCACGTCTTCTATATCTTCATATGCAGCCGTGTAAATCAATACACGGCCGTTCTTATACAAATCTAGCATAGGATCATAACACATATTATTAGTGGCAAATCCACCTTCATAATATGTATTATCCCATTCTATGACTATTTGCGGGCTCAATGCTTCATAATATACACGGGCGCCCATTTCTTCAATGGCCTTCAATACGGCCCGGCGGAATTCGTTATAATCTATGTAGCGCGGCCCCTTTATTTCTAATTTGGTTACATGTGGCCCGGCGCTCATGATCAGAGTTGTTTCATCACCATATATGTCTTCTAATAATGTTTCTTCTTTTATCATATTTCATACATCCCGCCCCGAAGGGCAATCTTCTATAGGGGCTTAAAGTATATAAAGGTTTTTGTTTATAATTAATCGTCCATACAAAGCCCATAGAGCGCTTAAAATGTTCTACCTATGTTATAGTACCTATTTGGCATAAAGTCTTTAATATGCCCCATTAGAAGCCCTAATAAGCATATGTTTAAGTTATGTTGGCGCTGTAAAAAAAGAGTAAAAATAAAGGGGCGTATTATGAGGCCCCGCCCCGTTTAAATTTCGGGCTTAAAATTCAATTCTTCAATTTATTGGTATTGGATGACTATAAATTATACATCTCCAACCATAGTTGGAATGGTTGGCTGTGTCACAACAGGAGTCAGCTCCTGCAACGATTGTATTCCCTAGGTGGTATTCGAAGCATGTTCGACCGCCTTCACTGCTCACTTTCCTGTAATCCCATTCGAAAGTTTTTTGCCATTCCCTTAAATCTTCTATCATATTTTCTCATTCTCCTTATTGTTTAAGGGGCTTTATCCCGCCCCATAGGGACAATTACCTATATATGCTCATCCTATATATAGGTTTTTATTTTTCGTGGTACTCTTCACCCTTGTTATTAAGATACTCATCCCGGGGCGCACATCTTCCAGGCAGACAATTTCATATTGTCTGCTTCCAGGTGTGTGAATTATTTCGTACTCCCCGTCAGGGAGTGTAATTATCCCGCATGTCCCGCCGTGTGGCCCGTACGGGTCTTTCCTGTACGCTACTGCATATATGGTATAGCCGCCAGTTTTCCAGTTATGTATCGTCGCTTTTTTCTGTCCTGTCATTGTTTATCTCTCCTTATTATCCTCTTCCATTTCTATTTCTTTTCCCATGAGGTATCCTCGTACCTCATGCAGGGTGTCAAGATATCCCGCCCCTAAGGGCAATACTCTATAGGGGCCGAAAGTATACTATTTGTAATAAATAAAAACCTTTATATAGGTTTAAAGCATATAGTAAATTAGACGCAGGGTATCCGGGGCGCCCTATAGGCCGGACAGGTGAGAGAGCCGGAACATGCCGTTTTTAACTTCCTAAAAAAAGGGCCGAAGTTAACGCCGTAACTTTTAAAATTCCTTTTGTATGCAGACCTGATAACATGCCACGCCGTTAACATTATAAATTTAGTTTATGAAGTTCATGCCGTAACACTATAAAGAAAATCGAGGCGTAACGGCGACAACATTATAAAAAACGATAGCCCGTAACCCCGTTAACTTCCTAAAAAATTTTACCTAAAAAGTAAAAAATTTTTGAATGTGAAATTAACTTTATAAAAAAATTTCAGAAAGGTTATCACGATTTTTAAAATGTTTGTCACGATTTTTAATCACGATTTTTAAGTCACGATTTTTGGAATCATTGTCACGATTTTTGCTCTGTAAGTATGGGCTGCTCAAGGAAGTGATCTTCCATAGGCATACTCTAGGGCGAATGGCTCGACTGGTGGCGAAAACTTGGACCCCGGGGATTGTCACGATTTTTGCTTTCAGGAACGGGCGACAGAATGGCCTGATTTGGGGTTGTGAGAGCGTCTGTGTGGCGTTTAAATTCTCTACGAGGGTCATAGGTCGTGTAGAGGGTCAAAATGCTTGTCATGGCTATCTCTGTTCGTTCTCAGGCTTATCTGGATATAATCTGAGGGCCAAAAAACGGCAAATTTACCCACATTATACCCCATCTCAAATTTGACCCCCCATTCAAAATACCCCTTTCCACAAAAATACCCCCATTACCATTTTACCCCCACTGGTCAAAATCGCTATCAGCCAATGCGTAACAAATCGGTTACATATGCAGTTTTCATCCTACAAAAAATTTTCGGTCGGCCCAAAAATAAAATCGCAATCAGCCGACCAGTATAAAAAAGATACCCCCATCCGAAGACCCCTTAAAAATAGAAAAGATAATTATAGACCAATTACCCCCATGGGTCATCTCGACATCAGCGCAATCAACAGGCCGCCCAAAGTTATTCCAATGGCATACGCAGGCCCCATCGAACTATAATTAATGGCATCAGCCCACACAAGGAAGCCATAGGGCACACCCACAAGGATGCAGGCGTACCCAAATATGCGCACATCTTCCTTATTCATCTGCATCAATTAGACCACGATTCCTTGAACTCTTCATATTTGGCGACTTTATCAAGCACAATTTGCGCCTCCATTCTCCACGCAACCTTAACAAACTCATCAATATTATTCCATGAACTACCTTTATTGGCATCCATATACAAAAAGCGGGCCAACTTTTCTATTTCATTATTCTTACGCTGATACATCAACAGGCATATGCCCGCCATTTCAGCAGGGTCAGCCTCTTCCTTGAGCATCTTCTGCAACTTATATTTCAAATAATGATAACTAACGCCATCAAGGGAAATATCTCTATCGGCCAAATACTCTTCCATCTCTTCCGCAAATTTTTCAGTCATTTCATCCATTTCGATCACCCTTGCATATAATTCACTATCACATCAGTCACATCTACACCCAATAGCAAGCCTAAGAACCATAGAACACCATAAATTAATAGAGCATATATGGCCGCTTGTATCACTATAACTACAAATCCAACAATAACTAAAGCAAGTCCTTCAATTATTTCTTCCATTTGAATCACCTCGGTATATTCCATTCAGCATCTATTGCGCCAGTAATCACATTATAGACTTTACTATAGCGATCTCTTTTCTGTTATGCCTCAAAATTATAGACATCCTGATACAATTCATCCAATTTTTCAATAGACTCTTTCAAGGAATCTCTGAGGATGCTCAGTTCTTCCATACTTAGACCATTCAAATCAAATGTTACATTTCTTTCTATATTCACATTAATCACCGATTCTAAATATTTAATAGACTCTTTCAAGGAATCTCTGAGGATGCTCAGTTCTTCCATACTTAGACCATTCAAATCAAATGTTACATTTCTTTCTATATTCACATTAATCACCGATTCTAAATATTTAATAGACTCTTTCAAGGAATCTCTGAGGATGCTCAGTTCTTCCATACTTAGACCATTCAAATCAAATGTTACATTTCTTTCTATATTCACATTAATCACCGATTCTAAATACACATCCATTCTATAAATGGATTTGGTTTCAACATTAATGGGAAAATAAATGAAAAACCTTAAACGTTTAAACCTATAACGATTAAAGGTTTTTATTTCCTAAACGTTCTCCTGATAATGTTTTTTGTTATTAGTTTTTAATTATTAGGACATGTACTACTTTATTTCTGTGTACTTTAAGTCAAGGGGCCTAAAAAATTGGCCCTTTTTCGGTTGAAAAATTGGGCCCCTTGTATTTACAGTATAAATTATTATTACATGTGATATATCATAATACAATATAGAATACTTATTACTATAATATTAAAGTACACAGAAAAAAAATAATTTTTCAAAATTTTGATGCAAGTTTTTATATTAAATACTATCAGTCCACCTATCGAAATTTAATATATACATCATAGTATAATTACATTTATATAGGTGAACAAATAGTTTCACATAGGTAAATAATAGTAATATACTATAATATTAAAGTAAACAGAAATCCGATAATATGAACTACAAAACAACTTTACTTTATTAAAAAGAATAAAAAAAAAATTAAGGTATCAACTCTGGATTTTCGTAGAGATTGCCGATTACTTGCACTTCGTTTCTCGAAATATATCCACCTGGGCAGGAATCTAATGTGACAAAATCACCGTTGCCTACTTCTACTGCCCATCTTCCACATTCCCATACAACATGTCTGATACACATTGGTTTGTCATGGCGGTTCAATGCTATTTTCACAACATCATTCTCGTAAATCTCCTTGCCGTTCTTGTCATACAGTCCAGTGAACTGCATTACATTATCATTATCAAATCTTTGAAGTATATCACCTGCATCAAGACCAAATACATCAGTGCTCGAATATACCATCAGACCTTCATCCCATGCTCTAAACTTAATTTCTCTCAAATCATCACCCCATATTTTCAATCAACTCTTTATTTGTTTTAGGTTTTGGGCAAGGTTCATTCGGCCTATATCTAGATAATAAAGGTTCGCATATCCATTCCCTTGTTATTTTATAACCTAAAATACATCTATTAAACTCCAAAGCCTTACAATCATTACAATTTCTTTTTTGTGAGATTTTCATTGTATCAACTCTGGATTCTCATGAACATTACCAATGATCTCAATTTCATTATATTCGGCAAATTCTTCTTCAGCATACCCATAATTTTGAAGCCATTCTTCCATATCATGAATTACTTCAACTGTGTAAGTACCATCTGGCCTATAATTCCTAATTATATCTTTCTCATATGGCGCATACCCATTTATATCAAATATGTTGAGACGTTGCTCAGAATGCTCTTCAATATATAACAAAGAATGATCAGGCAATTGGGCAGGTACAAGCATATCATCTACATATCCCCAATACAAAAATTTATTCCATTCTTCGCACCATATACGGAATTTAAGTTCTCTCATTCAATCACTCCTATCTTTATTCTTTTTCCTTTCGGCCAATTTTGCTGCAAATACATTTACTCCAATATATACAGCACCTACAATTAATCCCCAGATGGCAGCATTAGGGTCATAATTCATTCCAGTACCTCTATAGTAATGCTAACTTTTGTGCCTATAGATAATTTCTTACATATATTAGTTATAACACAATCACACTCATCATTCTCTATAAATGCTTCTTCTATATGACCTGCTATCCATGGACTTTCTACATGTGCTACTGTACCCTTTCCATAAAATTTTTGCCCTTTCATTGTTTCACCTCATTTTTCCTAAATCTGTTAAAATCTCTACTACTTTACCATAATTATCAATAACCCATTTTTCTATATTTTACCATCCCTTGTTGCATCCTCTTTTGCAATAGTGTTCTAATTTACCATCTATAGAATACCATTCTTCTTTGGGATTACTTCTTGTTCCACATCTTGCACCACATGCATCACAATAATATTCAACCTTTCCCGGTTGAATAACCTTTATTATTCTTTTCTGTATTACTTTCTTCATATAATCACCTCAGACCTAACCATTGAAGGAATGTTACTTGTCCTTCAATATATACAACATCTTCAATACCATAACTCACCCAACTTGGGTGTAATGCCATTCTAATGTGAACCAATGCTATTCTTATTTTTCTTCCTATCATAATATTCCTCCTTATTTACTCGATACACCTACTATGCAGGCATGTTATATATAAGTTTCTATTTTGAATTAGGGTAAAAAAAATTAAGGGCCACCTCTACGTTTAGCCCTCATCTTCTTCCTCCGGGTCAATTACTTCATCCGATGGGAATAATTCAGCCATCTTCCTTCTGGTTTCCTCGGCACTAGTGACTTCTACATTAAGTTTCTTCTCAGGTTCTACACCCATAAACTTAGTCATTTCCTTACGCAATTCATGTTTAAGTTTTTTTAATTCCTTGTAGCCTCGGACATCACCCTCTGCTTTACATTCCTGTGCTTGTTCTTCCAGTTCATCCATCTCTTTCTGAATGTCTGATATGGCATCCTCAAGCCTATTTGCAGGGTCGCCATGAAGATCAAGCCCATTTTCAGTGACCCATTTATCATACATCTTTTTACATTTGTTTAGATGTTTATTCACTGTTTCAGGAGTTACTTCTGCTGCATTAGCAATTTGCCTCACCGGAATTTTTTCAAGCCATGCATTCCATATATCATTCCTAAGAATTTCTACATCGAGCCCTTCATTACCCTCTACAAATCTAAGGGGCGGCACTTCATGCCTTCTTTGGTTATGTATAATGTCCAATTCTGCGATAAAATCATCACGGGTACGTTTATAGCCCATATTCTCACCACTCTCTAATATTTATTTAATGTGTATTATATTTTTTGGTTGTATATTTAAATCATACCCCCCAATTATAAATGGAGTTAAAATCTGCAATGTTTTCTGGTATCATACCCATCCCGGTCATGTAATCTTCAAATCTGCTCATGCAATCATAATGAACATATGCTGTACCTTTCACAGACTCAAGATTTTTATTATAATAATCAATTACTTTACCACTTTTCACTGGGATGCCGCATATAGCGCAAGAATATATGGGTAGCATTATGCCACCCCAAAAATCTTCTTCACAAATTTTACAACACGATAAAGAAGTTTACTTTCTTTACGCATCTGTTCAGCCTCAGCAATACGCTGCTCCATTTCATAGACACTTTGTGCCAATGTCAGGGCAACACCAAATCCATCCTGTTTACCTTCCTCAGTGGCAAATCTGGTAGCATATGTTGTACGCCCGGGCCATTCGGGGCCTCTCATATCCCTGAGTTTTGGCCATCTCCCATTTTCATTCCTAAACTCTACCATAGCATCGATCAATTCTCTATCAGTATATGTATAATCATTAATCATATAATCACTCCTGTACCCACATATGGCCATTCCATGTTTTTCCATACTGCTCTTTCATGATAAAACATAGAAGCAATTTGCGCCCTGTATTAATCTCTGGGTATGTCTGCCCCAAAAGAGTTTGCATGTTGAACAAAAGGTTCTCTAAATGACATCTATTAAATCCTTTTGTAGATACATACAATTCCATTTCATCAAATGACCATGGGCCAGCCCCAAGGTCATCTTTCAATTCATCTGCGGCATTACACATTTTCATAAATTCCAAATTTCTCTGTTTCATAGATACCCCGCCGAAAATAATTGTTGATCAAGCCTGCCTATAATATACATGTATTGTTGGCAGGTGAAATCATCCATTACATTGAAATCATTTTTATCTTGTACCGATTTTATATCATCAAGTTTCTCCATTATCGGTTTTCCTTCATATTCATCATACCAGCGCCTTTTAACACTATCTCTATACCCATAGATGAAATTGTAATTAACTCTGATGAGTAAATTCTCTTCATCAAATTCTATCACACCAATTCTTTCGAGTGCGCCCAATGCAGCATAGATACGATATTCAGGCACTTTATCATTGGCATGCATCTTTAACTCATCAAAATCTATAGTGAATGGTTTATTAGTCATTCTAATATTAATAGCATCAGTGATACAATCTGCCACTATATGTCTTGCTCTGTACACATTTTCTTGTAAATCCATATTATTCCTCCTTATTTACTTGATACTCTTAGTACACACCTATATTATATAAAGGTTACTATTTTGAATGGGTATAAAAAAAAATACTTTTCAGTGACTTTCTTTTCTAAACTGTCGATAATATCGCTTAGCATAACATGCTAAACACACTATTTCCTTTCCACCTCTCCATCTAATGAGGCGACCATTTGTAGTGTATCCGTTTACTCCACAATCACCACATTCACCTTCTTGATCAGGTTTTTTCCTGTTGTAATCCAATCCAGCAAGTTTGACTGCATTGTTCCATCCATCCTCAACACCTTTCTTAGATGCAAAACGCTTCTGATAAAGTGATGGATATGGCCCACCTTTCCTATTTAGCATATCCTGCATTCTTGGTGTTCTTCCCAATTCTATGGCTACCTGTGCCATAATATCGATCAAATCTTCATCACTATACTTTTTCATTGGCGGCATTAATTTTCTCCTCCTCGTTTTAACATTTTGAAATTATCACAATCTTCTTTACATTCTCCATCATAGTAATATATACACACATCCTTTGCACTATCAAAAAATGCGCATTCAGTGCATTGCCCGGCAACTTTTCTGAATTTCCAGACGTTAACCAGTGCTGTTAGTAGCATTACTGCTAAGAACAATGTGCCTATGATTGGAAAAAAGATACTTAGTATAAAAACTATACCTACTATTATTGCTGTAAACATATCATCATTCATATCATACCCTCCGGGGTTCAAAACTATTCATTCTCTCTTTACGGGCTTCTGCCAATTTGTATGCAGCACTCTTGTTATCCTCACGTTCAAGCATTTCATGCACATACATGCATTTATTGGCAAGTTTTACCATCTCATTTTTTATTATCTGAGGATTTGCCCCAGAAATAGCATCCTGTACATTGGCTGCCCATTCTTCCCATGCTTCACTCAATGTGGCATCATGCAGCATATGATAACCTTTCTTTGCGCCCAACTTATCATGTTCGGCTCGCATGTTGCTTAAAAATACATCAAAAGAATTATATTCATCTTTCATTTCTTTACCTCCTTAGCCAAATCTTCCATGAACTTATTATGTTCTCTTACAAGTTCCATAAATTCACTAAATGTGGGCTCATGCTCTTTCTTCACCTTTTTATTTATCTTTTTAGTAAATAAAATTTTATCCAGAGTTTTTAAAATTCCTTCAGGTGTATTAGAGCAGAATTTTTGTAAACTGTAATTTGATTTATCCTTAGAGTCTTTAATACCTATAGTGGCGCTCAATGTATCAACATAAACTTCTACCCTTGGGTAATCTTTAGATGTTAAAGGAATGACACATACAGGTTTTTTCGGCTCTTTATTCTTTTTAGGGGGCATTATTTAGCCGCCCTAATAGTTGTATTGGTTACTTCACTGTACATTTCCTCGCCCTTTATTTCCTCTGGAAGAATGCCTGCATCAACAAGCCCATTAACCTTTTTACGATCAAGACTCATCACATCACCCCGAAGTTTTTCGGGTATCATTTGGATTACAACATTTTCATCACGGTACTTTCTGAATCTGTGCTGCTTTTTGATAGACACATTATACCGTCCAGCATTAAGTTCAGTGATTCTTTGTTCATCACAGATTGTTTCGAGTTCACTCTTAGCCTTCTTGTATGCTGCGTCTGCTGCATCCCTTGCGGCTTTAAGTCTTGCACATCTATATGCGAGTTCTTCTAATGATTCTTTTGTTTCCATAATATTCCTCCTTTGTTATGTTAGTATTCTCTATATAGGTTTAAGACTATATAAAGGTTTCTATTATTGTATGATAAATCCAATTGGTTCACTTTGTTTTTTCGTATAACTACTCCCATGTTTCTCATATCCATGGTGTGTCATGAATATATCTATTGCTTTCTCATCTTTACAATCTAAATATTTAGACAACCAACTAAAATAAACTTTATCTTTGTTCAAAATGGCTGACATAAATTCAGATGATATACAATATGTGCCATATGACTCATATTCTAATTTACCATCCCATACAAGATAGTCCAACATGACATTACTATCAGCAGCATATGTGTAATATACGCCTGTTTTAAGCATATGTATCCATGATGCCTGATTCCATTTAGGCTGAGAAAACAATTTTAAAATTCTTTTAACCAGCCCATCGGCTACATCTGGTTCTCTGGTCTTAGTAAGTTTGTAAACTTTAGTTGCTAAATTTTTAGAATCTTTCTCAATAAGTTTCTTTATCTCCTCCTCTAAACAAATATTTACCTTTACCACAAATTCATTATCTTGGCTCTTGCGCACTACAAAAAGGCCTGATGTTAAATCATCTCTGAGATTTTCAAGGCCTTCATTATCTACTATTCCATAGCCACGCACAAGAATCTGATCTCTTAAAAAGAAAAGGTGAACATCCATGCGCCACCTCAGTCTAAAAGGTCTTTGAAATCTGTCCAATTATTGACATCACATTTTAAAATGATATAACCAGCAAGATCAACAAAATCATTTTTCCGATGTATTTCAGATTTCTTTATCCTTCGTAATTTATCATCCATTCTATCATTAATCTGATCTTCAGCACTTGCATCGCTACATATGTTTATTGGGTCACGGGCAGAATCGTTATATCGAAAATTTTTAACTTTCAAAAAGAATGCTAATTCTTTGCATATAGTATCTATTTTATCAGCATTCGGAGCTAATTCTGCTTCTCGTTCTAACTGAGAAAATGGTTCTGGTTTCTTTGTTGGAATTGTAGCACCTATTTCATCCTGTCTATTATAAAAGTCTATACGAGCACTGTTATTTGGATTATTCATTTCACACATTTAAATCACTCTCCCATCATTAAACTTACATATTTGTGAACATCTTCACTTTTCACACCATTCAAAATATTAGAATATATTATAGGTATATTCTCTGTTCTTGCATACTCCATTTCTATGCATGCACCTTTTGATTTTCTCCAATTATTCATCATCAAAATAGCATCACATCTACTCAAGATATTTATATCCTGTTCTAAATATCTTTCATGAGTAAATTCATATTGCTGGTATCCTGCTGTGTTTTTATGTGGAGTAATCACATCAAAACCATTGCGCATAAGCATTACAGCAATATCTTCAGCCCTTTGAATATTCTCATTTATCTCTTCTTCTGTAGGGGCGGTATATGGCCCTGACACATAAATAAGTTTATTCCTGTCTCCTAACATTTAATTCCTCCTTTATTTTTAACATTGTAGGTTCTAACTTCCTTGTTATACCCAAAATACAAACTACCCAATACAATATAAACATTGTCATTTGTTCATATGAGCCAATGTAAAAATTGTATCCAATGAGAATTGGATTGGATACAAACCATATTTTATTAGCCCACATAGACTCATGTGCAGCCACCATGAGCGCACCGAGGAAGTTCACGAATATGACTATCCACATCAACATTCGAGCACCTCAGTCGCACTTAGAGTAGCCACATACACATGTCACACATCCACCTGAATGCATCATAGGTGCACCACATTCAGGACAAATTGTGCCTTTTTGTATAGGTGGATGTTCATGTATTTCGTTTAGTGGTATACCATCAATATCTAAATTCGTATTCGTTGATTTGTCGATTTCATTTTGAAATTCAAGTAATTTATTGAGCATTGCATTACCACAGTTCCCACCTTTACTCAATTTTTTACCTAAAATACGGGCAGCAGTAAATGAATTACATGCATTAATGCCACTGAATGCTTTCTGTATATTTTCAACATTACCACCCAATCTAAGCATACCGGACATGGCTACAGCAATATTATCTAATGACCTTTCACATCCACCTTTACCACTACGCTTTATCCAAAAATCAATTATTTTGTTTTCGGATTTAGAATAACCTATCTGCATCATAATCTGACCACAACCAGTGTAAACTTTGTGAGGATAATATAATGTGTCAGCAGGTTTTTTTGCCCAATCTCCACGCTCAAGTGTAGGGTTTGTTGAAATTGTTTCATCATCATCTTTGGTATCTTCTGCTACTGTAAGCACGCCCTCACGCTTGTTACCACTTCTATGTACAGTAATACCCTTCAATCCATGCTTCCATGCCTCAACATACAAATTGTACACATCATCAATAGTAGCATAGTTTGGCAAATTAACTGTACTTGATATAGATGAATCTACATATTTCTGGAAAACACCTTGAGTCTTAATTCTATGCATATAATTAATATCAGAGGATGTTACAAAATATTCTGGTAATTGATATTTACCATAGGTTTTATTATACCATTCAACTATAGGTACATCAACATCATAATATTTATCCTCACCATGAAGACTTTCTGTTTTGCGCTTGTAATTTAATGCAAAGTGTGGTTCAATACCACCAGACACTCCAAGCATAGTACTTATAGTTCCATTTGGCGCAATAGATAAAATTGTCGAATTTGCCAATCCATATTCTTTAATATATGATTCAGACATAGTGCCTAAACATCTTGCAGCAAATTCTGATTCTAATACTGCATCATAATCTATATCTAGAGCACAATTATTATCTTTTGCATATTTAGCAGATGCCTGAACAGCGCAATTTATAATGAACTTCATCAAATCTTCGGTCAATTTGTTTGCTCCGTCTGACCCATATGTCAAGCCATGTTTAATAAGCCAATCAGCATATCCCATAATGCCTAATCCGATTTGCCCCCATTTTCTTGCGGCTTTCTGTTGCTCTTCCAATGGGTGTAATGGAATACCTTCATACAGAACATCATTTAATGCATATACAGCAATTGTGACAATACGATCTAATTCTGTGTATGGGATATGATTCATTGATGCACATTCCAATTCTGCTAAATTAATGCTACCTAATAGACATGCACCACCATCAGGAAGCCCGACTTCGCCGCAAGGATTAGTGGTTTTTATTTTAAAATCTTCTATATGTTCCATCAAATTATAATTAGCCATTCTATCAATAAATATCATTCCCGGTTCTGACCATTCATGATTATTTTTTGCAATAGTTTTAAGCATTTGATGTGCATTACTATCTTTATAGATCATTTCACCTGTATGTCTCTTAAATCTTAGAGGATGGTTATATTTATCGTCATAACTATTTGCCATAAATTCATCTGATGCCTCTACAGATATATTGCATTTGGTCAATTTATCTGTTTCAGTTTTTACATTGATAAAATCATGAATATCAGGATGTTCTGTACTCAATGAAAGCATTAAAGCGCCTCTACGGCCATCTTGCCCAATCAATTCAGTGGTTTTGTCATAGAGTTCTGCAAATGAAATTGCCCCACTTGTAAACTTAGCAGCATTATTTATTTTAGCGCCTTTCGGGGCAAGATTAGATAATGATGTGCCACATCCTCCACCATAACTGTATGTACGAGCCATCTTTTTAGCAGTCTCATAGATACTTTCTAAATTATCTTCCGGGGGAGTAACTACATAACAATTATGACATATCACGCCATTCACTGAGTAACTATGTGAACCTTCTACCGATATATTATATACCATAGTTTCCTGATTTTCCAATATTTCTACATCATCCACATTTGTGTAAACATCCCCGTCAACGTAGTTATGTCTAGTAATACCCTTATATGCAGCATGCATTATATCATTGACACGGTTATCATCATACACCTTGCTCATATCTTTCAAAACCTTATATTTTGAAAATATTACAGGTATAGATATGGATGATGCTGTATAAGTTCTCAATGATGTACTCATGGATTGTGCAAATCTTTTAGGTGGAGCCACGTTCACACCATTTAAAAACAGTGTTTCTCGCACGTCCTCTAAAAGCGCAGTGTTTTTCATGACCAATTTTACAATACCGCCTTTATTTACACATGCGTCCGCGTCTAGTATACCCATGACCAAATCTTTGCTACCTATAAGCTGTCTAGGGATTCTTTTCGTGGTACATCCAGTTCCCACGAATTTGGCTATAAATTCTGCAAGTAGGGGATTCTCTAATCTAAGTATTAAGGTATGCTGCTCTTCATTACACCTCACGGATGGTTTTACACCCACCATATCTGTAAGAATCTGCACACATCGTTCGCATACATCCTGTTCATTTACAGAATTAAAAACTATCTGGAATATGCTATGGTTGCGCTTACCTCTACGGCGCGTTGTGCTTCCATCACCAATCCATCTACCTATTAAATACATTACATCCGAGTTAATCTCAATATCGTCCTTTATAGGATTTCCATACTTTACACTATTTGCACCATTTCCACCCATGTATGATGTACCACATTTTACATAGCCGTCACCACAGTCGTATATTTTAAATACATCAGTAGTTGTCAGATAATCAGATAGACGTATGTTAAATGTGGGTACTTCAAAGTTTTCAATGGTTGGTATTTTTAATTTATGAGAGTTTTGATAATATTTCCTATCCATATGCAGTCCTACCAATCTATCTGCACGCACCCATCCATCATCGGTCAGGAACCTATGGTTAGGTGTGCATATCAGATCATCCATGAAGTACCTACCACTCAACTTATACATGTCACCAGTATAAGACTTACTCATTGTAGCATTGACACGTTGCCATGTATTGTCATGGGTTATTACATAGTCGCCTTCCACGACATCCTCAATATTAACTCTACCTCGTTTAGTAATAACCTTGGTGCCAGCGATAAAGCAGTTTGACATACTCACATTCCTATCTTCAATCCCCCTATTAGCAAGTATCCTGCCTGCAAACATGAATTTTTTAGACTTAATCAACTCACGTACTGAATCATCACATGCACTCACTCTATCAAGCCATGCATCAAATGACTCTCCTTCATGGCGATATTTTTTATTCCAAATATCTAACCCTATCTGACTATTGAAATACTCTTCTGCTTTCATTTATTCACCTCTTATTTTCTTCGGAAATTTAAATTTCGCTCCAAGCATTTCATATCCACCTACTAGATATGCATATGCCTCTTTATTACCTGTATATGACTCAGCAAGGACTACAGTATTCCATGCCTTAGTATCATTTAATGCGCCCTGCATAAGCCATTGTTGAATGACAACTGGTGGAATTTCTGTGGCAAGTACTGCTTCAATTACATCTTTACGATCATCATCTTTCACTATTTTTTTAGTCAATGATACAATATCATCTTTTTCAAATAGTGTTTCCTTGACTACTTTATCTTTCAACTTCGGGCTCACTTTACCTTTATGGACATACAATTTAAAATCAACATCAATGTCCGGCAAGGCTTTCTTTTGTGCAGCAGTCAAATCATTAAATGCTACTTTAATTTCAACATCATCGGCAGCATCTACTCCAAATGTTGTTTGCCCATTTCTAAATCCTTTCAATATTTCAAAATTTTGTGAACAAATCCACATAATTATACCTCCTACATCTAATATAGTTTAAACCTATATATAGGTTTCTATTTACACCATGAATCGTGTAAATGTTTTCTGTGCGTCATCAGTTACATCAGATAAATCTGAGTAAACTCTACTCAAATCAATATCAGCAATAGTGAAATTTTTTGCCTGATCGAGAGTAGCATATGACACACCTTTGCCTATACCTATACCACGTCTATTCTTAATTAGTTTGTGCTTGCCTTCACCTAACTCTTCAGAAATTTTTGACTGTATGCTTGTGGTACTATTATACATTTCTAATGGCTTAACTTTAAATTCAATTGCCGCATTTTCAATATCAGTTTCAATGGCATCTGAAATCCAGCCATCGATATATGACAATGGAATCTTATGAGACAGATTTGTACTAATATATTCTTTAATATTTTCATTCCATATTTTACGGGCAAGAAATGAACTGTCTCGGCGCACTATAGAAAGTCCTTTAACTTTTACTTTGTCGTCATCCATGACCATGATATATTTCTTTTTCTTAAATTCGCCATAACCATCACTAAAAAATCCCATAAACTTCATGCTATCCTCAATATCAATCTTAAATGAGTCTTGAGGAAATGGATAAATACTTTTGAGATTTGTGATAATTTCGTTTAATTGTTCTTGAAGTTCATCATCGGTCAGATCATCTGGGCATATAATATACTCACTATCGGTATCTCCATAAAGATGTTCATTTTCAAACTCAATTAATTTATGATGAAGATAAAGTAAATTAAATCTACATATCTTTGTACAGTCTGCCGCCGTATCTGCATCATATGTCTGTAAAAATTTGGGCGACCCTGAGATACCATAGATAGTATTAATAATTATCTTTAGACCTTGTTGAAATTTATTTAGATAATTTAAATTCTCTTTTTCATCTTCAGATAAAATTTCACCATTATTCTTACGTTTTTGATAAGATTTAATTTTATTTTTAGCATCCAATCTTAATAAGAATAATTTCTGAATTACTCTTTCACGCACACCCATGCCGCCACGAGTACAATACTCGCCCTGTAATTCTAATGTATGCCCATCAGGTGTAGTACCACCAGTGTACCTATATTGGCATTCTCCTTCAGTACAGTGCTTACATTTAGTGTACAGATTAGCCTGCATATACGCATGAGGATATGCAGATGTATAATCTACACATTTAATATTACCTACGGCTTTTTCCTTTGTAGGCTCAAATACATGGCCGCCTTTATAGGTATCTAACCCATCATCAATATAAGCGCCATCATAAGTAGGTTGAAGCCCTGACATATGGCAAATTACTTTGTATGTTATTGCGCCCATAGAAGATTTTATGTAATTCTTTTTGCGCACATCATTTTTGGGCAAAAACAATGCCAATGGCTGATACATTTCTTCAATAAATTCATACAGTTCATTAGTGATTTCTATATCCTGCCTTAGATAATATTCGATTTCTTCAATCTCATCTTGAGTCATATCCTTATATTCTTTTTTTAGAAGATTATAATCAAAATCCTGAACTTTTCTCGAAAGTCCAAGGGTCTTACAAACAGCATCAAGGGAATATCCATCTAAAAAATTTGTGCCAAAAGTTGCCTCTCTAGATGTGACAACATCATATAAATCTATATGTTTACCAGTCAATGATGTTTCATATTTGAATAATTTATTATAATCATTGAGTAATACTGGAATATCATAATTATTGCCATTATATGTGACAATAAAATCTGCTTTCTTAATTGCTTTTCTAAGTTTATCAAAATCTTTTGCCCATATACAATGAATTTTATCGCTTTGATTGGTCTTTACACCAACTACTCTAGTGACAGCAGTATCAGTATCAAGACTGGTGGCCTCAATATCTATGATTAATACACGAGATTCATCCAAAATTTTCTGTGTTTTCGTATCCATTAAATTCCTCCCTTTTTATTTTTACAAATTCTTCTGCTTTATTCTTAAAACGTTGATTAATGAATGAATACCCTATATTGATGTACAGGTTTATATGCTTATCGTCTGCTACATTATGAGTCTCGCACACCTCCTCAATAACTCTTAATATTCCCAACAAAGTTATTGGATAGCCTTGAAACATTTCAAGATATGATACAGTAAATATAAAATTTATATCTTTATATGTATCCATAACTTGAACATTTTTTATCAACATTCCATCAATACTGATATTTGTAGTTAGAGATTTTTGTGTTGCTGCTAAAACACTATATTTCAATTTGTTATATAGATATGCGTGACCCGGAATAATAGATGAATTGGCTATAACATCCATTTCATCAAGGGCTATTAGCATATGGTCAAGTTCCATGGCCAGAAAATCATAGATAGGGTATCCACCCATATCTGTGAGACTTATTGCCACACAATGATTGACCTTTTCATTGCCATCTGTCTGTAGATGAGATGATACTTCATTTGTCCAAATTTCTTCTAAAAATCTGAATCTTAACATCGTTCCTCCAAATGCGGCATAATCGCAAATACTGTATGTATATCTTCATCTATATCTTCCATATACAGCATATTATTATTTGCTGTGAATATAGTTAAATCATTTGCCACCTTCATTACCTCTTGCAGTCCAGTAATCATAGTACGAACTTCAGACTTTGTAGAATTTTTCACCTCACCATTTATAGAATCTCCGGCTTCAAATTCGGTGTCATCTTTGCCAGATATATCCATAATTTCATCTTTAAACAAAATATTTGCCCTATTTTCGTAAACTTTCTCACTTTTTAGGGCAGCCTTAATTTCTTTCATATTTGGCTTAAACTCAATCTCTATATCTGCGGCATGCTGTCCGTTGAACACTATTTCTGACTCATTACGGGTAGGGGTAAAGGGCAAAACAGTCCTAATATCACATACCTCGTTTACAATGGGGAACTTATATCGCTTGCCGCCTCCTGAAAGTATAAATTTATTCTTTTCATGCTTAATTTTTAGGTCGCCCTTAATTTTATTGAGACTTTTAATAAGTCTCTCTGGGTCAGTAATACCCCATTCACCTTCCAAATTAAATGGGAATGTAACATATGCCAACCTATCTTTGCCTATACCCATAGTAGGAATTACACCAGTTTCACCATCAGATTTGATGACAATTTCATCAATCCCATCGGCAAATGTAGCCTTCTCAATTGCCTTTTTCATCGTTGCTGCATTCATTTGAGTGCCTCCACAATTTTGATATACATATCTATCAAATGTATATCTTTATTTACACTGTTTTGAATCGCTTTATCGGTATCGGCAACAATTTTCAATAGTTCCTTGCGCAATCCCATAGGCTGCTTCTCAGTAGATATTATGTATCTGCCAAATTCCTGCAAATCATTTTCACTGACACGAGTAATTGCATCCAATGGGTGTTCATCATGTAAAGCCATTGCCATAAATGACCTAAAATCGTCACGCTTACTGCCAGACTCATTGAAATCACCGATAGCATAAGATTGCAGCATATTGATTGCTGCTCTGGGCTCACCATCCGCTTTATCCGCTATCTTAATAAGATCATCATACTCTATAGTAATTTGTGCTTTTTCTGCGGTTTGGAAAATCAAATTCTCAATACTAATTCTATCCACATAACCAATGTGCAGGCAATACTTTCCAGCACGACTTTGAATGGGCTTGATTATTTTGTGAATATTATTTGTACAGAAAATAAAAATGGTATGTTTTCCATAATCATCAATTGTGCGCTTAAGCGCATCTTGTGCCTGTGGAGTAAATCTTTCAGATTCATCACAAAAAATTAAGTTAAGTCCATCAGTTCTTTTATCACTAAATGGTTTACTTCTTGCCCATGTGACTATTTTTTCACGCACTACATCAACACCATTATCAGTAGATGCATTTAGTTCATAGACATTGGCATTCATCTCATTACCAATTATACGGGCAAGTGTAGTTTTACCTGTGCCTGCCGGGCCTTCAAAAATCATTGGTGTACGCATATCGTTATCGATGTACTTCTGGATAGTTTCTTTTATTTCATCATCCTGTACATATTCTTCCAAAGTCTTAGGCGCATATTCTTTTGTCCAATTTTCCATAATATTCCTCCTTATTTTCCGATAACCTTACTATGACTCTATTCTATTTAAAGGTTGTTATTTTGAATGGGTAGATAAAAAATGGGTCAATTTTGACCCTTAACATAATCATATATAGCCCTGAGAACGAACAGAGATTGATGTAGTAAAGATTTATCCTCTTCCCTAGACCAATGTATCCCCCCAACATCTACAGCGCTGTCTTGGTCATTCTCATAGATGTGTGCGCTAGTTGATGTAAGAATTATTTCAGTTATATTACATTCATTTGGCTTCATAACAAAATAATTTATCATGTAAAGTATGAATGACATATTTGCCCACATAGCCATACCATAGTCATGCGATCTAAAGAGCAATCGCAACGAATACTCATTATTTCCCAAATATCTCAACTGTAGCCAATTCCAGCATGGTTTATTTTCCCATTTCCACATGTTGGGATGATACAATACACCTACAATACCGTTATCTGTCATACCTGTAGATTGTCTATCCTTAACTATAAGCCCCATCTGATTCAACTGATTAATATTTGTTGGGAATTTTCTCACCAATTCTTGGTATGTATAATCATTCCCATATGGGTTAACATCATCTGCAATTGCCAACTTTCTAAATTCTTTAAGTTTATCTCCTTGGAATGGGAATTTTCTAGGCACTCCTCCATATAATAGACGTTTTATACCTTTACCATAAATTTGTACTGTAGCATGTATTTCCCGGGCTTTCTTCTTTTCATGTCCAAAAACAATATCTTTCCCATCTCGTATTATTGTTCTTGTTATGTCTCTATAGAGTTGATCTATATCATCTCCTGAGAAATTATACATTGGCGTTATTTCAGACTCCATATGTTTCATAGTACATCTCCCTTACATCTTTTACATCATCCAATACATCCGGTTGAAGTCGCAATTCTGGCTTATTATTTTCGTTTACTCTTAGAATCCAGAGTTCCTCGGCTTCCCATCCAAATCTTTCTTTGTAACACTGTTTGTATGTACTTAATTGCAGCGCAAATTTACTGAAAAATCCGGGCGGTGCTTTACCATCATTATCCTGCATATAATCTAGACGATTTAAATATTCTGTCTTAGTCTCATCGTGAAACGCCTTTGCAGTTTTCAAATCTAAGATTACTTTCTTACCATTTAACATGCCTCGATAATCAACACGCCCTGCCACTTTTAGAACATCTGACCACACTGTATCCTCAAG